>Ga0197142_1002540_pt1 | contig 15894 bp, 13 predicted proteins | sample GBS60_MetaG_FD_148614 | JGI IMG/M metagenome (GOLD analysis project Ga0197142, IMG submission 148614) | Sediment microbial communities from Great Boiling Springs, Gerlach, Nevada, United States - GBS 60_MetaG | ecosystem: Environmental > Aquatic > Thermal springs > Hot (42-90C) > Sediment...
TTGAGGTATCTTCCTCACCCGAAACCCTGCGCATAATTCGTTTTGAGGTCAAGGAAAAACCAGCTGCTCCGGTTATTTATAAACCCTTTGGTTCTAATCTTATTTTTATCTGGGCAGAAAACCCGGAGAGAAAAATAACCCTTTGAAAGGAGAAAATCATGACCCGACAGAAAAAATTTTTAGAAATAATCATATTCTTTTCTCTCTTTTTTATCCTTTCCCTTTATCTTTCAGCCCAGACAGCTCCTGTTCTTAAACTGCGCTTCTATCAGGGTGAAAAAACCATTTCCTATGAGCCCTTAACCGTTGTCTCTTCAAGTTATCTCAGTCCGCTTATAAGCGCCAGTATTGCTTCAAGCGTCGATCCCGAAGAAGAAAGAAAGCAGATTCGCCGTGTTTTTAATCTCATCGATGTTCGTCTGCTGACCGAAGCTGAGCTTGCCTGGACAACCTTTGCTCGTCCCCGGGAAACTTTAACCCATGTTATTCGCTTCGATTCCCGAGAGATTTTTCTGGCTATTTCTCCCTCAATGATAATAACTGAACAAATTGTCGGTTCTCCCAACCAGTTCAGTATTTCTGTGGCCGAACAGACAGGTCAGGAAAAAATTGAGCTCCTCAATACTGAGATAATCATTCCTTCAAAGCATGCGGCTATCCTCGGCTTTGAAGGCCGCGATGGCACCCCCTATTTTCTGGCCCTTCATCTTCTGACAGCGCCCGGGAAAAAAGGCCCATCTATAGGTGGAGTTATGGGCGGAGTCAGCGGTCCGGTCAGGGCTGTGGGCGCCATCAAGCCTCCCCGTCTGCTAAAAAAGGTTAATCCTGTCTATCCCGAAGCAGCCAAATCGGCAGGCGTTGAAGGTATCGTCATTCTGGAAGTCGAAACCGATGAGCAGGGAAACGTCGTCAGGACAGCCCTGTTGCGGTCAGTTCCCTTACTTGATCAGGCCGCCATCGAGGCTGTCAAACAATGGAAATATGAGCCGGCCATAATTGATGGCAAACCAACTGGAATTATTTTCACGGTGACGGTTGCCTTCCGGCTGAATCGCTGAAACGGGAAAAGAGGGCGGCAAAGATTTCAATCCCGTCCCAAAGATTTCTGAGACGCAGATTCTCATTTTCGCCATGCTGATTGTTGTCGTGATTAACTATGGGCAGGATGAGAGCCGGAGTATGAAGAAGCTCAGAAAAAAGATAAAGGGGAATACTGCCGCCAACCATGGGCAGTTTAATCAGTTGATTTTCAGTAACTTCTTCTAACGTTCTAATCATCGCCCTGGCCAGCGGCTCATTCATGGGCAGGCGGGCCGGTGGATAGCCTTCCTCCCATTCTAAGCGAATAATTTTCGGATAATGGAGACGCATGCTCTCGTCCGGCTCAGAAGACACAAGATGAAAACCCATTTTTTTTAAATGGGCTTCAACCAGAGCCTTAACTCTTTCTGGCCTCTGATCAGGAACAAGACGAAAATCAAGGGAAGCCCGAGCTTCGGTGGGAATGGCGTTTTGAGCAGCCGGGCCGACATTACCCGAGCTTATGCCCCGGATATTCATGGCCGGTAAAACAATTTTTTCGTAAATTGAACCCGAGCCTTCACTCCAGGCTATTTTGAGTTCCTGCTTCAGGGCTTCATCAATGGCTGGTGCCTCTTGCAGAGCCTTTTTTTCCTCGCCGGTCAAGGGCCGAACATCTCGATAAAAGCCTTCAATTAAAATATTACCCTCCTCATCTCGCATGCTGGCCAGAACATTGGCCAGAAGAGAGGCCGGGTTGGGCGCCCAGTTGCCATAATGGCCGCTGTGAAGGGGTCGCGATGGGCCGTAAACGGTCAGCTCCAGACCGATTATTCCCCTTGCTCCAAAATAGATGATGGGACGGCGGCTTTGATGAACCGGCCCATCACAGAGAATCCAGAGATCTGCCTCAAGTAGTTCCTGATTGGCTTTAAGTAGAGAAGGAAGATGCGGTGAACCCATCTCTTCTTCGCCTTCAAAAAGAAATTTTAAATTGACGGACAAGGAAAGGCCCGAAGCCCGCAGGGCATCAAGAGCGGCCAGCATAGCCATTATCGGGGCTTTATCATCACTTGAGGAGCGAGCATAGAGGCGAGATTCCGGATAAGCAGAAATATCGTAGTCGGAAGGATCAAGGGGTTTACCCCCAAGCTCTACTGGTTTATCCAGAAGCACAGGCTTCCAGGGATCAGAGGCCCAGCGGGATGGATCGACAGGCTGACCATCATAATGGGCATAAAAGCCAAGGGTAAGTCTGGCTCCAGGAGATTTAATTTCACCCAGAATAAGGGGCGGTGCTCCCGCCAGATGAAGCAAGCGTGTTTCGACCCCTCTTTTCTCCAAGGCTCTCACAAGCCAGCGGACATTTTTGAGAATATTTTCCGTATCAGTGGCGACATTGGGCAATGAAAGGAATTCCATATATTCCCGAAGAATCTGTCTCTGCTCGCTCTGATAATATTTTTTTATTTTTATTAACCAATCTGGCTTTGAGGCTGCTGGCTGTGGTGAGATGAAAGAAGGCTTCACCGGCCAGAAAGAAAAACTGAAAAGAAAAATTAAAAATATTAACATTATGAGTCTTCGGGCTTTGAACAAGTCGCACCTCCCCTTTAGTTCTGTTCGCTTATTCTTACCCAATTTTTTTAATCTTACTCGGTTAGCTTTATTCTTATCCCCTTATCTTACCATCTGAATCTGCCGGGTTATCTTTTTTCTTTTCCCCATAAATAACTGCCTTTTTTCCCGAGCCGGATTATGTCCTGTCAATATGGCTCTATTTTTCTATTAACTCCCGGCGGGCTATTACAGGAACCATTGTAAGTTTATGTTCAATTCCGGTCTTTTTTCAAATCAGGCTAAAAATATTTATCGTAAGCTCAGTTAACAGTCAATTAACCTGGCCTTAGCAGTAATTTAAACTGGAATGTCTTGATTAACTATCATTAAGCTCTCTTCATGGCCGGAGAATTATTTCAGAATAATTTTCTCAATAATTCGAGGCCGGATAAACTGCGTGGCGCCGGGTGGCTTTTCTTATTCTTTCTTCAACCGGGTTCACGCCAATTCCCGGTCCTTCAGGAACAGGAATCGTTCCCCTTTCGGTAAGTTCTATGGGGGGATCAATAATGTCCTCAGCATAATAGCGTTTGCTGGCTGAAAGATCAGGCGGGTAAAGGAAATTGGGCAAAGAGGCCAGATGAAGATTATGGGCCCGGCCAATACCGCTTTCCAGCATGCCGCCGCACCAGACCGGGAGATCATGAACCTGAGAATAATCGTGAATCCGGCGGGCTTCACAGATACCGCCGACCCGACCGACTTTTATATTTATAATCCGGCAGGCTCCCATTTCATAGGCCTTACGGACAGAATCAAAATTGAGGATACTTTCATCGAGACAGATAGGCGTGGCCATCTCCCGGGCCAGGCGACTGTGATCCCAGAGATCATAGGGAGGGAAGGGTTGCTCAAGCATAAGCAGACAGAATTCATCCAGGGCCTTGAGCCTCTCTTTATCTTCAATCCTGTAGGCGCCATTAGCATCAACCTGAAGGGGAAGGTCTGGAAAATGTTTTCTTAGAAGGCGGCAGGGCTCGACATCCCAGCCAGGTTTTATTTTTATTTTGACCCTCTTATAACCCTCACGAACATATCCCTCAACCTGATGAAGGAGTTCATCCAAGGAATCCTCGATGCCACAGCTAACTCCAGGAGTAATTTCCTTTTGTGTCCCGCCATAAAGCCTGTAAAGGGGAACTCCCAGGGCCCTGGCCTTTAAATCCCAGAGAGCCAGTTCAAGGCCGGCCTTGGCCATGGGATGTCCCCGGAACCTTGAAGCCGCCCGCGAGAATTCTTCGGGTTCAGATATCCCGGCTTTAAAAACGAGAGGAATTAAAAAATCTTCCAGAATATGCCAGGCAGTGATGGTCGTCTCATAACTGTAAAGGGGGGCCTGAGAGGCCACGACCTCACCATAGCCACAAAGTCCATCCCCGAAAACCTTAACTATAATAAAAGTTCTACCTTCTTCACGACCCAGACTGGTTTCAAAAGGATGAACGTAGGGAAGATAAAGGAGCGAAAGTTCCACTCTTTCTATCTTCATCACAGGCCTCCTCATTTATCTTAAAATTTTTTCTCCTTTATTTACACTTACTCCTTTTTGCCTTTACTCCTTTATTTTACCCTTTTATTTAAATTTAAGTTATCAATCTGAGTTTGATTAAATTATTCTGTCTTAATTTCGTTGCCTGATTTCCTTTCTTTCTTTAATTTTATGTCATTTGTTATTCATGCCTATCGATCGGAAGATATAATTTAAAAATTATTTTTTATAAATTTTTTTCTATGGGCTAAACTTATTTTCTCTCCCTTTTAATTTTATCTCCCTTCAAAATTTTTCCTCTCTGCCTCAATCCTGGCCCAGATAAATCTTACCCCATCCCTAAGTGTTTTATCGCCAGCTTTTTCAAATCTTTCCTGATTTTAATTTCAATAACCACCTGAAGCTTCATCTAAAAAATTGCTAATAAATTTATTTTAATTTCAGACCCTTTAACCGGCTAATTTTTTCCAGCACATAAAAGCTTCTCTCTCCAAAAATAAAATCGCTCGCAGCATAGCCGGCCTGAAAATAATGCCTGAAAACCTTTCGCAGCGCTTCCTGCCAGCTCGAAATGAGCGCCGGCTCATGGCGATAGGCTTTTATGTCCCGGGGTAATTCCACCAGAATTAAATCCTCCTTCAAATTTAATCTTAGGCGGCCAGGTCTCAATTTATCTCCACTCGCCATCTCCCCCTCAACGGCCTTCGGTAAATGAGCCAGTTGATAATTTATTTTGTGAGTCCCTTTGACTCTTTTAATGACTCGAGGCGATCTCAGCCACCACTCCATTAAAAACCGGTCAGTTGGAATGTTCGGACCTAAAATTAAGGATGGGGAAAAACCATAAAAGTTATCCCAGTAAGTTCTGGTTATAGCCCCGAGGGTGCGAAGATTGAGGTTGGCGTTTCTCGCCTGAAGGGGGTCCACTGTCCAGGTGATAAGCTCAAGGCCGAGCTTAAGGGCCTGAGCTCGCTGCGCCCACTTGAGTTTTTTGCCTATGCCCAGGCCCTGAAATTGAGGGAGAACAGCCAGTTGATGGGAGTGATGACTGAGCTTACCGTGATAAATAGAAGGAAAGGAATAGACAAAGCCTGCCATTTGTCCATCCAGGAAAGCACCCAGCAAGATGGCCCCAGTTTTGACGCCAATGCAGAAATGATGGACAGGAGTCACTTCAATATCTTCCAGTTGCCAGACTTCCTTCTGAATAGCCACACACTGTTCAAATTCAGCATGATGTCGAAGGGGTTTGATTTTTAGTATTGATCTTGCCTTTTTTATGTCAGCTCCGGCCTTCATAAATATTCACCCCTTTCTTCTGAGCCAGCTTAAAATAAAGTTCGATGACCCGGTCAGCCATGGCCGCAGCCGAAAAATGGCGCCGGACATATTGCTGGCCCCTTTCAGCTAAATAACGGGCTAAATTCCGGTCATGATAAAGCTCAATGATAGCTCTGGCCAGGGCTTCAGGATCTTTAGGGGGCACCAGAAGACCTGTTTCTCCATGATGCACAATTTCTGGAATTCCTCCAGTGCGCGTGGCCACGACCGGAAGGCCACAGGCCATGGCATCAAGAAGCGAACTGCCCAGGCCTTCAAGATGCGAGCTCAGAACAAACAAATCCAGGGAAGCCAGAATTCGAGGCACATCTTCCCTGAAGCCGAGGAAAAAGACAATATCTTCAATTCCGAGCTGCTGACTCTTCGATTCCAGCTCGAGCCTTAAAGAGCCTGTGCCGACGACAATCAATTTAATTTTGGGAGAGTGCTGCCGAACAATCTTTGTGGCCTGAAAAAGATAGATATGGCCTTTATGATCTTCAAGGGCAGCTACAATTCCTACCAGGAAATCGTCAGCCGCAAAGCCAAACTCCCGGCGAAGGAAATCGCTATCCTTGACCTCTTCAAAAACCGAAAAATCAATACCGGAGGGAATGACAGCAATCTTTTCAGGCGGAACTCCGGCCTCGATTAAAACCTTTTTTACGCCTTCAGAAATGGCAATAATACTATCCACTCTGGGACCATATTTTTTCTTGGAGAAAAAGTTGCGGCCGAGGGGAAAATCAACCCGGCGATGAGCCACAATGATGGGTACTTTCGCCCACGAGGCTGCCCTGAGACCGAGGCTAAGAGAATGGGCATCGTGGAAATGGGCTAACTGACATCTTTTCCTCTTCATGAGGAAGCTCAGTTTCAGCGAAGCCCAGAGATCGGCTTCGCCTTTCATGGCCAGGGGAATAACCTCGAGGCCCTCCTGTCGAGCCCGCTGTTCCAGGGGTGATCCAGGTTGAACCACAAAAAAAACCCGGAAGCCCTTCTTTTTTAATTCCCGAACCAGGAAGAGGGCCTGGCGCTGGCCCCCCCGCCATTCAAGGCCGGCGTCAACGTGGACCAGGCTCAATTTTCTCACTCCGGATCCAGATTTCTCTGAGCTTGGCGTAGCGGGCAAAAATAGCGTAACTGCTCAGGGCAGCAATCACCAGCCCGGGAAAGCCATCAAGGAAGCCACCCAGAAAAATATAATTTCGAAGAAAACGAAGGGGCGGCAGGAAAAGGAGGTGATACCAGCGGCATTTTTTGCGGCTGGCATAGAGTTTTTTGGCTCCAAGCTCAGAAAAAAGGTTAATCCGACGCATATGGTCAGTAATATGGCGATAGGGAAAATGAAGAAGATCGCCCCGAAGCCTTCTTACTTCCCCTTCAATCAAGAGTTTCTCATGGACAAATTCCCCTTCCCAGCGAGCCAGGTTGCGACGAAAGAGGCGAACTCGCCGGTCAGGATACCAGCCACCATGGCGGATCCAGCGACCGAGATAAAAGACACGTCGGGGCACGGAAAAACCGGCACAGTCTGGCTCTGTTGGTAAAAGAGAAATTATTTCTTGCCGCAGGGCCGGCGATAATCTTTCATCAGCATCCAGGGAGAGAATCCAGGGATAGGCAGCCTGATTCTGACCGAAGTTTTTTTGATCAGCGTAATTTGTCCAGTCCCGCTCAAAAACTCGACAACCAAAATGCCGGGCAATCCTGACAGTTTCATCAGTGGAATGGCTATCCACGACAATAATTTCTGAAGCTATACCCTCAAGGCTTTTAAGAGCAGCGGGTAAACGCTCAGCTTCGTTATAAGTAATGATAACAGCGGAAATTTTCACGTTTAATCATCATAACATATCCTGAAAAAACAAGGCAAGTTATCGCTTTCAATCACATAAAATATTACCAAAAGAGGAAAGAATCCGATTAACATAAAGATTATTGTTTTTCACTTCTTTCACCTAAAATGTTACCAAAAAAGTGTCTTTTAAATCATGTAACAAGCTACTTAAATCGGGCGAAGGGAAGGGGCTTTCAATTGCGTAAAATTTTATGGAAAGAGTAGTACCCAGGCTTTATTTATATTCAGGCAAAAATCTTAGCCTATTCCGGTAACGATCGAGAATTTCACCGGTGAGTTTTTCCAGCCTGGCCCAGGCCAGGATATAATCAATCAGGGCTCTCAGCTCGAGTGAGCGAGCCTGGGCCAGTTCAGCCTGATATTGAAGAACAAAATAATTGGTGGTCAAACCCACGGCCATCTTCTTTTCTTCAGCCAGCAATCTTCTTTCCGCTGTCTCCCTGGCCAGGCGCAGGGCTTCCACCCTCTTGGCATTGGTTTCAATATCTCTGATGGTATCGCTGACTTCAAGACGTATCTGCTGTTCCAGACTTTTCAATCGGGCCTGGCTCTGTTCAAGCTCAAGGCGAGCTGAAGCATAATTAGCCCGGCTGGTCAGATTGCTCAAAGGAAAAGAAAAATTCAGGGCTACATTCCAGTTCTGATAGAGAAACTTCAGGGCATCCCGGATGGAATCAGAGGCACTTCCTTTTTCCCGGCCGACAATAACTCCGAGAAAGGGATTATCGTTAAGATAAAGGAGGCGGTCTCCTGAGATCCCGGGGCTCCAGTAGGAAAATTGAAGGTCCAGTCTGGGCAGGAGGTCATTCCTGGCCAGGGCCACATGGAACTCCCTGATTTCAATATTTTTCTTTAGCTGTTCAAGCTCAGGTCGCTTTTCCAGGGCTCGCTCGAGGGCCTGTTCAGGCGAGGGCTGGCGAGGCCTGAATTCAGGTTGCTCCACGGGAGTAATCAGAGAGCCGGCTTTTTCAGGGTCAGCCTCAAGATTCAGCAGATTATGTAAAACCTGCTCAGCCCTCTCCACCATTCTTTCCGCCTGAATCAGCTCAGCCTCCCTGGAAGCCACTTCGGCTTCAGTGTTCAAAAGCTCAATGGGAGCTAACTTCCCCACCTCTACCTCTTTCTGATTCTTTTTCAGCAAATCCCGGGCTAATTGAAGAGAATATTGCTTCACTTTAAGATTTTCGACAGCAAAAACCAGATTCCAGTAAGCTTCTTTAACGAGATAAATTGTCTCCGTGATTGCTGCTTCATACTGCTTCCAGGCCACATCAATATTCTTTTCAGCCAGGATTATTTCCCGCCGGCTCATTTTGGGGCCAAAATCGCGTAAAAGGGGAAGACTTAAATCGAACCGAATTGTGCTCCCATAACGGGGATTGATCAGCTGGAAGGCCTCGTTGGTATCAGAACGATAACTGGAAAAAGAAAGGCTGACAAGGCCTCCAATTGGCAGCTGCTGGTTGACCGAGATGCTATAATCCTGATATTTGGTCACAATGGTTGTGGCTCCCTGGATCCACCAGTAGGGTGGACTCTGCTGGCGCTGTCGCCCAAAGGTCAGATCGAAGCGAGGCAGAAACATTTCCCTGGCACGGCTGGCTGCAGCTTCGGCTATCTCTGGACCATATTTTTCAACAGCTAAATTAAGATTATGCTTAAGGGCAAGTTCAATACATTCATCAAGAGTTAAGGCGAGAAGACGCCTGCCCTTCGCTTGAGCCTCCTGAGCCTGAACAAACCAGGGAAAGGAGAAGATTAAGAAAATTAAAAATGAAAAAAGAGCCGGCTTCATTTTCCCGGCTGAAAATTTTCTTTGACTCACTTTAACCTCCTATTAAATAAACTTCTTTATAACCCTGACTTTCGCCTAAAAACTGGCTTTAGAGAAAAGTTTCTCTTTTTCTAATCTTTTTCTATCATTTTTCTATACGCAAAGAAAAGCTATGAGTTTCTATGATTGAAATCAGTCAGGCGGTAATTTGACAGAAAAAGAAAGTTTTTTTATAGTCTCGCCAGCATGTCCTCCTGGTCAAGGTCGGCTATTCTAGTTCTCACCGGGGCCCTCAGTTTGGGCCTATTTCTTCCCCTCTGGAAAGATGCCAGGCATTTCACCATAGTTAATCACACCCCCGACCTTTCCTGGTCCGCTCTTTATCTCTTTTTTCTTTTAGCCCTGACCATTCTCATTTTTTTATGGCTTTCTTCTTCATCTTTAATCTGGCTTCTAAGCCGGGATAATTTCTCAGCCATTATTAAAAATAATTCCCTTTCTCTTCTTCCCTTTATCCTCTGCAGTCTGGCCCCCCTGACCCTGAGGCATTTCCTCACCGGTCAGGATCTGAGCAAGCGGCTCAGCCTTTATCTTCTCCTCGTTATTATTTCCTTTTTCTGGCTCGAGGTGCTCCTATTTAAAAAACTGGTGCCTGAATCAGCTTTAAAAGAAAAATTGCTGATTTCTTTCCAGTCCCTTTCGCCCAGACAAAAATCAGTCCTTCTCTTCGTTTGGGCCCTGATAATTTTTAGCCTTGGTGGACTTATTCTCCAGCTTCGGGGAGCTAATTTTTCTGGAGATGAACCCCATTACCTGATCATAGCTCACAGCCTGCTTGTCGACCATGACTTTGATCTGGCCAACAATTATGAGCAAAGAGACTATCAGCAATATTTAGGGCCGGGAACAATCATCAAGCCACATGTAGTTCCTGGCGCCAGACCCGGCAGTCGTCTTTCTTTTCATTCACCAGGGGTTTCTTTTCTCATCCTTCCCTTTTACTGGCTCGGTCGGCTTCTTGGAGGTTCAGCCCTGAATCTCTTCCCGAGGCTCGGTTTGAGCCTCTGGGGGGCCCTCTTTTGCTGGCAGCTCTTCCTTTTCTTTAAAGAGAAAGGCTGGGGAGAAAAGCTTGCTCTGAAGCTCTGGGCCATTTCTGCTTTGACTTCGCCCCTTTTCTTTTATTCTTTTCATCTCTATCCAGAAATAGTTATTGCCTGCCTTTCCCTCGTTATCTTTCGCTGGCTGAATAGATTTACAGGTCTAAAAGCGCTCCAGGTGGCTTTATCCGGACTTTTCCTTTCCCTCTTTTTCTGGTTTCATTCTATAAAATATACTTTTATTGTTATTCCTTTATTCATTGCTTCCATCCTGAAAATCTTAAAAACTTCTGGCCAGCTGAAAAACTTATTTCTTTTCCTTATTCCCTTTCTTGCTGGTGCCACTGGTTACTTTGCCTTTCAGAAAACTCTTTATGGCTCCTTCAATCCCACCTCAATTTCCTGGCAAGGCGCTATGAGCCTCCAGGAATCCCTGGATTTTTTAAAATTTATTTTATTTTCCATCCCCTTTCGCTTCCGGTGGGAGACCCTGGCCGGTTATTTCCTTGACCAGAGAGATGGACTTCTGCTTTATGCCCCGATTTATTTTTTTGCTTTTGTCGGACTGCTAACCATGCTCCGTCAGAAAAATAAACTCGCCTGGCAAATAATTCTTCTGACCTGGCCCTATTTCCTCTTTTCAGCCTTTCTTACCCAGCGAACCGGCTATGCTCCCCAGGCCAGACCGCTCGTGGCCAGTTTCTGGGGCTTTTCCATCTTCCTTGGCTATTTTCTGGCGACTAACCGGAAAAAAAGCCTCTCTCTTCTGGCCAATGGAGCTTTCATTTACAGTCTGATCGTAACCATCCTTCTTCTCTTCTATCCATTTAATCTTTACCAGGAAACAACAGCTGGTACCACCGACCGCTCCGGAGGTCTTTTTCTCCTTTTGAGCCATCTGCATTTTTCTCTGCCCAAGATTCTTCCTTCTTTTCTTAAAATTGAAGGTAGCTTCTGGTGGCCCAACTATCTCTGGCTTGGCCTTTTCTTTCTATTCCTCGGTCTCAGTCAGCTCGGATTCGATCTGAGGTTCAGGTTTAATTTTGGTTTTAAAATCTTTTTTATTCTGGCTGGCCTCGGCCTGCTCCTTTTCTGGTTTACCTATTATCCCAGGCTGGTTTTAACCCATCCGGTAAAGAAAAAATGGCCTGAAAATCAAATCGTTACTTTCTACTCCCTTTCCCGGGTGGCTCAGCTTAAAATGCCGGGAACATTCCTCCTGCCCCAGACCAATCGGCCCTATCATTTCTGGTTTGAAACTTCAAAACGAGTTAAGGGGATAGAAATGGAAATGTCCTCTCCTCCGGGGAAAATTCAGGTGGAACTAATGGCTTTTGATTATCCTTTTTTTCAAGGGACAGTTGATTCTTTCAGAAAAAAGATAGAACTGAGCGAACCTCCTTTTTATCGTCTGGGGAAAAACTTTTTATACTGGCTAACAATTTATCTTGGTCCTGAAGAAGAAGGGAAGCTCAGAACCAGGCCCTTTGAATTTTTCTTCTCTTTGAAATGATCCTTTAAGATTTAAGCTGGCACTATTTAATAAAATTGGTTCTTCCGGATTTTCTGCGGGCCAGAGGCAGGCTAAATTCTCAATGAGAGCCAATAAATCCCCGGCTTTTTAGAATCTGAGCCGTATGAACTAGTGCCTATAAATTGTAACTTAATGATATTTAATGAGATAGACATTAATCGGAAGCTCTTTGAGCTGGATCTTATTCTCATTGCCTTATATCCCAGAATTACCCGCACGAAAGTTGGAAGAACCATAAAATTAAAACTGGCTTTTTTATTCAAACTCACTTAAAACTGTCTACTTTTATTTATTCAGGCGCGCTTGATTTCATGAAGGCTACTCTTCTCAGGTAAACTGGTCCTGTCGCCAGAGGCCCCAGACATGAAGCTTGAACTTGATAATCGTCTTGATAATGGCCAGACCATAAAGGGTACTTCGCCAGAAACCTATCTGGGAAGCCTCGGGGAAATAGCGCGTCCTGATGGGAATTTCCTTGATTTTCAGCCCATGAATGACACCCTGAGCAATAATCTCCGTGTCAAAGACGAAATCGTTCGAATTTTTTTCAAATTTTACCTTTTCCAGATAGTGCCGGCTGTAGGCTCTGAAACCTGAATGATATTCGGTCAAATAAATCCAGAAGGCAGCATTCTCGAGAGCCGTCAGAAAGAGATTGGCCAGAAATTTCCATTTAGGCATGCCTCCCTCCAGGGCTCCGCCGCCGAGCATGCGCGAGCCAAAAACAGCATCGCATTCCTCATTAAGGAGGGGGGTAATGAGCTCGGGAATAACCCTGGGATCATATTGATGATCAGGGTGCACCATGACCACAATATCAGCTCCCGCTTTCAGGGCCTCGCGATAACAGGTTTTCTGATTGCCACCATAACCCAGATTTTTTTCATGAACAAAAACCTTGAGACCAAGTCGCTGGGCTATCTCGACCGTCCTGTCCTGGCTGGCGTCATCAGTCAAAATTATTTCATCCACCCATTCCCTGGGAATGTCGGCTACAGTCTTTTCCAGGGTTTTTTCAGCATTATAGGCGGGCATAATAACAATAACTTTTTTGTTTCCTGTTCTCTCCGCCAATTTTAACTCAACCCAAAAATGGTGCCACCCTACCCATTTCCCCTTTTTTCAAAATGGTGCCATCCTACATATTTACCTATTTCTTTTTTGCCTGTTAATGAAAATGTCGTAAAAAATGATGTGAATTTAAGAATTGGACCAAAGAATGTTTCAAGCCACATCTTTCTTATTAACTGACGTTATTTGGTGGTCACAGTTAGTCTTTCGCTCTGATTTCAGGAACATGCCAGCTTGATACTCAGTTTTCGCCTGGACGGAAGGTTTTAAATTTGATCGGGAGGCAGGCGTTTTTCCGCCAGAATTTAAGTTCAGTTACCTTATAGACATTTCTCTTTCTGACACTCAGAATACCCACCACCAGGTCCCTGTCCCAGTATTGATAATCGTGGCTGGAAACGGTTGGCGGGGCCTGGGGGTGAGAATGGATTGAACCAATGTAGCGCAGGCCGCTCTGAGCCACAATCCGGTCAATTTCTTTGTAATCGGGAATGACGTAATCGTAAGTCGCTTCCCTGATAGGAGGGATAATTATTTTTATGATTTTATAGGTATTATTTTTGAGCTTTTTCCCCAGAAGAATCCCATAAATTTCCCGGGGATAGAAACGGCTGGCCTTACGTTTGAATTTTCTGAGATCGAGCTCATTGACTACCAGCTTCATGGGTCATCCGCCGCCAAAAAGTGGTAAAAGTTTATACCATAATCACACCCTGTCGTCAATTGGAATTTGGGGAGAGGCTCAGAAGGTCAATCGGGCTTAATTGAAATGACTCCAGCTCTTTTATTCAGGCAACCCGAAAGGTTGCTCATCCCTGAAAGGAGCTCCTTTTAAAAAACCTTCATCAGGCGAAATTTAATAAGGGAAATTAATTGCCCTTAAATCTAAAACATGCAGGCTAGATCGAAAATTTTTTATCTTAAAAAAAGACGAAATAAGGTCCATTTATCCTGATAATTTGCTGCGCCCCCGAAGAGCAAGCTTAACAGACCTTCAGGGAAATGAAACGCTTTTCCAAATCAATAGCTTTTAATATAATGATTTGACGAGAGAAAAAAGTGTTTTTTCAACCTGAATCAAAGCAGGACTGGCTTAAGAAATTAGCTATTTTTATTTTTTCTGTCATTATTCATATCTTTATTCTGATTCTTCTTATTCAGGCTCTGACTCCGGTGACCATCATCAATTTCCATGAAAGAGTTACCCAGGTGAACATCGTTCCCCGAGAGGGACTGACGTTGCCACCTGTTTCTGGCCAGGGAACCACAGCTGGCGCTTCGCGGCCAGGAGGTTCGCTGACTCGTGGTGGCGTGATTTCCCCCGGTTCAGCTTACGAAGAAAAGCTTAGCCTCCTTGACAGAGAAGCTGTTATTCCCCTGGCCAGGACAAGACCACCGGGACCAATGCCTTACCCCCCCTTCAACCTTGCCCGTCGTCGACAAACTGGTACCTCCTCCTTTACCCTGAAACTACCCGTGCCGCCGGCAAAAGAAAGCGGACCAGCCCCTGAAACAGCCCCCAGACCCGGTTCTCCCCATGATTACTGGCGCTATGTCCTGGCTCTCGAACCAGGTAAAGAAAAGAAAGAAGCCAGGCTGGGTGTGCCTATCATCAGTGGCTCTGGACCTATTGCCGCCCAGGTGCCCCGGGTAACCTTGGAAGCCCCTAAATATGATCTTTCCCCCTGGGCTCAGGAAGTTGTCTCGCGCCTCCAGAAAAACTGGCAGATTGCTGCCTCCAGGGCTGCCCTGGAAAAGGGAACCCTTTACCTTCAAATCGGTGTCGATAAAAGCGGCGAAATTACCTTCATGCGCATTGTCCTTTCCTCCCAAAAGGCTTCGTTTGATCGAGCTGCCCTGGAAGCCATCAATCTGAGCCTTCCCCTGCCTCGCCTGCCTGATGCCCTGCCCACAGATTCACTGGAAATAACTCTTATTTTCGAATGTGAAGAGAGCCGAGGATGAAATCAAGGAACTGGCTCTTTCTGATTCAGATAGCTCTTATCCTTTTTTTTGCTACCAGAGCGGCGGCTCAGGACTGGAAACAGGATTTGGCCTCTCTTTTTCTCCAGAATTTTTCCCCGGCCGAAATTGCCTCCTCCCTTGAAACCAGCTTCGACTCTCTAAGCCAAGAAGAAAAACCTTCGGCCAGCTTGATTCTGGCCTTTACCTGGCAACGGGCCAATAATCTTTCCCGTTCCTATTCCTGGCTGGCCCGCTTCTTTGAGGATTTCCGGGGCGAAGGCGTTTTTTTTGATTTCCTTCCCCGAACAATTCAGAATGAGCTCTGGGCTTACCTTCGCCAGTGGCAATCACGTTATCCCCTGATCAATGATTTGGCCTTCTTGCTACCGGCTGAGGCTGAAACCAGACTTTCTCCCCCTGATAATTTAATTCTGGCTGTCCAGATGGCCAACAGCGCCTTCTTTAAACTGATTTTCGAGGATGAAACCATCAAGGCTGGCCTTTTGCAGAAAGGTTTAAACACCATCAGCCTTGAAAGCGGTCCTTTTCTCAGGCAGAGCGGAGCCAAAACCTTCTACCTTGAACTTAAAGCCGAGGATCTTATTATCCGGCGGGAAATTACCCTGGAGGTAAGTTTGAGTTCAGAAGTTATTCTGGCCTCTGCGCCCCGGGCCGATATTACCCGGCGCTACCGGGTCTCCCTGCTCCTTGGAGATAAGCTTCTTGCCCAGAGTCAGAGCACTTTCAGGTTAACCCCGCCGGTCCAGGTGACCCTGCCGCCTGCCGATGGACGTTATTCGCCCTACGGCCCGGTCCATCCCTCAGGCAGGGATTCTCCAAATATTGGCGTTTCCATTCTCTCATTGCCTGCAGTCATTTCAGATCTAATTAAGGAATTTAAAACCAGGAAAGAGGAAAAAGAAAGAACGCCTCCGCCGGAAATTAAAAGAGAAATCAAGCTGGTTTACCTGAATCAGACCCAGCGTGGTCTCGAAAAAATGACGGCCGATTTAAAACTTGAATTCAAGGGCTACCAGGCCATCGTTTTTTCTCTTTCTTCTCCCTGATCAGGTTAAACCTTCCAGCAAAATCTTTTCTATTGCCTCTTCCTCAAAGGAGAGCCAAGCCACAGGTTTGTTTCCG
>Ga0197142_1002541_pt1 | contig 15887 bp, 15 predicted proteins | sample GBS60_MetaG_FD_148614 | JGI IMG/M metagenome (GOLD analysis project Ga0197142, IMG submission 148614) | Sediment microbial communities from Great Boiling Springs, Gerlach, Nevada, United States - GBS 60_MetaG | ecosystem: Environmental > Aquatic > Thermal springs > Hot (42-90C) > Sediment...
TGGGCACCCGACGGACAGCGACTCGTGTTCGCGATGGGCAAGCCAGGCAACCGCCAAATCTACACCGTGCGCATCGACGGCACGGAACTCACCCCGCGCACCCAATCGGGCGACCACATCACCCCGCGCTGGTCGCCCGCGAAGTGAACCGCGCGTCAGGTACACTATAAGCGCGATGGTTATCGGCGTCCCGAAAGAGATTAAGCCCGACGAGTACCGTGTGGCGATGACGCCGTCGGGCGTGGAGGTGCTAACCCAGCACGGGCACACCGTGCTGATTGAGCGTGGCGCAGGCGACGGCACGGGCATCCCCGACTGCGAGTACGAAGCAGCGGGTGCACAGGTGGTGGACACCCCCACCGAAGTGTGGCGCAACGCCGAGATGATTGTCAAGGTCAAGGAGCCGCTGCCCGAAGAGTATCCCCACATCCGCCCCAAGCAGGTGCTGTTTACCTTCTTCCACTTCGCGGCGAGCGAGTCGCTGACCCGCGCGATGGTGCAAAGCGGCGCAGTGTGCATCGCCTATGAGACGATTCAGACACCTGACGGCGCGCACCCGATACTGCTGCCGATGAGCGAGATTGCGGGGCGGATGGCGGTGCAGGTCGGCGCGTGGTGCTTGGAGCGTCCGATGGGCGGGCGCGGCGTGCTGCTGGCGGGCGCGCCCGGCGTGCTGCCGGGCACGGTGGTCGTCATCGGCGCGGGCGTGGTGGGCGCGAACGCCGCCCGTATCGCCGCAGGCTTCGGCGCGCGCGTGCTTATCTTGGACATCAATGTCGCTCGCCTGCGCGCGCTGGAGGAGACCCTGCCCGCGAATGTGGACACGCTTTACTCGAACCCTGCGAACCTGCGCGAGGCACTGAGGCAAGCCGACCTGATTATCGGCGCGGTCTATGTCACGGGCGGGCGCACGCCGATCCTGATTCGGCGCGAAATGCTCCCCACGCTCAAAACGGGCGCGGTGCTGGTCGATGTGTCGGTAGACCAAGGCGGGCTGGCGGAGACCATTCGCCCGACCACCCACCGCGAACCGACCTATGTGGTAGACGGGGTGGTGCATTACGCCGTGAGCAACATGCCTGGCGCAGTGGCGCGCACCTCCACCTACGCGCTGACCAACATCACCACGCCCTACATCCTGCGCCTTGCGGAGTATGGCTGGCAAGAGGCGTGCCGTCAAGACCCCGCGCTGCGTCTGGGGCTGAACATCGTGCAGGGCACGGTGACGCTGCAGCCCATCGCCGAACAGTTCGGCTACGACTACATCCCGCCAGAGCAGGTGCTGTAGGAGATAACCATGCTTATACCGATCACCGAGCCGAAGTTCATAAAAGCACGAATGGACGAGAACCCCCTCCTTCAGGTTCCCCCTGCGGGCAGGGGGAACCGAACGGGCGCGCGACTTGGTTCCCCTCGCGAAGCGGGGGGAACCTAAAGGAGGGGGGCAATTCATGAACTCTGAACGCGCAATTGGTATTACGGATCACAAGCAGTTCGGACTGGCGGAGGAACAGATCGCGTTCTATCGCGAGAACGGCTACCTGCATTTACCTGCGATTTTCACGCGAGAAGAGGCGGCGTATCTGCGTGCGGAGGCGCACGCGCTGATTCAGCGGCTTGCAGCGGCGCGCGGGGGCGAACAGGCACTGCACGCGCAGTGGGGCAGCGCGAAACTGGTCAGCGACGCGCCGACCACCCTGCTGCACTGCCACAACGCGCAGTTCCACAGCGCGGCGTTCACGCGCCTGATTTGCGACCCGCGCCTGACCGACCGCATTGCCGACCTGATTGGACCCAACATCCAACTGCACCACACGAAGCTGTTTATCAAGCCACCTGAGCGTGGCGCGCCCTTCCCGATGCACCAAGACTACCCCTACTTCCCGCACGAGAAGCACACGATGCTGGCGGCGATTGTGTTTTTTGACGACGCGCCCCTCGAGAAGGGCTGTCTGCTGGTCGTGCCAGGCAGCCACAAGTTGGGTCCGATTCCGCATGACCGCGAAGGCGGTTGGCACTTGCCTGTGGAGGAGTACCCGCTGGAGCGCGCGACCCCTGTGCCCGCGCAGGCGGGCGATGTGGTGGTGTTCAACTACCTGACCATTCACGGCTCTGGGGTGAACACGACGCAGGAGGCGCGCACGACGCTGCTGATTCAGATGCGCGACCCGACCGACCATCCGACGGTGGCAACGCACCTTTCGCGCGGGCAGGGGATGATGCTGCGCGGGATTGACCCCGAAGCGGACGCCGAGCCTGGCGTCGATTCCGCCTCGCGCTACCTGCGTGCGCTGGGGGCGGGCGGTCCCCGTTAGCGTGCGAGGTAGTAATACACGATCCCGTCTTCCTCGCTCTCAGTGGCGTAGCGTTGCAGCACGAGGTTCTCGAGCAGGTTGCGCGCTTCGTGCAGCGAGATTTGCGCGGCTACGCTCGCCTCCGCGACGGTGATGCGCCCGCCGTGTTGCAGGGCGTAGGCGACCACCGCGCGCTCGCGCAGGGCTTGCTGTGCCGTTTTGCTCTCGGTGTGTCCTTCCCGAAACAGCCACACGCCCAGCACGGTCATGCCCCACAGAATCACCGACTGGCTCAGGAACTCTCCCCACGCAGGGCGTGGCATCCCCCAGCCGCGATGCACCTGACTGGAGAGCCAAGTGTATGTATAATCCGCGAACGAGCCACTCAGCAACACAACAGCGACTGCGCCCACGATTGCTAATACGCCGCCGATGACCTGCTTCCAGAGGTACACAGGCATCATCTCCTGCGCCGCGTGTAGGGGCGTCTGCTCGCGTTGTACCTGGTAGGCGTGCGCCATCGCCGCGTACATACTGGCGCAGTGGTAGAGCGCAGCGATAGGCGCGAGCAACGACGGCGGAACCTCGAAGTAGACCCACGACGAGAGGGAAAGCGCGAGCAAGTACCACAGGGTCAGTGCGCCCAGCAGCCAAAGCGCGCCCCGAAACGGCGCACGCTGCAAAAAGTGCCCTAAGCCAGGCACCAACAACGACGCAAAACCATACACCTGATGGTTCGGTATCTGCAATCCTTGTGCATGCATCGTCATATGTCCCCCTATATTGGTGTGATATGCAGATTCTACCCAATCGCGTAGATTCCTGCCAGTTTGCTCCCGACTATGCCCAAAACGGCTGCAGGGCGGGATACAGTCGCTGATAGCGCGGGTAGAGCTGCTCATAGACCGCCTGCTCGTCGGGGTTGGGCGCGGTCATGTCGGCGAGTTGAATGGTCGCTGCGCACGCTTCGGGCACGGAGCCCCACACGCCGATGCCCACCCCTGCCAGCAGTGCGACGCCGTAGGCGGGACCTTCCTCCGCCTGAAGGGTCTGCACGGGTTGCCCGAACACGCTGGCGAGGATCCGCCGCCAGAGCGGGCTTTTCGCGCCGCCGCCTGTCAGGCGCAACTCGTGCAGCGAGACGCCCATCGCCCGCAGGATCTCCAGCGAGTCGCGCAGCCCAAACGCGACGCCTTCCAGCACAGCGCGGGTGCAATGCGCGCGGGTGTGCGCCAGCGTCAGCCCGACGAACGCGCCCCGCGCTTGCGGGTCAGGGTACGGCGTGCGCTCGCCCGACAGATACGGCGCGAACAGCAGCCCCTCCGCGCCCGCAGGAACCGCCTCCGCCTCGCCCACCAGCGTATCGAACGGCGCGTCGGGCGCGAAGGTCTCGCGATACCACTGCAACGCGCCGCCCGCCATCAGCATCACGCCCATCACATGCCACGCGCCAGGCACAGCGTGGCAGAAAGTGTGCGTGCGGTACTGGGGGTCTACTTGCGGTTGCTGCAGGTGCGCGAATGCCACGCCGCTGGTGCCCACCGATACGGAGGCGCGCCCCGCTTGCACGACGCCGACGCCGACTGCGCCCGCCGCTTGGTCGCCCGCGCCACCCACCACAGGCGTGCCCTCTGCCAGTCCCGTCGCCTGCGCCGCCTGCGCCGTGATGCGACCTGTGATCTCTGGCGACTCGTAGGCTTTGGGGAACCATTCGCGCGGCAACTCCAGCGTGTCCAGCATGTCATACGCCCAGTCGCGACGCGGCACATCGAACAGTGCAGTGCCCGACGCATCGGAGACCTCCGTCGCCGACTTGCCCGTGAGCCGATAGCGGATGAAGTCTTTGGGAAGCAGCACCTGTCGGATGCGGGCGTAGTTTTCAGGCTCGTGGCGGCGCAGCCAGATGATTTTGCCCGCCTGAAAGCCCGTCAGCACGGGGTTGAGCGTCGTTTGCAGGACGGTCTGCTCGCCGACGCGCTCGGTGATCCACGCGCACTCATCGGCGGTGCGCTGGTCGCACCACAGGAGCGCGGGGCGTATCGACTCGCCGCGCTCGTCCAAGAAAACCGAGCCGTGCATCTGTCCGCTCAAGCCGACTCCGCGCACCTCGCTGGCAGAAACGCCCGATTGCTCCAGCACGCGCCGAATCGCCGTGCAGGTTGCCGACCACCAATCGTCGGGGTTCTGTTCCGCCCACAACGGGCGCGGCGTATAAAGCGGATATGACTCACTCGCACTGGCGACCACCGCGCCTGATTCGTCAATCAGCAGCGCCTTCACGCCCGAAGTGCCGATGTCTACGCCCAGCAGGTACATCGCGTCCATAGGATTCCCGTTCATCTCCGACCTTCCTGCCCGTATCGGGTACACTCTTAGGCAGTATGGAAAGCGTCGAGAAACTGATTATCGTCGGGTCGGGACCTGCAGGCTACACAGCGGCGATTTACGCGGCGCGTGCGAGTTTGCAACCGCTGCTGTTCGCAGGGATCCAGCCAGGCGGACAGCTGATGATTACCACCGATGTCGAAAACTACCCCGGCTTCCCCGACGGTATTCAGGGACCCGAACTGATGGAGCTGTTCCGCAAGCAGGCAGAGCGGTTCGACACGCGCATCCTGTACGAGACGATTACGCAGGTGGACTTCAGCGGGCATCCATTCCGCCTATGGAGCGACGCGGGCAAGGAGTACCGTGCGCTGGCGGTGATTATCGCCACAGGTGCATCCGCCAAGTGGCTGGGGCTGGAGAGCGAGGAGAAATTGAAGGGCAAGGGCGTGTCGGCGTGCGCCACCTGCGACGGGTTCTTCTTCAGGGGCAAGCGCGTAATTGTGGTCGGCGGCGGCGACACTGCGATGGAAGAGGCGACCTACCTGACCAACCACTGCGAGCGGGTCTATGTGGTACACCGCCGCGACGAACTGCGTGCCTCCAAAATCATGCAGGAGCGCGCCTTCCGAAACCCCAAAATCGAGTTTATCTGGAGTACCGTTGTACGCGACATCTACGATGTGAACGCGGGCAAGGTCACGGGCGTACGGCTGCACAATCTGAAGACCGATGAGGAGTACGACTTCCCCATCGACGGCGTGTTTATCGCGATTGGACACACGCCGAACACGCAAATCTTTCGCGGCATCCTGGAGATGGACGAACAAGGGTACATTCTCACGCGCAACGGCACATACACCAGCGTCGAGGGCGTGTTCGCCTGTGGTGATGTGATGGACAAAGTGTATCGGCAGGCGGTCACGGCGGCGGGTACGGGCTGTATGGCGGCGTTGGACGCCGAACGGTGGTTAGCAGCGAATTCTCACAGATGATAAACACTGAATTCTCGAACACCCTCACCAGCCCTTGACAACCCCCTTGAAGCGGGTAGAATCGGAACGCTGGCGCGGATTCTGAGATTTCCCGCGCCCTGACATTCCAGAAACAGGAGGAGAGATGCCATGCGGTGGGCAGGAGGGCTTGCGGCAATCGCGTTGTGTTGTGCACTGTGGGCGTAAGACGATGTGGCAGGTGTGCCTTTTCCCATGGCGGAGCAAGCGGAGTCGAAGCTGCGTGCGAACGGCGGGCGTGCGAAGCTCACGACCTACGAAGGCGGGCACGGCTGGCGTGGCAATCCCTACGAGATGATTCGGGAAGGCATCCGCTGGTTGGAGCAGCAGGCACAAGCGTCGGCGCCTCAAAAAGCGCAGTAGCGTAGCCGCGCCGAATCGCTGGGTTCAACCGCTCAGCTCTTGAAACACCTGTTGTAGCACTGCCGTCGCCTCGTCGACATCGGCATGGGTGATGATGAGCGGCGGCACGATGCGCAGAATTGTCTCGCCGACGGCGTTCAGAATCAGGCGTCGCTCCAGCGCTTTTTGGACGACGGTGCGTGCAATGGGCTGGCTGAGTTCCGCGCCGACCATCAGCCCGCGCCCGCGCACTTCGGCGATTGGTGCGCCCTCGGCTTGCAGCGTGCGCAGTTGCGCCTGTAAGTAGTCGCCGACGCGCTGTGCGTTCTCCAGCAGCCCCTCCTCCTCGATGATTTCGATGACCGCCAGCGCCGCGCTGCAGGCAAGCGGGTTGCCTCCGTAGGTCGTGCCGTGTTCGCCTGGCTGCAGCACTTCGGCGGCGACGCCCCGCAGTAGGCACGCGCCAATCGGGAAGCCGCCGCCCAGCCCCTTCGCCGTCGCCACAATATCGGGCATTACCCCTGCGTGCTGATAGGCGTACCAGCGTCCCGTGCGCCCGAAGCCCGCCTGCACCTCGTCCACAATCAGCAGCGCGTTGTAGCGGTCGCACAACGCACGCGCCGTGCGCAGGTACTCGTCCGCAAGCGGATAGACGCCCCCCTCGCCCTGAATCGGTTCCAGCAGGATTGCCGCTGTGCGCTCGCTGAACGCGGCACAGAGCGCGTCTATATCGTTGCGGGGCAGGGCGCGAAAGCCAGGCAGCAGCGGTTGGAACGGCATCTGGTACTTCGGCTGCATCGTCGCCGATAGTGCGCCCATCGTGCGCCCGTGAAAACTGCCTTCTATCGCCAGAATCTCGTAGTCGGGTGTGCGCTTGACGGCGTTGGCGTACTTGCGGGCGACCTTGATTGCCATTTCGCACGCCTCCGCGCCGCTGTTGGCAAAAAACGCCTTCTCCATGCCCGACAGCTCGCACAGCCGCTGCGCCAGACGCGCCTGCGGCTCGGTCAGGAAAAAGTTGCTCACATGCATCAGTCGCGCTGCCTGCTCCGCGATGCGCTGCGCCAACTTCGGATGGCAGTGTCCCACATTGCACACGGCGATTCCTGCCAAAAAGTCTAGGTAGGCGTTGCCATGCTCGTCATACAGGCGCGCGCCTTCCCCGCGCACGAACAGAATCGGCTGGCGACGGTACACAGGCAACACATAGCGCTGATCCAGCGCGGCTATCGTCTCCGTTAGGCTCGCATGCGCGGCGGTCATGTGCTTCAGTATACCTCGCGCGGGTATAATGCCCGCTGATGACGCCCAGAGTCAGCGTGCTAATACCCAGCTACAACCACGCGCCGTACCTGCCCGCCGCCTTGCAAAGTGTGTTCGACCAGACCTACCGCGACTATGAAATCGTGGTCGTGGACGACGGCAGCACGGACGGCTCGGTAGCGATTCTGCGGGGCTATGGCGACCGCATACGGCTCTTTGTGCAGGCGAACCGCGGCACTTACCCGACGCTGAATCGGTGCATCGCCGAGTCGCGCGGCGAGTATCTGGCGATTCTGAACTCGGACGACCTGTGGGCGCCGACGAAACTCGAAAAGCAGGTCGCCCTGCTGGAGGCGCACCCCGAAGTGGGGCTGGTGCATACGGGGGGCTACTTCATCGACGGTAAAGGCGACATTCAGCCAGGCAACCCGCTGGGCTTTGAATGGCCCCGCACGCCGACGGGCAACATCATCGAGGCGCTGGTGCGCTGCAACAAGATTATCGCCTCATCGGTGCTGGTGCGGCGAGCGTGCTTGGAACGCTTGGGCGGCTTCCGCGAAGATTTGTTCGGCTCTGGCGACTGGGAGATGTGGTTTCGGATTGCGCTGGAGTGGGACATTGGCTACATCGACGAGCCGCTCACGATGTACCGCGTGCATGGGGCGAACGCCTCGTTTCAGCATCGGCGCGTCTACGAGGACGATGTGAAGGTGCGCACGGAGACGATTCACGCGAATGAGGCGCGCTTGTGGCAGCGGGCGACCGACGCGCGGGCGATGCGCCTTGCGCTGGCGCACTCCTATGCGTGCTTGGGCACGGAGTACGCGCTGCTGGGCGACCGTGCGCGGGCGCGTCGGGCGTACCTACGCTCGCTGCAGCTCTACCCGCTGCGCTTCAAAAGCGTGCTGCGCCTAATGCTCACCTTTCTGCCCGTCAAGCCGCCGCTTTAGCGCCGCGTGCCGACCCGCTGCTTGAGGTAGTCCTCCAGCAGCACTTTGCCGTTCTGCACGGTGTTCATCACCTTCGCCAGCGCGCCTTCGAGTTGGGTGAGTACCTCATAGGCGTACTCGTCCGCGCCTTGCCGAATCTGCTGCGCCTTCTCCCGCGCCGACTCCAGAATCTCCTGCGCTTGGGTCTGCGCGAGTTGGTAGACTTCAGTCTGGCTCAGCATGCGCTGCTGTTCGGCGTGGGCGCGTTCGAGGATTTGCTCGGCTTCTCGGCGCGCCTGATCGATAATGCGGCGGGCTTCCTCGTGCGCCTGCGCGAGGGTCATCTGCGCTTCCGTCTGCGCCTCGCCAATCAGGCGATTCGATTCGCGCAATACCCGCTCCGCCTTATCGAAGTCGCTTGGCAGGCTCGCTAGAATCTGCTGGACTCGGTTATGACACTCGCCCTTGTCTAAACCGAACACAATCGGTCCAAAGCTCCGCGCGTTTTCAAACGCCTGATCTAGCTCGCGCAGCCATTTTCGAATCGTTGAAACATCCGTGTACATCATCGTTTGAGCCTCCCCTATGGTTCTTTGGATTCGCCCGATGGGTGGGGGGTTCCTGCCGTTTGGGAGGCAAATCGCTCCCGCAGTTTGTGGGCGACATTTGGGGGCACGAGGGTTTCGACGGCGCCGCCTAGACGCGCTACCTCCTTGACGATTGACGACGACAGGAACGCATACTGCTGATGGGTCATCAGAAAGCAGGTGTCCACCTCTGGGGCGAGTTGGCGGTTCATGGTCGCCATCTGGAACTCGTATTCGAAGTCGGAGACGGCGCGCAGCCCGCGCACAATCGCGCACGCGCCGACCTGCTGGGCAAAGCGCGCCAGCAAGCCCTCCAGCGAGGCAATCCGCACATTCGGCAGATGAGCGCAGCACTCCCGAAGCATCTGCACGCGCTCGTCGAGGCTGAACAGCGGCTGCTTCTGCGAGTTGACCGCGACAGCGACGATGAGTTCGTCGAACAGCCGCGCCGCCCGCTGAATAATGTCCAGATGCCCCATCGTCGGCGGGTCAAAACTGCCAGGGTAGACCGCCCGCCGTACCTGCTCGCCCATCAGAGGGTAGTGTACCCAATGACCACCTTGCGGGTGGCTTGGGGCGAATCGTTTTAAAACCCCGAATTTTCCCAAATTTGGCGATACCATGTCCGCTTTTGAGAGATTTTCGAGTCTTAAGATATAGCCCGATTGCTTCGTTAGAAGTAGGTAGGAAAAACTTTTGGATGGAGGTCTACACTGATGAACCGATTAACTGTTTCGCTAGCTGCGATGCGACTGAAAGTCGCAGGATTGTCAATCGCGCTAACTCTGAGCCTTTCGGCTCTACACGCTTCCGTCACGGTGCAGGTCTGGATCTCTGCAGATGACCAGCTCGATTTGTATGTAGGCGACGCCTCTGGCACATCACTCACCTACATCGGTAGCACAGCAGGCTGGACCTCGATTCTCAACACCTCCTTTTCGGCGAACCTCACGGACTACTTGTATGTGGTCGCGCGCGACACATTCGGGGTCGTGTGGGGCTTTGGAGGATATGTGCAGATAGGGAGCGGTTCTCCTACGCCCATTCTGGTCGGCAGTGGTTGGGACGCCGTTTGGATAGGGAATGACCCAAATACCATAAACATGCCTCCTCAGGCTCAAGTGTCTGCTGAAATCGCAAACGCCAACACGAACAACCTTTGGACACCCGCTGTTGGCGGCACTGCTTACCCAGGATTGGGAATCCCCACCTTTTACGATCCGCCGAATAATACCCTGCCTGGCTTGGGGTCTATTTGGCAAAATGGTCCTTCGGGCACGCAACAAGACGACGACATCATTCTGTTCCGCTATGCTGTACCAGAGCCTGCAAGCCTACTTGCGCTTGGGGCAGGCTTGGTGGGGCTTGCGTTGCGTCGGCGCAGGAAGTAGGGTAGGTCACTCCTGACTCAGGCTCCCCTGCCTTGAGGGCGGGGGAGCCGTATGGTGTTTGCCAATTCAAGCAGCCCCCGCAGGCTCTCAACACACTAAGGCTTACGCAAAGACACCCGTTGCGTGTCTTTATGCGTGTACCAAGTAGATATTTGAGCGTGAACTAGCCTTTGTGGCTTGGCGGCGGCATGCGCCTATCGCCCCAGTGCCGCCATCGGCGAGGACTGAATCTCCACCTCGCAGCCCAAGTAGAGCGACTGCAGCTGCTGTGGCGTCAGGTGGAGCGTGTCTAAGACCCACTGCGGCAGGTCGAACCACCAGTCGTCGGGCGTGTCGGGCTGGCGCAGCAAATGCGCTACATGGTTTGCTAGCACGACGACCGCTGCAAGTGGTGCCTCCTGCAGTCCGTCCGACGATTCGGCGTGATGGCAACCGATTGCCTCCACGAGTTTTTCGGGGAAGCCCCAGTGCAGGCTCACGGCGCGTCCCACCGCTGCGTGGTCGCAGCCGTATACTTGCTGCTCCGCCGTCAGTTCGGGCACGCCTTGCGTTATGAGGTCTTCCACCTGCTCGTAGGGCGCGTCGCCGTAGCGATCCAGCAGTGGCTTCCCAATATCGTGCAACAGCCCTGCTGTGTACGCCTCGTCGGGCGAAATACCCGACACCTGCGAGGCAATCAGCCGCGCACACAACGCTGCATCTATCGAGTGGCGCCACCACTTACCGCGACGCAGGTTCTGCCGATCGGTCTTGCCCACAAACAGGTCGAATACGCTCACTGTCATCGCCAGATTGCGCACTGCCTTGAACCCCAGCAGCACCACCGCATCCTTGATGGAAGCAATCTTGCGCGAGAAGCCGTAGTACGCCGAGTTGACCGTATTCAGCACGCGCGTGGACATCCCCTGATCGATGCTAATTAGTCGCTCCAAGTCCTTCGCACTCGCGTTGGGATTGCTGGTCAGATGGATGATTTGATGTACGACCTGCGGCAACACGGCAAGGTCTCTTACCTTCTGCACGACCTGCGCTACCGATTGCGTTTGCATGACCATAGTCGCCTCCTATCCGCTATAGATGACACGCACGATTTCCTCGATGCTTGTGCGCCCCAGCAGTACCTTCTGCAGGGCGTCTTCCTTGAGCAGGCGCAGCCCGTGTTCGACGGCGACCTTCTGGATGGCATACGCTGCTGCATGCTTGAGAATCAAATCGCGCACAGGGTCGGACACCAATAGCAGTTCGTGAATGCCTGTGCGCCCCTTGTAGCCAGTATGTTTACAGTTTTCGCAGCCTTTGGCGCGGTAAATCGTGACCTCGTGCAGGTTCGGCGGCGGGGTGAACCCGTAGCGGGTGAACTCCGACTCGGTCGGTTGATACGGCTCTTTGCAGCGGGGGCAGAGCGTGCGCACCAGTCGCTGTGCCAACACTGCAATCAGCGACGAGGCAATCATGAACGGCTCGACACCCATCTCGGTCAAGCGCGGCGGTGCACTCGACGAATCGTTCGTGTGCAGGGTGGACAGCACCAAGTGCCCTGTGAGCGCGGCTTCCATCGCGATGGTCGCTGTCTCGCGGTCGCGCATCTCGCCCACCATGATAATGTCGGGGTCTTGGCGCAGCATCGCACGCAGCGCGCTCGCGAAGGTCAGCCCCGCCTTCGGATTCACCTGCACCTGATTGATGCCTGGCAACTCGTACTCGACGGGGTCTTCCGCCGTGATGATGTTCACCAGCCCCGTGTTCAGCCTCGAAAGTATCGAGTAGAGCGTCGTGGACTTGCCCGACCCTGTAGGACCCGTTACGAGGATAATCCCGTAGGAGCGGCTAATTACTTCCTCCAACTTGGCAAGCGTGTCGGGCAGGAACCCAAGCTTGTCCAGTCCGACGCGCACACTGGACTTGTCCAGCACGCGCATGACGATTTTCTCGCCGTAGATACACGGCAGGGTGGAGACGCGGAAGTCATACTCGCGTCCGTCGATGGTCGCGCTGATGCGGTTGTCCTGGGGCACGCGCTTCTCGGCGATGTCCATATTTGCTAAGATTTTGAAGCGCGAGGTAAGCGACGCTTGTACCCGCTTGGGCAACACCATCGAGTCGATCATCACGCCGTCGATGCGGTAGCGCACCTTGAGGCACTCGCGGGTCGGTTCGATGTGGATGTCGCTGGCGCCGTCGGTAATCGCCTGCGTGATAATCATGTTCGCCAGGCGCACCACGGGCGCGTCGTCGGCGATTTCGCGCAGTTCTTCTGCCGAAAGTTCCTCCTCTGCGCCATCGTGCAGGAGCATTTCGCTTTCGCCGAGGTCGCGCATCAGCTCCTTGACAGTGTCCGTGACGGCGGAGTCGGTGCGGTAGAGCCGTTTGAGGGCGGTCTGGATGTCCTCTTCGGTGGCGATGGCGGCTTCGATTTCGTGCTTGGTGTGCTGGCGGATTTCATCGATGGCGAAGATGTCCAGCGGGTCTGCCATCGCGACGAGCAATCGCCCGTTCTCTTTGGCGACGGGCACGGCGCGGTGGCGCTTCGCCAGTTCAGGGGTGAGCATCGAGGCGAGTTGGGGGTCTGGCGGGGTATCGACGAGGTCGACAAACGGCACGCCCCAGTGCTGCCCCATGACGCGCACGCGGTCTTTCTCGGTAATATGTCCGAGCTGCACCAGCAGGTGTTCCAGGGGCAACGGCACGCCTTCCTGCTGCTTCTGGAGCGCTTCGTGGAGTTGCTGTTCAGTGATTAGCCCCATCTGCAGGAAGAGATCTGCGATGCCAACAAAGCCCGTTGCGCCTCCGTACCCCATCGTCGAGGGGGATTATTCCACAGAAGGAGGCAATTCCACACGCATTAGAAAAAACGCCCGAGCGCTTTGGGAAATCCTTTTCGGAGCCGCCTTCCCGCAGAGCGTCGCTTCGAAGCTTGGAGCCTTGACCGACGTTGCCGCCGATCCGTAGGCGTCCTATCACTCCTCGAGTGGGCGCTCTGGTTCCGAGCGTTCCTAACCCGCTGCTTGCGGTCGCCTTTGCTGGGGCGCAGGCTTCCGCATTACTCCTCGCGCGCCTTACGCTTCCTGCTTGCGCAGCGAAGCGGGGTACAGGCTGCGCGAGGCTCCCAACGGCAGGGGCTTTCCCTCTGCACTCGGGCTGCGCCGTCGGGTTTCCCCAACGACACCCTAATTATAGCACATCGATTGCCCGTTTGTCAAGGGGTTAAGGGGGTTTTAAGGGCAAATTGGGGGGAAATTCGGGGCAAATTCTCAGAAATTCGCGGGCGGCTGGGGGGCAGCGGGATTCGAACCTCGTCCACCTTCTGATTTGGAGCGCCTACTCTGCAGTTTCGGTTGCAAAAAACCGAAAATGGGGCATGTGAGCCGACTGGAGATACGCACGGCAGGCGCGGTAGACGACTGGACGCTGCTGCGCTGGGCGAACGACGAGGGGGATGCGCTAAGCCTCGCCCCACCTTGTGCCGAAGAGACGGCGACGATGCCGCCTGCCCCGTTCGGTATCGCTTACCCTGCGCCGTTGAAGGACATCGGGCGCGTGTACCTGTGGGGGAACGGTTTCCACGCACGCACCCAACAAATCGTGCTGGAGCGCGACTTGGCAGCTCGTTATCTCGAGGCAGCAAGCGCACTCGTCAAGCAATACGCGCGGCGCGGCGTGCCGATGGAAACGGCGCAGGAACGCCTGCAGCAAGCCCAGGCGTTGCATCGCGAGCAGCGGTGGGTGGAGTACCTTGCAGCAAGCGTTGCCGCCGCCGAAGCGAGCGTGGTGAGCCTCGCACAGACGCGACTGCAGCGGATGCACGGGCGCACAGCGTTCCTATGGGGCGTCTGGGCTGAAGCGCTCGCCGATGGAGAGATGCCTCTTGCTGCTTTGTCGCCGCCCCTGAACCTTGTCACCCTCCGCGACATAAACCCATCCGACGGACGGTACCCCTTGCTTCGGCAGACGCAAGGCATGCGCACTGCGATTGCGGCGTTCTGGGCGGGGTGCGATTGCTTCCCGCAGTCGGTAGACGCGCTCCGCGACGCTATCGCCGCTTATCGGGGCAGCGTGCGCTACTGGAACATCGCAGCGAACCTGCACCGCTGTGAACTATCCGAGCGGTTAAGGCAGCAGATTAGCGCGCTGTGTGAGGCAGGGCGCGACGCCGACTTCGGCGTCGTTCGCCTGCTGCACGGCGCACACGGCTACTATGAGCCAAGCAGTCCCTATGCCCTGCTGGAGGCGTGCACCGAGACGGGCACTCCCTACGAAGCCATTCACTTGGAGTGGCAGTGGTATGATGGCACCCTCTATGACCTTGACCAGTTGCTGGAGCGATACGGCGAGTTGGGCAAGCCGATACACCTGAGCATCACCCTGCCGCCAGAGGGTGGGTGGGGCGTCTTCTTGCGCACAGAACCGCTGGCGTGGCTGGAGGGCGCGTGTCTGATTGCGCTCAGCAAGCCGTATGTGATTGCGCTGCAGGTTCCACTGCGGGCAACCGAGCGGAGCGCTGGCGCACTCGGCGCAAGCGGGCAGCCCAGCGCGCATTGGCAACAACTCACGCAGGTCGCCGCATGGAACGCTTCCCTGTTGGACTAAAAGCTCGTGCGTACGGCGTCGCTCCAGAGCAGGCGGCGAATGGCTTCGCGCACGGATTCTGCAAGCGCCTCAGCGGGCTTACCCGCGAGTTGGGCGTCCTCGTCCGTGATACGCACGACCTCCTGCCCCTTCACCAGCACGGCGCGCCTGTCCGCGCTCAGTTGCACTTCGAACAGTTGCACGCCGTCATCCAGCAGCGTGTTGAGTAGCTCCGCGATGCGCTCCGCGCGGGTGCGCGAACTGCCTAACTCCGCATGCGGCGCAGGCGTGAAGACGCGAATCTTCTCGAACTGCACGGTGTAAAGCCCGTCGGGTTGCTCTTTGTCTTCCATCAAGGCGTGTACCGCCAGCGCGGGGCTAACCTCGCGGCGGCGGATGGGGATGCCATACTCCTGCAACGCGCGGCGCAGGGTCTCCACGCGCTCGCGTGTAATCGGGTGCGTGCGGAAGATGCCCCAGTCGATCTGAGGGCGCTTGCGCTCCTCCGCCGCCAGTCGCTCCATAAACACCAGCAGCCCCACGGGGTTGTAGGGCGAGCGGCGCAGGTATTCCAACGCGGTCAGGTCGGCGTCGATCTCCGCCTCTTGGCTGAAACTGCTCACCCGCGCGATGCGGTACAACTGCGCGCCCGTCATCAGCCCCGCAAAGTCCTGCGACGGCAGCCGTCCGAACACCCCCACCAGCAACGCAGGCAGCAGCACGCTCTGTTGCACTTTTGCGTCGTCGCGGATGAGTTTCATCACATGCCGATGCGCCGCGTGCGCAATCTCGTGCGCCAGCACCGCCGCCAACTCGTCGTCGCTGGACACAAAGTCCAGCAACCCCCTGTATACGAAAATGAACCCGCCAGGTACCGAGAAGGCGTTCACTTCCTTCTCGTCAATAATGCGGAAGGTGTACTGAAACGGCGCAGGTCCCGACTCGCCGTAGCGTGCCACGGTGGGCGTCTGGCGGGCAATCTCCGCAAGCACCTGCCCAATCCGATCGACGCGCTCCACCAGTTCCGCGTCGGTGATGAACTTGTAGTGCTTCTCGATTTCGGCGACGACCTTCTTGCCGAACTCCACTTCTTGCTGGTCGCGCGGCGAGAGGGTGGGCTGTTCGGGCGCGGGTTCCTGCGCCACAAGGAACCCCACCAGCGCCATACACGCAATCA
>Ga0197142_1002544_pt1 | contig 15878 bp, 14 predicted proteins | sample GBS60_MetaG_FD_148614 | JGI IMG/M metagenome (GOLD analysis project Ga0197142, IMG submission 148614) | Sediment microbial communities from Great Boiling Springs, Gerlach, Nevada, United States - GBS 60_MetaG | ecosystem: Environmental > Aquatic > Thermal springs > Hot (42-90C) > Sediment...
TGGATATGTTCGTCATCTGCATCACCGACCCCACCACCTTCTCCGCCAGCACGATAGGCACTACTGCGTGGGATACGCAACTGTGGCTGTTCAAGTGCAACGGTCTTGGCGTCGTGCATAACGACGACAACCCCGACGCCACTACGGGTCTGCAATCGCGCATCGATAACCGCACGAACTGTATCCAACAGCCAGGCGTCTACCTGCTGGCGATTAGCCGCTACAATCGTGACCCTGTGTCGATAGAGGGGCAGCCGCTTTGGGATCCGTTGGGCAGCGGACGCGCCGTGCGTTGCCCTGATGGCATCCGCGCCGATTCGCCAGTCGCAGGCTGGGCAGGCGCGACCTTAGCGGAGCCGACGCGCTACATTATCCAGCTCACGGGCGCGTTCTTCGTCAGCGAGGGCGGCTGCTGCGTCACGGCGGGCGGCGATGTGGACCTCAACGGCTGCATCGACGACGCCGACCTGCTGGCAGTGCTATTCGCCTTTGGCAACAGGGGGCAGTTCCTGCCTGAAGATGTCACCTGCGACGGCGTTGTGGATGACGCCGACCTGCTGACCGTGCTGTTCAGCTTCGGCAACGGGTGCTAAGCGAACAGGGGCGGCGCGCTGCGTCGCCCCTCCCGCTGCACGCTGCGCATCGCTCATGCCCAGTCTTCGGTGCGGATGCGCGGTGCGCGCGACATGAACTTCCGCGCCTCTTCAGGCGTCATGCTGGGATTCTTGTGCGACAGCCCGAAGAGCTTGAGCATCTTATAAAAGGCGTCGGTGTTGCGGATTAGCCCGTGGAACTCCTCGCGCCCTGCGCCGAACGCAGTAATCCAAGTGTAGTCCGCTGTGTGCGAAGTGCCTGTCCAGCCGTAGCCGTTGTAGTTGCTCAGAATCTGCCCCAGCAACCCCTGCAAGTTGCGGTGCTGGCGGTTCCACACGGGTGGGATTGAGTTCTTGAGCGCACTGGCAAGCGCGTTCGCCTCCTCGCCGTTGATTTCGATGCCTAGTTGCTCTTTGAGGATGTCGCGCACCTCGTCTGCGCGGCCTGCGTTGCGCAGCTTTTTCGGCAGCTCCTCGAACGAGCATTTCGCGTGCTGCAGCATCGCCATCGCCTTGTTGGACGCCTCGTACTCGTCTCCCATGCCGTTCAGCCCTGGATTGGAGTTCCCGTGATCGCTGGTGATAATCATCAGGGTGTCGTCGCGTTTGGCAACGAACTCGTAGACGACCTCGACGGCGTCATCGAAGGCGAGTTGATCCCACATGATGCCAGCGGCGTCGTTGGCGTGCGCGGCGTGGTCGACGCGCCCACCTTCCACTTGCAGCAGGAAGCCGTTCGGCGCGTCGCCTAAAATCTCCAACGCCTTGCGGGTCATCTCCGCAAGCGTCGGCACTGTGCGCTTGAGCGCGTCGGAATGGATATGGTCAATCGTGTACGGCAGATGCGAGTCGTAGAACAGCCCCAGCACCTTTTGCGGGCGTGCGTTGCTTATTACTTGGTCGCGCGTGTTCCAAAAGACATACCCTGCGTCCTGATAGGTCTTGATAAGGTCTTTGCCATCTTTGCGTCGGTCCGACGCATAGTGGCGTAGCCCACCTCCCATTAGCACATCGACCACATTCAGGTACTGGGGGGCGATGTCGTCCTCGTCGTCGCGGCGCGGTTGCACAGCGGCGAAGCCTGCGGGCGTTGCGTGCGTAATGCGCGTGGTGGTGACCAGCCCGACTTTCTTGCCCGCCTGCTTCACGATGGGCGCAATTGGGGTCAGGCGCGTGCCGTCGGGCAGCACATTAATCTGCCCGTTGAAGATTCGGCTGCCACTGCCCCATGCGCTGGACGCCGAAGCGGAATCGGTTACAAGCGAGTTGAGCGCCGCCATATCGAAAAAGCCGAGCGTCGCATCGGGGCTTTGGAGGAGCTGATACCAGAACGAGCCTTTCCCGCGCACCAGCTTGCCGAACTCGTCTGCCAGCGACGGTACGCCCGCGCTCATGCCGTCCGAGACCATGAAGATGATGTTTTTGACGCGCCCTGCGCGGCGGGGGCTACTTTGAGCGGGGGTCAATTTCGTGAGCGCAAGCCCAGCCGCACCTGCCAGCCCAAGGTGCAAAATCTCCCTGCGTGTATAGCGCTCCACCATAATCGTTGCCTCCCCCAAAACTATACCTGCGGAGCGCGTTAATGGGGTGTTAAAAAATCTGGCGGAGCGGGTGGGATTCGAACCCACGAGACCCCTTTCGGAGCCTACACGATTTCCAGTCGTGTCCCTTCAGCCACTCGGGCACCGCTCCACGCTAACGAATTTATACCCGATTCGTCTTCCAAAAGGCGACGCTCGACGAGGCGATTGGAAACGGGTATACTTTTGGGGCAAGCCTATGGCTGGCGGTCTGCAGGAAGCGGTTTTCTACGGAGGGAAGCCTTGCGGAACAAGGGCACATTAGGATGGTTGCGCCAGATACCTCCTCGGCGCTGGGCGGAGTTTTTGCGGGCGGTGTTCACGGATGTCTGGCTCATCTCAGCGTCGTTGGTGTTCGCGGTTGGGCTGGTAAACGGCTTTCGGTATACGGAACAAGACGCGCGCATGGTAGGGTGGCTTGCCCCCTTGCTCTCGCTGGTAGGCGCAGGTGCGCTCCTTAGTCAAGGGTTGTATCGAGTCCACAGTCGATATGCTGGCATTACTGACCTGTTTCGTCTCCTCAAAGCGAGTGCGTGGTTAGGCGTTGCCTGCTTGATTGGTCTGCTGGCGTTTGCCTATTACAGCAAGCGTCCGTTCTCGTTAGCGGAATGGGTGCTGTTTGGATTTCTGTCCACAACGGCGTTAGCTCTCCCCCGTGTTGGGCGACGCCTGTACGATTGGTACCTTGCGTACACCCACAACCAGGCGCCCCGGCGCCGGGCGCTGGTGGTCGGCGGCGGCGACACGGGCGAAGTCGTGATGCGCGAAATGCGGCGCAACCCGCAGGTGGAACTGCGTGTGGTCGGCTTCGTGGATGACGACCCCAAGAAACAGGCGATGCACATCCACGGCTACCCGTGTCTGGGAACCACAGAGGATATTCCACAGATTGTCGCCGAGTATGGGGTTCAGGATGTGATTATCGCCATCTCCTCTGCGGACGGCGAGGTTGTGCGGCGCATCTTCAATATCTGTCGCGCTACCAATGCGCGCGTGCGTATCGTGCCGCCGTTCCAGCCTACCGGGGGGCGCAACTTTCTGCTGGCACAAATCCGTGAAGTGAATATTGAAGATCTGCTACGGCGTGCGCCTGTCGAGTTCGAGCTGCGCCCCGTCGCAGCCTACATTTCGGGCGAGCGCGTATTGATTACCGGCGCAGGCGGTTCCATCGGTAGCGAACTCGCACGCCAAATCGCCGAACTGGGACCCGCCAGCCTCGCGCTGCTGGGCAAAGGCGAAAACAGCATCTATCAGATTGAGCAGGAACTACGCACACGCTTCAACTACGAACCCGAATGCATCATCGCTGATGTGCGCGACGCCGCGCGTATCGAAGCCATCTTTCGTAAAGAGCGACCGACCCTCGTCTTCCATGCCGCCGCACATAAGCATGTGCCCCTCATGGAGGCGAACCCTATCGAAGCCATCAAAAACAATGTGTTGGGCACATGGGTTATGGCGGAGATCGCCGCGCGGCATGGCGTGCGCAAATTCGTGTATGTCTCCACCGACAAGGCGGTCAACCCCGTGAGTATTATGGGCGCGACCAAGCGCGTGGGGGAGATGATTGTTAGCGCGATTTCCCGTGAAAGCGAGACCGAGTTTGCGATTGTGCGCTTTGGCAATGTGCTGGGCAGTCGCGGCAGCCTTGTTCCCACCCTGCAAGCTCAGATTGAACAAGGCGGTCCTGTGCGAATCACTCACCCAGAGATGAAACGCTACTTTATGAGCATCAACGAAGCGGTTTACCTCATCCTGCGTGCAGGCGCGTTCCCCAGCAAGGGCGACATCTATATTCTTGATATGGGCGAACCCATCCGTATCCTCGATATGGCGCGCGATCTCATCCGCCTCTACGGATTAGTGCCTGAACAGGATATACCGATTATTTTTACGGGCGCGCGCCCTGGCGAAAAGCTGCATGAGCAGCTCTGCTACGATGAAGAGGTGCTGGAAGTGACGGCGAATCCTAAGATTAAGCGTGTACGGCTCCACACTGTCCCCGAGTGGGGCTGGCTCCAGAGCCAGCTGGAAACGCTGCTGAACCTGTGTGAGAAGGAGCAGGCGGACGCCGCACGCACAATGCTGCTGGAACTGGCAACAGGCAAGCTGGCAACCCACTCGGCTGCGGAGCGGGGGGCAAGGCAAAGTTGAAGCTCTGGAGCGCGGTCGCAAGCGCGACGCTGATAAGCATGTGCGCTGCCCAGCAACCTCCCTCGCGTGACGATCCGCTCTACGACTACTGCGCGCATGCAACCCCTACGCCGTCCACGCTCCTGCGCACGCCCCGCAGCGCGGACGAGTTCCTCCGCTTGCTCCCCAACGACTTGAACACATCGGCTCAGATTGCACGATGGAAACTACACGACGCGCCCTCACTGCCCCCACAGGCGACGATGCTCATCATGGAGCTACAGGTGTTCGCTTTCCCTGACCGAAGCGATTGGCGCACGGCAGAGGCGACCTATCGCGTGACGGGCGCGTGGGCAATCAACCCGCAAACTCTGCTGGAGGTGGTTTGGAGCGACGCGCGCCGTCGCGCAGGCGACAACCCCAGCGCGTTCGACACGGTTCCCTATGCGATGCTGACGCTCCGAGCGGGCGCCACGCGCTGGCGCATTGGCTACAGCACGCTGCGCTGGCTGGGCGGCTACAGCGGTGGAATGCTGGTCAACGATGAAATGCCCCCCGTGCCGCACGCCGCTGTTCAGTTCCCTGTGCGTATTCCGCTGCTGGGCGAGTGGCAGTTCGAACAGTTCCTGAGCCAGTTCGAGCAAGATGACGCCTATACTTGGTGGGGCGCACGCCGCTTGGAGCGCGACTTCGGGGCGCAGTGGACGCTTGCGCTGGCAGAGGCGTTCAAAGCCCTACAACTGCCCGAAGGGGTCGTGAGCCAACTCGTCCCCTACTACCTGTACCAGAAGTGGTACAGCGACTCGCGCCGCGGGTCGGGCTGGTTCAACTACTTGGCAGAGGTAGGGATTGTGTATAAGCCCGACTCGCAGAACCGCCTCTACCTGTTTTGGTTGATGGACGACCTGCGCGCGCCTACTGCGTTCGGTGGCTCGTCGATTACGCCGCGCAAGGTCGCAACGCTTATCGGCGCACGCCTGCAACCCGCACCGAACACGCGCTTGATTTTTGAGCTCGTGCGCTCGGACGGGACGCCTACAGGCGGCGTCTATGACAGCTCGGGACATGCACCGCGCTACGCCTACTCCTACAAGGACTTACCGATGGGGCATCCGATTGGCGCGAATCGCATCGGTTTCTACGCGCGCGCGGAACACGAAGCAGGGCGGTGGCTCTACGCCGTCGACTACGCGAACCTGCGTCGCTTCCATCAGTACCGCCCAGGCGTGCGCGGCTATGTGCTGGGCATCATGGTTGGCTATCAGGTCTCCGAGCGCGGCGTAATTAGCCTACAGTACCGTGCCAGCCGCCTGCGCGATGCGGGCGCGCCCGTTGCGCAAGCTGGCTGGTATCTACAGGCAGTCGCGCGGTTTTAAGCAGGAAAGCAGAAGGAGCGCGCAATACTTAAGTGAACGCAACAGGCGAATACACGGTCTACTTCGGCAGCGTCTCGCGCGCGGAAGCCCAGATTGTGACCACGGTCAACCGTGTCAACGGCGTCTACGAAAACGACTTCTGCGTGCGGTTCACCCTCGTCTACATACGCGCCTACCCGAATCCCAACACAGACCCTTTCACAAGTTTCTTTAATCTGGGAAGGGAAAACCAAACTGTGCTGGATTCGGTGCTCGGCTCCGCGAACTACGACTTCGGACATGTCTTCACGCGCGGGGATTTAGGAGGATACTCCGACGGGCTTGGAACCGTATGTCGTGCGGGTCAAAAAGCGCGAGCGGCTTCTGGGCTCCCTGTGCCGTTCGGGGACGCCTTCGACATCGACTATGTGGCGCACGAGATGGGGCACCAGTTTGCCGGCAATCACACCTTTGCTGCATGCTCTGGCTTTTCCTCGCCCTTCCCGTATGAACCGGGCAGTGGCAGCACAATTATGGCGTATGCAGGTATCTGTGGCACGAACGACAATCTCCAGCCGAACTCCGATCCCTACTTCCACACGCACAACATCACGGAAGTTCAGAACTTCATCTCAGGCAGTGTTGGGAACTCGTGTGCGGTGCGCGAAACGATTCCGAACACCCCGCCTAGCGTGAGCGTGCCTGCCTCGGTGCAGGTTCCACAAAGCACTCCTTTCCGACTCACGGCGACCGCAACCGACCCTGACGGCGATCCCCTCACCTATTGCTGGGAGCAGTACAGTGCCAACCCGTTATTCCGTTCACGAGTACCCAGTCTCAGCCCCACACGCTTCTTTCCACGCTTAGAGGTGGTGATGAACAACCAAACCGACCGCTGGGAGCAACTGCCGACCACGAACCGCACGATTCCGTTCCGTTGCACGGTGCGCGATAATCGTGCAGGGGGCGGCGGCGTCGCCATCGGCACGACGCAGGTGGTGGTGAGCGGCGCGCCGTTTCGGGTCACCTTTCCCCAAAGCGGGGCAGTCTGGAATGTGGGAGCAACTCAGGCAGTCATCTGGCAGGTGGGTGGCGGCAGCGTCGCCGCGCAGGTCAATATCCTGCTGTCGCTTGACGGTGGGCTGGACTACGAGTCGGGCAATCTTATCGTGCTGCGTGCCAATACGCCTAACGACGGTATCGAGACCTTCACCGTGCCGAATGTGGTCAGCGAGCGTGCGCGCATTATCGTGGGGGGCGCAGGTCATGTGTTCTACAGTCCCAATCCGGGCAACTTCCGTATTCGCGACTCGCGTCGTGCGGGGGATGTGAACGCGGACGGCTGCGTGGACGACGCCGACTTGCTGCGCGTGCTGTTCGAGTTCGGCGCGTCAGGCGTGGGCAGACTCGAAGACCTTAACCGCGACGGCACGGTGGACGACGCCGACCTGCTAATTGTGCTGTTCAACTTCGGCGGCGGGTGCTAAGACCCCAACGCAAGTGCTGGCAGGGGAGCGTGGGGTGCATATTCCCCGCTCCCCACACGAAGCCCCACGAACGGTAGGGTATCCTATCCATGCTATGCGACGAGTGGACGGCAGAGCGGCGAACGAGTTGCGCCCCATTCAGTTTGAACCGGGCTTTCATCCCTACGCGGAGGGGTCATGCCTGATTACGATGGGCAACACGCGCGTACTGATTACCGCGACAGTGGAAGACAAGACCGCCCCATTTCTCAAGGGCACAGGCAGCGGCTGGATTACGGCGGAGTATAGTATGCTTCCACGCGCAGGCAAGCAGCGTAGCCCACGCGAAGTTGCCCGCGGCACCCCTACAGGGCGCACGATGGAGATTCAGCGGCTCATCGGGCGCGCGATGCGCGCAGTGGTCGATCTTTCGCAGTTGGGCGAGCGCACTATTACGCTGGATTGCGATGTGCTACAAGCCGACGGCGGCACGCGCACAGCCGCCATCACAGGCGGATTCGTCGCCCTCATCCAAGCGTTCCGCTGGATGATCGATCAAGGCTATATCACACGCCTGCCGTTCCAAGAGCGCGTCGCCGCCATCAGCGTCGGCGTCGTGCGCAACGAAGAACTGCTCGACCTGTGCTACGAGGAGGATGTGCAAGCCGCCGTCGATATGAACATCGTGATGACCGAGCGGGGACGTTTTGTGGAAGTGCAAGGCACGGCGGAGGGCGCGCCCTTTTCGCGTGAGCGACTCAATCGCTTGATAGACCTCGCGCAGAGCGGGCTGGAGCAGGTTTTCAGGCTGCAAGCCCAAGCGGTGGAACAGGTGCTGAACCGATAGCATGAGCGCGCAGCGCATCGTCTCGTTGGCGCCGTCGATTACCGAGATTCTGTTCGCGCTGGGGCTGGAGCCGCGCATTGTGGGCGTGACGGAGGTCTGCGATTACCCCCCTGAGGCGCGCCGCAAGCCCAAAGTCGGCGACTACCAAATCAGTCCCGAAAAGGTGGTCGCCCTCAAACCCGACTTGGTGGTTGCGCACGAGGTACTGAACGGGCGAGTCGTCCCCGTGCTGAAGCGTCTTGGGCTGCGCGTGCTCAGCGCGAACCCGAACCGCTTCGAGCGGCTGTTCGCCTTTATTCGCGCGATTGGTGAGGCGACCGACGCCACGCGCGAAGCAGCTCAGCTGGTACGCACGATGCAGGCGCGGGTCGCGCGCGTGCGCCGCCAGGCGCCCAAGCGTTCGCCGAAAGCCCTCTTTCTGATTAGCGTAGAACCGCTCTGGGCAGCAGGGCGCGACACCTTCGCCGACGAGATGATGACAATCGCAGGCACACGCAACGCGCTGGCGACTGCCATCAGCGGATTCAAAACCGTAAGCTTAGAAACCGCGCTCGGCAGCGCGCCCGAACTCATCCTGCTGGCAGGCCCCAAGACAGACGCCATCCTGCAAGGTCCGCGCTGGCAACGCACCCCCGCTGTCAAGAATCGCCGTGTCTACGAACTGAATCCCGATTGGGTGCTGCGCGAATCGCCTCGTTCTGTGAACGGACTGGAGCAAATCGCCCAGTGCGTGCGTCAAGGGGGCTTGATTTCTTAGCGTGGCTAAGGGTATATTCTATAGAGAATGGAGGCAACGATGACAATGACGGAGCAGCAGACACGGCACACAGTTGTAGGGAGCCCCGAATCGGAGGGGTTTGTAGCGATTAACTACATCACATGCAAACCAGAGTATCGCGAGCGGTTCGAGTACCTATTCAAGACGCGCGCGCGGGCGATTGACCGCTTACCTGGTTTTCGCGGGATGTATGTGCTGCGCCCCCAGCAAGAAGGCGACGCCTACTTGGTGGTGAGCCATTGGGACAGTGAGGCGCATTTCCGTGCATGGCTGCAGTCGCCCGAATTTTTGGAGGGGCACACGCGCGGTTTTGAGGACATTCGGGCGGCGAAAGCGCGCGGCGAGGAGCCGCCCATGCGCTCCGACTTCCGTACCTACGAAGTGATTACCCGATAAGGCAACCTTGCGCGAGACATTTCGCGGCGATTGGCGTCTCACATAGCAGGAGTCGGGCAGTCGCCGCCGAAAGCAATCGGGTACAATTCTCGCGAAACCGCTTCGGTGGCGGCAGGGGATGCAGTCCTGCCGCCGAATTGTTAGCGACAGGAGAACGGCATGGCGAAACAACCAGGCGTTGTCGTCGGGATCGACTTAGGGAGCCGCTTCATCAAGGTCGCGGAGGTGCGCGTCGGGCGCCCGCCCGTGGTGACCAATATCGGCATTGCGCCTACCCCTGAAGGCGCGGTCGATAGCACAGGCGTCGTGGACAAGGCGGCAGTCGCTGCCGCTTTGAAACGACTCCTCGCAGAATCGGGGATTGGCACCAAACAAGCCGCGTTCGCGCTTGCAGGACAAAACTCGGTGGTCGTGCGCATCCTCGAAGTGCCTCGCATGAACGCGGCCGAGCTGAAACAGCACATGGACTGGGAAATCGGGCGCAACATCCCCTTTGCCGATACGCGCGTGCAGTCGGCTTACGAGGTGGTGCGGCGCCCAGGCGCAGACCCGAACGCCGATAACATGGAAGTCGTACTGGCAGTCGCACAGCAGGATGCGGTCGACAGCTTGGTCGATATTGCGGACAAGCTGGGACTGGAACCCTATGCTATCGATGTCGAGCCGCTGGCGCTCGCGCGCAGCCTGCTGCTGACGCAGCCCGATATGCAAAGCCAGAATGTGGCGGTAGTCAACCTCGGCGCCGAGGCTACCTCCATCGATATCTACAGTCAGGGGTACCTCAGTTTCCCGCGCATCCTGCCCACTGGCGGCAATATGCTCACCCGCGCGATTGCGGAGCGACTGATGATTTCGGAGTCGGAAGCCGAGCAGCTTAAGGTGCAACTGGCGGAGGTGCTGATGGATCAGATTCCGCAAGTGACCACACCGTTCGGTGTGCCGGGCATGCCTACGGGCGGGTTCTACACGCCCGGCTTGGGCAGCGAGCCGACCATCGCGCCTGAACCATCGCCGTTTATGACCCCAGGCTCGTTCATGACGCCCGAGCCAAGCGAACCCGAAATTCCCCCTTCGCCGTTCACTGTGCCCGAAGAGCCCGAACCCACCGAAACGGCTCAAGCCGCGCCCGAGCCCGCGCTGCCTGCACAGTCGCCTATGGATCCCCGCAAAGTCGAGGTGTTCCGCGCCCTCTATCCGCTGCTGGAGGAGCTGGTCAGCGAAATCCGACGCTCCATCGAATACTTCCGCAGTCGGCATATGGACGCCGATGTGCAAACCATCGTACTGTGCGGCGGCGGCGCAACCATGCCGAATCTGGATCAATTCGTCGCCACAGCGGTAGGAATCCCAACCGTTGTGGGGAACCCCTTCAAAGGCGTACAGCTACAAGTCAAGCGATATGGACCCGAGTATGTCGCCGCCAACGCGCACCTAATGGCGGTGGCGGTCGGCATGGGGTTGCACGCAAGCTTTTAGACGGAGGCGGTCACGGATGAAACTGAACCTTGTACCCGATTATGTGCGCCAACGGAAAGTCAACAAGCAGATTGTCGCACTGCTTGTCGTGCTGTTTCTTGTCGTCAACGCGCTGATGGCGTTTTGGATGGTGAGCGCACAGAGCGCGCTGCGTGAGCTGCAAGCGCGGAAAAGCGAATTAGAAGTGCAAGCCCAACAGGTAGATAGCCTCTACAGCCAAGCGAATCAACTCATCGATTCCGCGGCGATTGCGCTGGGCAAGGCGGAATGGGTCAAGCGGGTGCAGGAGCACAATTTGAAGTATCCTGAACTCTACAGTGAAGTTAGCCGCTATACCTCGCCGCGCGTGCGCTACTCGGGGATGCAGGTAGCTCAGGGGAACCAGCTGCAGTTGTCAGGCTTCACCAAAGGCATTCGCGAGTTAGGGCTGTTCTTGCAAACGATGTATAACTGCCCGCTATTTACGGCGGTTAGCCTTGTTTCGGCGGCGTTGCCGGGCTACCCTGCAGGCGATACGCAAGCGGGGATGACGGCGCCGGGCTTCGGTGGCTTTGGCGGCGGCGCACCCGCAGGACCGACAATCGGCGGGTTAGCAGGCATTGGCGGCGGCGCACCGCCCCCACCCCCGCCCTCGTTGGGAGCGCCAGGCGGTTTCGGTGGCGGATTCGCGGCTGGCGGCGGGCAAGCAGGTAGCTCGCCTGCAAACCTGATGCCGTTCCAAGTGGTCGCCTACCTGAAAGAGCCGATTTCGCCGCCCACACCGCCCGCCAACATCCCTGGATTGAATCTCGGAGGTGGGGGAGCGGGTATGCCCACGCTGGGCGGCTTCGGTGCCGGCGCACCGCCCAGTGGGATTGGTGGACGCGGACCAGGAATTTAGGAGAAGCCGATGAAAGGTCTCAGCATGTTTGCGAAGGTTTCGATTGGGCTGGTGGCGACCATCGTGGTCGCTGCAGCCATCTACCTGCTGGGCATCCGACCCACCCTGCAGAACATCAAGTATCACGAGGAGAACATCGCCCAGCTGGAGCAGAAAGTTGCGCAGATTCCCCGTGCGCGGGAACTGGTGCGGCGCGCGCAGCAGCGAGTGGAGCAAGCGAACCGCGACTTGGCGGTCATCGACCGTACCAAGATGCCCGTAAACACCTACGATCTCAGCGACCGCCTCAAGGCGTGGATAAAGTATCCCGACATGACGCGCGAGGTCGCCAAAAAGCTGGAGGCGTGGCCCGAAAGAACGGGCGTGCAACGGCTCTACCGTGTCGTTATGCCGCCTCCCCCAAACGACCCGAACGCGCTTCCAACCCTTGTGTGGGTTTATCCGATGGGCACGGTACAGGTGCGTGCGTCGTCCTTTGAAGGCTTGCTCAACCATGTCCGAAAATGGAATGAGGTTCCCAACTTAGTAGTGCTGGTAGATGGACTGACTATCTCTGGCATGAGTCCAGAACTGATTGGCAGCTACACGCTCACAGTGTTCGTCTACCCGCGCAACGGCGACAAACCGGGTCCGAATGTGCCCTCCTCACCTCAGACGGGCGCAGGCGGCGCGCCAGGTGGCTTTGGCGGCGGCTTTGGTGGTGGTTTCGGTGGGGGCTTTGGCGGCGGTCAGGGATTCGGTGCGTCGGGCCCGTAGTCGGCAGGAAGATGCCCATGAAGCGTGAACATACTCGAGGTGAGCCAGAATGAAGAAGGAAACGCAGATCGCATTAGCGGTAGCGGTAATTGTGCTGGTGGTGATTGCGGTAGCGCTGCTGTTTGTGTTCGCAGGCGGCGGCGGTAATGGTAATGCCGCAATGCAACCTCCTGCGCAGCCTCCCGACATGCGAGATGATGGAGGCTTCGCGCCTGCGCCGCCAGGCGGCGGTTTCGCCCCGACGCCCCCAGCGACGACGGCAGCGGTACCGCAACCCTCCGCAGTACGCCCCCCCTTCACGCCGCGTCGCGACCCGTTCGCGCCGCTCCCTGAAGAGGTAGAAGCGATGCAGGCAGACGCCTTCGACCCTGCCCGCTACTTCGTGCTGGCAAGCCCGCCCGAACCGCCGAAGGTAGAATTGCCTGAACCGTTCGAGCCGCAACCGCGCCGACGAGTGGCGGGTATCATCATCGGGACGACCGTCTCGGCTATCCTCGAACAAGAGGGTGAACTCCCTCGAATCGTCTATCCAGGCGATATGGTTGGCGAGTTTCGCGTCGCGGCAATTACTGAGAACGGGCTTATCCTGCGCCGTTCCAAAGGCAACCCCCGCGAGGTGCGCGTGCCCTATGAGCCGCCGGGCAATGTCGGTGGCGGTGGTGGCGGCGGGGCAGGCTTTGGCGGACCGCGCGGCGGCGGTTCTGGCGCACCGCCAGGCGCACCCAGTGCAGGCGGATTAGGCGCGCCCGGCGGCGGACGCGCCCCCGATATTTAGAAACAGAACGCTCGCAGAAGCGTAATATCCATGGGAGGCTAAACGATGAAAACCAAACTGATTCTGGCAGCGATTGCGATTCTGATGGCAGCGCAGGCGGCGCCCCTCTTTGCCCAGCAAGGTGGCGACCCAACCCAGCGCCGCGTCACCCTCAAGTACGAGCAAGCCGATGTGCGATTCGTACTGAAGCAGCTGTTCGAAAGCGTCGGCGTGAGCTACACGCTCGACCCGAATGTGCAAGGCACGGTGACGGTCTCACTCAACGATGTGCCCTTCACCGTCGCGCTGGATAATATCCTGCGTCCATTGAACCTAACCTATCGCGTCGAGAACGGCGTCTACTTCGTCACTGTGCGCCAACCGGAAGAGGCTCCACTCGCACCTACCGTAGACACAACCGCGCCTGACGAGGGCGTCCGTCTAAATCTTCCAGAGAAGGTTCAACTCAGCTACGCCAATCCGTACCTGATTGCTGCGCTGCTGGGTGGTAGCGTTGTCGGCTATGCCCAGTACGAACTGCAAGGTGGCGGTTTTGGTGGCCTCGGTGGTTTTGGTGGTTTCGGCGGTTTTGGCGGCTTCGGTGGTTTTGGTGGTTTCGGCGGTTTTGGTGGTTTCGGCGGTTTTGGCGGCTTAGGCAGCGGCTTTGGCGGTTTTGGCGGCTTAGGCGGCGGTTTTGGCGGCTTCGGTGGCTTCGGTGGTGGCGGCTTCGGCGGTTTCGGCGGTGGCGGCTTTCGCGGTGGCGGCTTTGGCGGTGGCGGTTTCGGCGGTGGCGGCTTTGGCGGCGGCTTCGGACGCTAACACCGCTCACGCGCCTTCAGTAACGGGGCTGACTCCGCTCAGCCCCGCTCGAAGGTATCACGGAGGAGGAACTTACGAATGAGAAAAAGGATCTGGAGCTTGCTTGTGGCGACCTTGTTGGCTGGTTGTGCCAACTTGCCAGCATGGGCAAATGACGACTATCTTGTGTCGATTCACCTAATGGACGCCGACCTCATCACGGCAGTTAAAGCGATTGCGCAGCAAGTAAAGGTGGAGGTTGTTTTTGAACCGACCGACGAACCCTACAAGCGCATCAGCTTTATCAAGATTGACCAGAAACCATTCGAACAGGTGCTTGGCTACATTTGTCAGGCAGCGGGCGCGACTTACCGTAAAGAGGCGAGCGGCGTCTATGTGATTGGTCCTGCGCGTCCAAAAATTGTCGAGGCGCTTGCCTCTGCGCCGACCCCCCCTCCTGCGGAGGCGCAGAAACCGTTGGTGGTAACCGAGCGCATCCCGCTGCGCTACAGTCGTCCCTCAGATATCGTGCGCATCATCAAGACTGAAATGATGACGGACGATCCGTTCGCCGAGTTGCGCGACTTCGTGAATCGTACCATCTCCCAAAGCGCGCCCGGCATGCAGGTTCCTGTCCCACCCGGCGTGCCCATCCGCTTGGACGGCAACTCATCGGTTCCCTTCAATAACACGCCTGTACCCAATCCGAACGAGATGATGCAGGCGCCTGGCGAAGGGCAGCGTGGCGGGCGCGGCGGTGTGGGCGGCTTCGGCGGTCAGCCCGGCGGCTTTGGTGGGCAACCTGGCGGCGGCTTCGGCGGCGGTTTCGGGGGTCAGCCAGGTGGCTTCGGCGGTCAGCCAGGCGCGGGCGCACAGGCGGGCATCCTGACTCCCACCGAAGGGCTGGATGGCATCGTCGCAAACGACCTCGATAACTCGCTCATCATTCGGGGCACACCCGAAGCCATCGAGTATGTGCGTCGTGTCATACGCTTCCTCGACATCCCGCCGAAGCAGGTACTTATCCGTGCGGAGTTCGTCACAGTCTCGCGCAACGACGCCGAGAAGTTCGGCATCGACTGGAACCTCGCACGCGTGAACTTGCAAACGGGCACGGCAGGCTTGGCAGACCGCACTGCGCCCATCTTTGTAAACTACGCTTCAGGGAACCTCGTGGCGAACCTGCGCACGCTGATTAGTCAGGCACGCGGGCGCGTAGTAAATGCACCGATTGTCGTCACCCAGAATAACAGCCCTGCAACCGTCGTGTTTTCCACCACGGACTATATCGAGCAGCAGTTCATCGTGTTCAACCAAGCAGGTCAGCCGACTACTTTCACCCAGCCCATCCCCGTTCCCGTGCCGACCCAACTGACTGTGACACCCCGAATCAATGCAGATGGCACAATTACCCTTGCGCTCTTCCCGCAAATCTCTACGGTCGGGCGGGTGCGCGTGGGCGCGCGCGACTTGCCGCGCTTCGACACGCAGTTTGTGTTTACTGTGCGGCGGATTCGCAACGGCGAGACGATGGTGCTGGGCGGACTGGTCACGCGCAGCGACAACAGCGTCAGCACGAAGGTGCCCCTGCTGAGCGACCTACCCGTAATCGGACAATTCTTCCGCGGGCGCGATCGCTCGATTGTAGAGAGCGAGCTGCTCATCTTTGTGACGGCAACTATTCTCGACGAAGAGGAAGGGATGGGCACGCTCTCGCCGTAAGCTGCCCATACCCCTGTTTCCCCCTCTTCCGCCATGTGGGAGAGGGGGAATTAGCAATTGCAAAAAATTGCAAAGGGAGAGTCGCCCACATAGGGCAGGTTTTAAGTCCCTCCTCATCCCAGCCCCGCTCCCACCGAGTGGGCGAGGGGTGTCGCGATTATCTCAAGCGGTACACTATAGGCGCACAATGCGGCCTCTGCTGTACCTCATCGGCAACATGGGCAGCGGCAAAACCACTGTGGGTAGGTTAGTTGCCCAGCGGTTGAACCTGCCGTTCTGCGATCTCGACCAGAGTATCGAGCAACTAACAGGGCAGACCATCGCCGAACTGTTTGCTCAGCGGG
>Ga0197142_1002545_pt1 | contig 15873 bp, 20 predicted proteins | sample GBS60_MetaG_FD_148614 | JGI IMG/M metagenome (GOLD analysis project Ga0197142, IMG submission 148614) | Sediment microbial communities from Great Boiling Springs, Gerlach, Nevada, United States - GBS 60_MetaG | ecosystem: Environmental > Aquatic > Thermal springs > Hot (42-90C) > Sediment...
AAACATTTCAAAATTATAAAAGAAATTATTGTTTAAAGGATCCCACAGGGGTAATTTCTTTGATTTAATAATTTCTTTTACAAAGGCAATCGCATACCACTCATCTGAAAAATAAGGATAAGGATATTTCATATTCTTGACTTCGTGGTAAACAGGCGAAAGATCAGTGGCCAAGTTTATTTTGCCCGTATATTTCCAATGGACCTGATAGAGGTTTAAAAAAGAAATTAAAATTAAAAGAGCCAAAAAGAAAAATTCCTTTAAATTCGGAAAAATGATTCTTTTTTCTTTTCTTTTTTTAAGAAAGAAAATAAGAAATAGAAGATCAAATAAGATAGCAGAAAATAACAAATTTGAATGATAAAAAATTTTAAAAAATTGCAAAATAACAAATAAAAGAGAATAAGAAGAAATTAAGAGAAAAACCAGAAATAGGAAATATTTCTTTTTTTCAGAAACAAAAAAGAGAGAGAAAAAAGGAAAAAAGAAAACAAATGTTCCAAAGAGAGAAAAAAAATTTGGGGTTAACATTTTATATCTTATCACGAATTTCTGTTTAAAATCAATTTTTGCTTTTTTAAAGAAAGAATGGTAAAATTTGCCATATGATTAAAAAAGACGAAGAATTAATCAAAGAATATTTAAATGGAAACGAAAGGGCCTTTGAGATTTTAATTAAAAGATATTTAAAGCCGATTTTTAATTTTGTTTTTTCTTTAACCCAAGACAAAGAAATAACAGAGGATTTGGTTCAAGAAATTTTTGTGAAGGTATGGAAAAATTTGAAAAAATACAACCCTCAATATTCTTTTAAAACTTGGATTTTCACTATCGCCAAAAATACAATTATTGATTGGCAGAGAGAAAAGAAAGAAATTCCCTTTTCTTTTTTAGAAGAGAAGAATGGTTTTTTTTCTCAAAATCTTTTAGATAAAAATCCTTTACCAGATGAGATTTTTTTTCAAAAGGAAATTAAAAATTTTTTAGAAAAAATTTCCTTAAAATACAGAGAAATTTTAGAGCTTTATTTTTATCAGGGCTTGAATTTAAGAGAAATTTCCCAAAGCTTAAAAATTTCCTTGAATACTGTGAAAAGCAGGTATCGAAGGGCAATACGTATTTTAAAAGATTATTTTCAAAAAAGGGAATAATTTTGCACCAAAAACCCTCTTTTTTGCGTATTTATTATATAGAGAAAAAAAATGAATTCTCATTTTTCTTTTTTATTTGAAAAAATAATAGAGAGAATTGAAAAAGAAAAATTAAGAGAAAAGGAAAGAAAAAAACTTCTTTTGATTTTTCTTTTATTTTTTTATTCTTTTTTAGGTGTAAATATTTTTTTCTTTTCTACCCTCAAGATAATAATTAATCAAGGGCTTTTTTATTTTTTACCCTTTATTTTCAATATTTTTTTCTTTTTTAAAGATTTTCTTATTTTTTTCTTCGAATCCTTTCCTTCTTTTATTTTTTTTCTTTTTCTTTTTCATTTAAGTTTATTTCTTTTTTCTCTCAAAAAAATATTAGAAAAAAGGCAAAATTTTGTTTTCCTAAAATAAAATGGAAGAAAAAAATATAAAAGAGCAAAAAATAATTTTCTTTTTAAAAATTTTGGGAATGGTTTCCTTATTCCTTGCTTTTACTTTTTTTGTTTTCTTTTTAGGGTTTTTTGTCGGTCAAAAAAAAGCTTTTTTTTCATATCGTTGGGCCGAAAATTATCATCGCGTCTTTGAGGGACCACGAGAAAAAACATTTTTTAAAAATTTTTTTGGCGATGTTTTTTTATCTTCTCATGGGGCTATTGGTGAAATAATTCAAATAAATGATAATACTTTGGTTTTGAAAGAAAGAAATGGTTTTGAGAAAATTATTCTTTTGGACGAAAAAACAAAAATTCAATTAGAAAGAAAGGAAATAAAAAAAGAGGATTTAAAAGAAGGAGAAATTGTTGGCGTTATTGGTTCTCCAACAGAAAAAGGAGAAATCCAGGCAAAATTTATTCGTGTTTTTCCAAAAGAGAAAAAAGGTTTTTTGATTCCTTTTGGTTTTTTAAAAGATGATAAAAAAAATCTTGGAAAATAAATTTTTACTGTTTGTTATTTTTTTAATTGGGATCGTTTTTAGTTTAAAGTTCTTTTTTAAAGAAAAAGAAAAGATTCAATATCAATTAGCTGAAGTAAAAAAGGGTGAAATTGTTTTGACTGTTTCTGGTTCTGGTCAGATTGAAACATTGGATAAGGTTGAACTTTCTCCAAAGATTTCAGGAGAATTAGAATCGATTTTTGTTCAAAAAGATCAGAAAGTAAAAAAGGGAGACCTTCTTTTTAAATTAAAAACAGTCAACGCCCAAGATAATCTCGAGGATTTAAAAATTGCCCTTGATAATGCAACATTTACCCTTGAAAAATTAGAAAAATCGAAAAAACAAACAGAGGACGATTTAAAAAAAGCATTTAAAGATGGTTTTATTTTAATTTCTAACATTTATCAAGATCTTTCAACGATGATGGATGTTTTGAAAATAATGTCGCAGGAAAGTTCTTATGGTTCTGAAAGAAAAGACCTTGATTATTACCATAAAGTCGTTGGTTTATATTTGGGTCACTATTATTTAGAGAATGAAATAAAAAATGACTTTGAAAAAATCAAAGAAATTTACGATCAGAGAAAGAAAGAGTATCTTTCATTGAGCCAATTTTCTTCGCAGAAAGAATTGAAAATTTTTTTTGAAAAAACTTATGATTTTTTAATTGAGTTGTCTGAATTTACACGAAAGAATCGAGATACAATCTTACTTTATTTACAGTATCTTGATCAAGAAGCTATTGTTCCGCCAATTCCCATTGTCACGACAGAGAGCCAACTTTCAAATTTACAGAATTATACCAACTCATTGAACCAATACAAAACAAGTCTTCTTTCAATCTTACAGTCGATCGACCGTTACCAAACAAGCATTGAGAATTATGAAAATGATATTATCTCTCAAAAAATGGCTATTGAGCAAAAAGAAAGAAATTTAAAGAGGGCAAAAGAAGATTTGGAAAAGTATTTTATTTTTGCGCCTTTTGATGGGGTTATTGGCCAAGTCAATAGCGATATTAAAATCGGAGACAATGTTTCTGTGAGTACTTTTTTGGCCACACTTTTGACAAAAGAAAAAATCGCAAAGATTTCTTTAAATGAGATAGAAGCTGTTTCTGTCAAAGAGGGCCAGAAAGCAATTTTAACTTTTGATGCTTTGCCAGATATAAAATTGATCGGAAAGGTGATTGAGGTGGATACCATTGGAACCGTAAGCCAGGGCGTGGTCAGTTATAATGTCAAAATTATTTTAGAGGAAGATAATGAAATGGTGAAACCCGGAATGAGTGTTACCGCAGAGATCATTACCCAAATGAAAAAAGATATTCTTGTTTTATCCAGTCAGGCCATCAAGTCGCAAAATGGTATTTATTATGTTGATTTAGTTGAGGCGCCTAAAGAAAAAAAGGAAGAATATTTAAGAAATCCTCCCTCAGAAGTTATTACAAAAAAACAAGAGGTCAAGGTTGGAATTTCAAATGAAACAATGACAGAAATTATTTCTGGCTTAAGCGAAGGGGATCTTGTTTTATTGTCTTCTTTGGTTTTGAATAAAAGCGAAAAGAAATCATCTTCACAACAATTTCAAATTCCTGGCTTGACAGGCGGAAGCGGGCCTGGAATGAGAATGCGTTAATTCTTAAAAAATGCTTATTGAGCTAAAAAATATTTATAAGATTTATAAAAATGAAATTGAGTTTACAGCTTTAAAAAATATTTCTTTTTCTGTGGAAAAAGGAGAATTTGTGGCTATTGTGGGCCCTTCGGGTTGCGGAAAATCAACCTTAATGCACATTTTAGGTTTTTTAGATAAACCAACAAGCGGTAAATATTTTTTTGAAGGAAAAGATGTGAGTTCTCTTTCAGAAGATGAATTAGCAGAGATTCGAAAGAAAAAAGTTGGTTTTGTTTTTCAACAATTTAATTTGTTGGCCAATCGAAGCGTGGTGGATAATGTAATGCTTCCTTTAATTTACGCTGAAATTCCTCAATCAGAGAGAGAAAGAATCGTTAAAGAGATGTTAAAAAATTCTGCTTTTCCTGAAAATTTTTGGTATCATTTTCCCAATCAACTTTCTGGGGGTATGATGCAAAGAGTGGCTATTGCCAGGGCCTTGGTTAATGATCCGGTGTTAATTTTAGCTGATGAACCAACAGGAAATTTAGATTCAAAAACCGGAGAAAAAATTTTGAAAGTGTTTGAAGAATTAAACCAACAAGGTCGCACGATTATCATTGTTACTCACGAAAGATATATTGCTCAAAAGGCAAAAAGAATTATTTCTCTTAAAGATGGAAAGATTATTTCTGATACGAAAGAAAATAATTTTCAAGAATTATTAGAAGAAATTAAAGAATAAAAATGTTGACTTTTGATATTTTAAAAGAAACCATTTTTTCAATTTTATCTAATAAATTTCGTTCTTTTTTAACAATCTTGGGAATTGTCATTGGTATTGGAGCTGTGATTTTAATGATGTCTATTGGCCAAGGAGCAAAAAGCTCGATCGAGAGCCAGATTCAGACAATGGGATCCAATCTTTTAATTGTTATGCCAGGGGCCATGAAAACCTTCTCGCCTGTTGCTGGAGCCAGGGGGGGTGCTCAAACATTAACTTATAAAGATGCGGAAGCGATTTCAAAAGAGATTTCTAACATTGTTTCTGTTTCTCCGGTTGTTTATCGTAATTTACAGGTGGTTGCCAAAAATAAAAACACGCGCACTCAAATTGTTGGGACTAATTCCTTTTTTTTAGACATTAGAAATTATCAATTAGAACAAGGAACCTTTTTTAATGAAAATCAAGTTAATTCAATGGCAAAAGTAGCGGTTTTAGGTTCGGTCGTCAGGGATGATCTCTTTGGGTCGAGTACTAATCCCCTTGGCCAAAGTATTAAAATTAACGGAATTAATTTTAAGGTCATTGGTGTTTTAAAATCAAAAGGAGGAATGACCGCCCTAGAAGATGATATTGTTATTGTTCCAATGAGCGTGGCAAAAAAATTTTTTATCGGCAATGAATATGTTTCCGGTATCTTGGTTAAAGCTGATTCTCCTGACAATATTGATTTTGTTAAGACACAAATTGAACAACTTTTATTAAAAAGACATAATATTAAAACCTCTCAAATGGCTGATTTTTCTATTGTCACCCAAGAGGATATTTTAGAAATGGTCAGTAGTGTTACCCAAACAATGACAATTTTGTTAACCTCGATTGCCTCCATTTCTTTAATTGTCGGTGGCATTGGCATTATGAATATGATGATGACGAATGTCACAGAGAGAACAAAAGAAATTGGTTTAAGAAAAGCAGTGGGCGCCAAAAATTTTGAAATTAAAGCTCAATTTTTGGCAGAAGCAGTAACCTTAACCTTTTTAGGAGGATTAATCGGTGTTTTTTTAGGATGGGGATTGTCTTTGTTGGTTACAAAATTTACCGGTCTTTCCACTCATGTGTCTTTATTTTCTGTTTTTCTTGCTTTTGGCGTTTCTTCTTTGGTAGGTATTATCTTTGGTTATTGGCCAGCGAGAAAAGCCGCTCTTTTAAATCCTATCGATGCTTTACGATATGAATAAAGTAAATTAAAAAGGTCGTTTTTAAATTTTAAAAATGAAAAAAATAATTTTATTTTTTTGTCTTTTGGTCATTTTTAGCCTTGTTTTTTTCTTTCTGGGTGAAAAGTATCAACAAAGAAAATTCGAGAAAAGCAGATCTCAATTTTTCGATCGCGGTTTTCAAACACAGACAAAAAGGCCAGGAGCAGGAATGGGAACGGGAAACTTTCAAAGAGGCGAGATTGTTTCTTATGATGAAAAAACAATTACTTTAAAATTAGAAAATGGAAATCAAAGAATTATTTCAGTTGATGAAAAAACTCAATTTTTGAGAGGAGAACCAATTTCTCTTGAAAATATTAAGAGTGGTCAAAAGATAATGATTTGGGGAAAAGAAATTTCTTCTGATATTTTTGGAGCGAATTTGATTTTGCTTTTGCCTTCTGAATAAAAATCAAATTTTAATTTTCTACCAGATTTTCCACCATCTTCTTCTTTCAGGATGAAAAGTTTCCTGAACGATTTTCTGTCCTTCTTTTGTTAAACGAATATGTTTTTGAATATGGGTTTCATCAATAGAACGCCTTAATTCTGGATTTCTATTTAGAAAATCGAGGAAGGCAGGTAAAACAAATTTTTCCTTGAATTCATTATCTGGAATTTCTTTTATTAATTGCCAGTAATCATTTTTTGTTAAACGGTAAGATTCATCATATTTTCCACGAAAATCTAAAAGAGATGAATCTAAAGTCCTTAAGGTTTCCCAAGTTTTTTGCCTTAATTCCAAAGGAATTACTGGTCTTGTAAGAAGAAAAAAAAGATTTTCTTTTCTGATGGTTTCACCCTTTTTCCTTTCAAATTCTGAAAGGTTTTCTTCTGGGGGTTTTGAGTTCATTTCTAAAAATAATTCGTAGGCTTTCTGGAGAAAAACCCCAACTTTTCCTTCTTCTCTCTTTGTTAATTCATTGATAATAATTTTGATTTCTTCTGGATGGGGTGAGGTTGCAAGAAAATTTTTCCAAGCCCTTTCGATTTCTTCTTTGTTTGAATAAGGAGAATCTATAGCCCGAAAGAAAGCGTTAAATTCTGGTATCATTTTATTAATTTATTTTAATCACCTTTTAAAAAAATTTCAAATTTTTGTTGATTTTTTTATTTTTTTTGATAGAATCAAAGATAGTTTCAGGGCGGTTAGCTCAATGGTAGAGCGTTCGCTTGACGTGCGAAAGGTTGAAGGTTCGAGTCCTTCACCGCCCATCGATAGTTTTTCCTAAAACCTCTGATTTATTGAGATTTTTTTTAATTTATTTTTTTGTGCCCCCACCAGGACTCGAACCTGGACTCTGCCGGTTAAGAGCCGGTTGCTTTACCAATTAAGCTATGGGGGCAAAATTCACGATGGGAATCATTTTTTTAGACAATTTAAAATTCCTTGAATGTTACCTGTAATGGAACCACTGGCAAGAAAATTTACTGCTCCAACCATAAAGGCTGTAAGACCATAAACGATAAAAAGGCCAGCTACGATCATCATTATTTTTTCTTTTTCTGTGTTTATTTTTCCCGGATTTCCGCCTGCGGCTAAAATTTTGATTCCAGAAATTGCCAAGAATACTAAAGAAATGGGGGTAATAAGCATACCAACCGCTGGAATAATAACATTACAGACCACCGGAGAAAGAACTTGCGATACAAAATTATCTAAAACTTCTTCAGCAGTATTTTGGGCGTTGGCCATCCAGAAAATCAAAGAAAAGAAGAAAATGAAGATTAATTTGTTTGAAATTTTTTTCATTTTTTTAATTGCCCCCGGAAGGACTCGAACCCTCACCGCGAGATCCGAAGTCTCGCACGCTATCCATTACGCCACGGGGGCCTTCTTTTATTTTATCATAAAAGTTTATAAAATAGAAATATGAAAATTCCCAAAGAAGTTCTTCACGTTATTCGCGTTTTGAAAAAAGCTCATTTTGAGGCCTTTATTGTTGGGGGTTGTGTCAGGGATATCTTAAGAAAGAAAAAGCCAGCTGATTGGGATATTGCCACTAATGCGAAACCAGAAGAAATTTTAAAAATTTTTCCTCATTCTTTTTATAATAATCAATTTTTTACTGTTACCGTGAAAACAAAAAGCAAAGACCCCACCTTAAAGGAAATAGAAATTACAACTTTTAGAAAAGAAGGAAAATATTTAGATAAAAGACATCCTTCCGAAATTTCTTTTGCCCAGACCATTGAGGAGGATTTAGAAAGAAGGGATTTTACTGTTAATGCTATGGCTTTGGAAATCAGGAATTTGAGACAACCAGGAGATTTTCGAATCATTGATCTTTTTGGAGGAAGAGATGATTTGGAAAAGAAAATTATTCGGGCAGTGAAAGATCCAGAAGAAAGATTTAAAGAGGATGCTTTAAGGATGTTGAGAGCAATAAGATTGCTTGTTACTTTGGGCGAGGATTGGAAAATCGAGGAAAATACCTTTAAAGCGATAAAAAAATTTTCTTTTCTTTTAAAATATATTTCTCCAGAAAGAATTCGAGATGAATTTGTGAAGATTATTCTTTCGCCCTTCCCGGAAAAAGGGATTGAATATTTGAGAGAAAGCGGCCTTTTAAAACAATTTCTTCCAGAATTAGAAGAAGGATGGCAGGTTTCCCAAAACAAACATCATATTTATGATTGTTGGACCCATAGTTTAAAATCATTGCAATTCGCTGCTCAAAAAAATTTTAGTTTAAGCGTCAGATTGGCTGCTCTTTTTCATGATATTGGAAAACCACGGACCAAAAGGGGCGAGGGACCGGATGCTACTTTTTATGGCCACGAGATTGTTGGAGCTAAAATGACCGAAGAGATTCTTCGAAGATTGAAATTTTCCCAAAAGGAAATAGAAAAGATTGTTAAATTGGTAAGATATCATCTCTTTTACTATAACGTGGGTGAAGTGGGCGAAGGCTCAGTGAGAAAATTATTAAGGAATGTTGGAAAAGAAAATATCGAAGAATTGATTCAATTAAGAATGGCTGACCGTATTGGTTCTGGTGTCCCCAAAGCAGAGCCTTATAAATTAAGGCATTTGCGTTATATGATCGAAAAAGTGAGCAAGGATCCGATTTCTGTGAAAATGTTAAAAGTAAATGGCAATGATATAATGAAAATTTTGAAAATTCAACCCTCTCCCAAGATTGGACAAATTTTAAATATTTTGTTAAAAGAAATAATAGAGGACAAAAATAAGAATAAAAAAAGTTTTCTTTTAAAAAGGATAAAAGAATTGGGAGGATTAAAAGAGCGAGAATTACAAGAAATGGCTTTGGAAGCAAAAAAGAAGATAGAGGAGATTGAAATAAAGAACGATCAGATGACAAGGAAAAAATATTGGGTTTTTTGAACGGGAGCTGGTGGAATGGCTAACACGCAGGCTTCGGGTGCCTGAGATTAGGGGTTCAAGTCCCCTGCTCCCGAAAGAAAATAAAAAAAATGCCAGAAGATTTTTTAAAAGAGAAAAAAGAAAAAGAATTAGAAAATATTTTTTTAGAAGAAAAAGAGCCTTCTTCCAAACCCCTTTTGAGATTGTTGATTGGACTTTTTTTGATTTCTTTTCTTTTTTCTTTCTTTTTTCTCTTTCAGTGGAAGAAAACAGATAAAAAACTAAAAATAAAAGAAAAGGAATTTCAAGAAATAGAAAACATAAGAGAAAGTTTTTTGAAAGAAAAAGAGGATCTTGAGAAAAAAATTCAAGAATTAAAGGAACAATTAGAAGCGGCGCTTGAAAGAGAGGGGACCGCTTTGGAATGGGATGGGTTTAATGCCATTGGCTTGAACTTTTTGTATCCCAAGAAATGGGGAAGGTTAACGATTACTTCTCAAAAAAATAATATCTTTGAGTTTCAGACAGAAGACAAAAATGTTGATATTGTTTATTATTTTAAAGACAGCAATGCTATTATTTTCCTTGAGAGAATAATCGAGCATTACAATCTTTGCGCAACGACAACTCCTTATTATGATAAGGTATTGAAGATTATTTTTCCAGATAAAAGAATAGTTCCTTTTTATTATATTGCCGGACCGGCCCAAATTCTTACTTGCGCCCAGATATCAAGTTATCTACCCTTTGGTATCATTAATGCGGTTTTATTTTTTAATGACCAGTATTTAGCGTTTTTGGTTCATGGTGCAGATTGGAGTGTGCCCAAAATCATAAACATTAAAACAGGCGAGAATATTTTAGAAAAAACAGGTCGACAGTTTTGGTTTGATCCGTGGGAAGATCTGTATTTTTTAGAAGATGGAAGAATTGCAATTACTTCTTTTGATCTTTTTCCTTCTTATTCTTCTTATAATCAGCCGCCTTTCGCGCCAAAGGAAATTGCTATTTATCTTTCAGAACCAAATAACCCTCAAACTTTAAAGAGAATTCATTCAATTGATACAGAAAAGACCCCTAATCTTTTTTTTGGTAATTTAGAAATTAGAGAAAATAAGCTTTATTTTTTTCTTTTTCAGGGAAGCGTTAATCCGATCACCAGAAAAAGAATTATTCAAACAAAACAACGTTTTGTCTATGATCTTTCAACTCAAAAAGTTGAAGAGGTAAAATAAAGTGAAGGGGACATAGTAAAACGGTATTACGCAGCCATCGCAAGGCTGAGTTCCGGGTTCGAGTCCCGGTGTCTCCAATGGGAAAAATTTTTTCTCAAAACCAAGGAGAAAGAATCGCTGAGGAATTTTTAAAGAAAAAGGGTTATAAAATACTAAAAAGGAATTATCTTTTTTGGCCGAAATCAGGGCAAAAAAGAGGGGAAATAGATTTGATTTGTAAAAATAAAGATATTATTGTTTTTGTTGAAGTAAAATCGCGGAGGGAACAAAATCATTTTTTCCGACCTGAATGGAAGGTTAATGGTTTTAAAATAAAAAAAATTATCAGGAGTGCAGAGAACTGGCTTTTAGAGAATCATTTACCTCTGGATTCAAAGTGGCAGATTGATATTATCACTATTGAAAACCTTGAAAAAGATCCTCAAATTTTTCATTTCGAGAATATTATCTCTGATTTTAGAAAAATTTAGAAAATTTGTGTCGCGGGTGGGACTCGAACCCACACGGGAGGTTATCCCAGGAGATTTTAAGTCTCCTGCGTATACCAATTTCGCCACCGCGACATTTTTCTATATTTTTTATTTTACAAAAAAATTTTTTAAAGAAAAGGCCTGGGTGGGAATTGCACCCACGTATAACGCTTTTGCAGAGCGTCGCCTTACTCCTTGGCTACCAGGCCGTTTGATATTTTAATTATAAAAAAATTTATTTTTGAAAACAAGATTTTCAAGATAAGAAAAATCCCAAAATAGACAAAAGACCAAAAAAAAGACAAAAATAAAAAAAATTGATTTTTTGACTTATTTTCATTAAAAAACCTAAAGCGAAAAGGCCAAAAAGAAAACTTAAAATAAGAGAGAGGAAAACAGAAAAATTAAAAAAGAGATAAGACTTAATGAAGAGATAAAGAGAAGAAATAAAAATTACAGGTGCTGACATCAAATAAGAGATTTTTAGAATTTCTGATAAAGAAAGATCGCTAAAAGAGAGCGCAAAAAAGGTTGAAGCCGACCGTGAAAGGCCGGGAATCACTGAAAGACCTTGAAAGAAACCAGCAAAAAAAGGCAAAAATCTTTCTGGAATTTTCTTTTTTATCTTTAATAATCGGTTAAAAAGAGCGGTCAAGAGCAGAAAAATACCAATAATTAATAAAATTATTTTTCCGAGAATTAAACTTTTTATCAATTTGTAAAGAGGAAAGCCAACAATCAGAGAAACGATGGTACTCTTTATTAAAAAATCTAAAAGTTTTTTGTTTTTTAAAAGAATAATCTCTTGCCAATCTTTTTTAAAATAAAAAATCAAAGATAAAAGAGTACCTAGATGTAAGAAGAGAGAAAGGTCTAAAGGATTAATTTTCTTTAACCCAAAATAATTAAGAGCCAAGATGGTCATTCCTTCGCTCGAAAGGGGAAGCCATTCAAAGATGCCTTGTAAAATGCCAGCTAAAATATATTCGACCATGAAAAATTAAAAAAATTAATTTTTAATTTCTTTTTGGATTTCTTGAGCGATTTTTTCCATTTCTTTTTTGGGGATTTCTTTAACAAGAGAAAAATTAATCGTTCCTCCGTGACCGTCATTAGGAAAACGGGGTACCAACCAAACATGGGCGTGGGGTACTTCTTGGCCCAAAATAACAGAAACCACCCAGTCGGTTTTCATCGCCTTTTTAATAGCCAAACTTACTTTTTTGACAACCTCAAAATATTCTCCGATTTCCGGTACATCCCAAACCCAACGAAAATGTTTTTTGGGAATTACTAAAGTATGCCCCTTATTTCTTGGTTTAATATCCAAAAAAGCTAAAAAATCTTCGTTCTCAAAAACTTTAAAACAAGGGATTTCCTTTTTAACAATCTGACAAAAAACACATTTTTCCATTTTTAAGTTGCCAACCAACCACCATCAATAACAACATTGGCACCGGTCATATAGGAAGAGGCATCGGAGGCCAAAAAGAGAACTAAATTTGAAACCTCTTCTGGTTTGCCCATTCTTTTCATCGGAATTCTTGCCAGCAATCCCTCTAAGGTTTTTTCATCTGCTTTGAGCGGATCGACCATTGGTGTTTCAATGGCGCCGGGAGAAATGGTATTGACCCTAATATTAAAAGGAGCGAGTTCTATTGCCATTGCTTCTGTCATACCAACAATACCCCCTTTTGAAGCGCAATAATGGGTTAAGCTAGGAAAACCAACGCCAACCTGGCCCATAGCCACTGAGGCAATATTGATAATGACACCAGACTTTCTTTTTGCCATTTCTTTTGCCACCGCTTGAGCAACCAAAAAACATCCCCTGAGATTAATGTTAATCGTTCGGTCCCAATCTTCTTCTTTTAATTCTAAAAAATTTTTAAAATCAGCAATACCTGCATTATTGACCAAGATATCAATTCTGCCCCATTTTTCGATTGTTTTTTTAACCATTTCGTCAACTTCTTCTTTTTTAGCAACATCGCATTTAACAGCCATTGCTTCTCCTTTTATTTTTTCAATTTCTTTGACTACTTTTTGGCAATCCTCCAAAGAGATATCAGAGACAACAACCTTTGAACCCTCTTTAGCAAAAGCCAAAGCATGACTCTTTCCCATTCCCCTTCGGCTGCCGGTGATGATCACTACTTTATCTTTTAAATCGGGATACATTTTTGATTAAAAAAATTTAGCGACCTTTGATTATTTTAAAATTATAGCACACTAAACTTTTTTTTGAAAAATATTTGTTTTCAACCATCGATATTTTAGCCTCGATCTTTTTTTCCAAGTGGAATAAAAAAATTTTTGCCATTCTTTTTTCCATAGAGAGATTTCAGGTAAGAACAAAAGACCGTCTTTGTATCCAAGATATCGCGTTTTCTTTTTTGAATGCAAAAAAGCCAGAAAGGCAGAGAGAAAAGCTGATTTTTGATTTTTTGTTTGGCAATTTTCTATTGATTTTTCTTGAAAATGAAAATTTTTTAATGATAAAAAAGAACCTAAAAGTCGAGAAGATGTTTCAATTAAATTTATATTTAAAATAAAACCATTTTTCTCTAAATTTTTCTTCAATTTAAAAGAAAGATCGCAAACCCCTAGAATAAGAGCCAAGGGAATGGGATTGATTTTTTCTTTCCGAAAAGCTTTTTTCGAAAAAAATTTTTCAAAAAGCCGCATTTTTCCCTTCCCTTTTCCTAAGGTTAGGGGAGCATCGATGGCAATGACTTTTGTCTTCTTTAAATAGGGTTTTAAATTTTTAAAAACATTTTTTCCCAAGAGATCGCCGCATTTTTGGCACCATTTTGTGAGGGGAGAAATAATTTTATTTTTTTCTTTCAAAATACAGATGGCAGAACTCTTTTTGGTTTCAATTCCCAAATCAATTCCAATGAACAAATCTTTCATTTAATTTCTTTGATTATTTTTTCTTTTTCCTCTCTTTCTGGCGGAGAGGGATTTTCATCAGGGAAACCAACGGGTAAAATGACGATCGGTTTTTCTCCTTCTTTTAAATTCAAAATTTCTGAAATTTTTTCCTCGTCAAAAGCACCGACCCAGCATGTTCCCAAATTTTCTTTTGTGGCCAGAAGCATTAGATTTTCGATTGCTGCGGCCACATCGCAGATTGAATAAATTTCTTTACCCCTTTTCCCATAATAAGATATTTTTTTTAAATTGGCACAACCAACAATGACCAACGGCGCTTCTTGAATAAAATCTTGATTGAGCGCTGCTTTTGCCAATTCTTTTTTTATTTTTTCGTTAAAAACGAAATAGAATTTTCTGGCTTGCAAATTACCAGCTGAAGGTGCCCACAATAAAGCTTCTTTTAATTTTTCGATTTTCTCTTCAGGGATCGGATCTTTTTTAAACCTTCTGATGCTTCTTCTTTTTAGTATTGACTCAAAAACATCCATTTTTTTTAAATCAAAGCCTTAAATCATTGGAAATTTCTTTCATCGCCGAAAGGACAATCTCTATAAATTTTTCTAAAGGCAAACCCAAATATTCTTGACACTTTTGAATGATTTCTCGATTAGCGTTTTTGGCAAAAGATTTCTCTTTGAATCTGTTCAAAACATTTTCTAATTTTAAATCTTTGATTTTCTTTGATGGTAAAACCAAGGTTGAAGCAATAATGAGTCCGGTTAAAGGATCGAGACAAAACAAGGCTTTTGCCATTTTTGTTTTGGGTAAAATTTGGTGAATTTCATTATGGGTTAAGATCGCTTCGCAAATTTCCTTTTTGATACCCATTTTCATTAAAAATTCAGAACCCATTTTTGAGTGCAAATGAAAATTTTCTTTTGTCTCTTCATAGTCAATATCGTGCAGAAGGCCGGCCAAGGCCCAATCATCTTTGTTTTCTTTAAAAAAGGATGCCAAGGCTTTCATTCCGGCTTCCACAGCCAAGGAGTGTTTAATTAAATTTTGATTTTTGATTTTTTCTTGAAGCAAATTTAAGGCTCTTTCTCTTTCCATTTCTTTAAATAAGTTTAACATATTTTCTGAGAAATTTTTTCCAGTTATTTTTATTGATTTTTTTGAGTTCGATTGCTTTTTCTAAAGAGAAATTTCCAATTTTTGTCCTCAAGAGATCTTCAAGAATAGCACCGGTTTTCAATTTTTTTCCAATATCAGAAGCCAGGGTTCGGATATAAGTTCCGCTTGAACAATTTACTTTTATTTTTAAATATGGAAATCTATAATCCAAAATTGAAATATCATAAATTTTTACTTTTTGGGCTTTTGGTTTTATTTTTATTTCCTTTCTGGCTAAATGATAAAGTTTTTTTCCCTTGATTTTTTTGGCTGAAAAGATTGGCGGCACTTGTGAAATTTCTCCTAAAAAACTTTTTAAAATTTTGTTTATTTCTTTTCTTTCGGGAATTTTTTCAACTTTGTTTTCTTTAATTTTTCCTTCTCTATCAAAGGTATCGCTTTCTGCTCCTAACTTTAATGTTGCAATGTATTCCTTATCTTTCTTTTGAAAAATTGCTAATTTTTTTGTAAACTTTCTTCCAATTCCTAAAATCAAGAGGCCTTGGGCCAGAGGGTCGAGCGTGCCCGCGTGGCCAATTTTTTTTATTTTTGTAATTCTTCTCAATCTTTCAACAACATTATGAGAAGTTATTTTTGGAGGTTTTTTAATAAAAAGAAAGCCTCCTTCTGGCAAGTTTTCTTTCTTTGTTTTTTTAGAATTTTTTTCTTTCATTAAAAGATAAAAAATTTCTTTTTTAATTATATTTTTTAATTATAATTTAAAATCAGTTAAAATAAAGAGTAGAAAAAAATGAAAGTTTTTGTAGGAACATCGGGTTGGCAGTACTCTCACTGGAAAGAAAAATTTTATCCTCAAAACTTAAAATCAGAGGATTTCTTAATTTTTTACTCAAAAAATTTTCCGACAGTTGAAATAAATTGTTCTTTTTATCATTTTGTTAAAAAAGAAACCTTTGAAAAATGGCAAAAGAAGATCTTTGATAAAAACTTTGTTTTTGCTTTAAAATTACACCGGCTATTTACCCACATTCGCAAATTAAAACTCAGAAAAGAAGACGAAAGATTATTGAAAGAATTTTTAAGAAACTCGTCTTTTTTGAGAAAGAATTTGGGTCCTTTCTTGATTCAACTGCCTCCGGGTTT
>Ga0197142_1002547_pt1 | contig 15872 bp, 11 predicted proteins | sample GBS60_MetaG_FD_148614 | JGI IMG/M metagenome (GOLD analysis project Ga0197142, IMG submission 148614) | Sediment microbial communities from Great Boiling Springs, Gerlach, Nevada, United States - GBS 60_MetaG | ecosystem: Environmental > Aquatic > Thermal springs > Hot (42-90C) > Sediment...
CAGAGAACGGTAAAAGTCTCTACCGCATCGTCGTCCCCGAGAAGGCTATCCCATCAGAGCGCTATGCTGCCGAGGAATTGCAGCGCTACTTGGAACGAATTAGCGGCGTCAAGTTGCCAATTGTGACGGACAGTGAACCTATGGGCAGCCACGAAATCTTGTTAGGCGACAACGCCCATCTCCGCAAGTTGGGAATTCAGGTTGACTTCGCCAAATTGGGCACTGACGGTTTTGTGCTCCGAACTTTTCGGAACCATCTCATCATCGCTGGCGGCAGACCGCGTGGGACACTTTACGGTGTCTATGCGTTGCTGGAGGAGAAGTTGGGCGTCAAGTGGTTTACCCCGGAAGTTGAGTTCGTCCCGAAGATGGAACGAGTTGAATTGCCACCTTTGAACGAAAAGCAGGTGCCGGCGTTGGAGTATCGCGAAGTTTTCTGGATGGAGATGATGCGTGACCCAGACTTTGCTGCCCGTCACAGGCTTAACGGTCACCACTACCGTTTGACCGAAAAGCATGGTGGTCGTGCCGTCGTCTTTTACCCCTTCGTCCACAGTTTTGATTTGCTCATCCCTCGTGAAATTTGCGAGCAGCGACCAGAGTTTTGGCCGATGATTGGTGGCAAGCGCGTCAGCGGCTATGTCCAAAGGTGCCTTTCAAACCCCGATTTAGTCAAACTGGCAATTGAGCGGGTGAAGCAGTGGATCAAAGAGCACCCTGAAGCGACCATCATTGATGTCTCCCAAAACGACACGGGCAATTGGTGTCAATGCCCTGATTGTAAAGCGCTGGATGACGCTGAAGGGAGTCCATCAGCGTCCATCATCAAGTTCGTTAACACGATTGCTGAAGCCATTGAGCGGGAATACCCGCACATTCGCATTGAGACGCTGGCTTACCAATACAGCCGCAAACCACCGAAAACTTTGCGACCGCACAAAAATGTCATCATCCGACTTTGCTCAATTGAGTGTTGTTTCGCCCATCCCCTTGAGACTTGTCCGTCAGAAGAGAACCGTCGTTTCCGAGAAGACATCAAGGCGTGGCAACCCGTTGCGCCATTGCTTTATGTCTGGGACTACACGACCAACTTCGCCAACTACATTCAGCCGTTCCCCAACTTTGAGGTGCTGCAGGCGAATGTCCAATTTTTTGTCAAGCACGGTGTCAAAGGTTTGTTTGAGCAGGGCAATTATTCGCCGGGAGGGAACGGCGAGATGGCGCCTTTGAGGGCTTATGTTCTGGCAAAACTCCTTTGGAACCCCGATACCGATGTTCAGCGTCACATCAACGACTTCCTGCACGGCTATTACGGAAGAGCGGCGGGAGCAATTAGGGCTTACATGGAACTGCTGCACAGGCAAGTTCGCGAGAAAGGTTACCATGCCCACATCTTTGAGCCACCTACAGTCCCGCACCTCAACAACGATGAGTTCCTTGACGGTGCTGAGAGGCTATTTGACGAGGCAGAACGGTTGGCTGAGAGCGAAGAAATTCGCTTCCGGGTTCAAGTTGCTCGGTTGCCAGTGTGGTATGTCAAGTTGGCGACGAACAGGGTGACAGGCGACGAGCGAGCAGACTTGCTCCGCAAATTCCTCTCAATCGCCAGAAAGGCTGGCATCACCCACATCCGCGAGTGGCAAACCCTTGACGATTGGGCGAAGAAAGTGGGAGCAGAGTGAAGGCAGGTCGGGCAAGAGTGAGGGCTAAGCGAGGTGTGTTGAAAGCGGATGCGGAGAAGTGGTTAGAATTAGAAGTCGCCGATTTGATCTTGCGCTCCAAGAAAGGCTCTCGTTTGGCAAAGTGGGCTATTTACTGTGCAGGATATGCCATTGAATTTGCGTTGAAGGCTCATATTTGCAATGTCTTAGGTGTTGATGAATTGCCCGTTGGTTACGAAACTCACGACTTGAACAAATTGGCGCAAAGTGCTGGCATACACGCTGCGCTTATAAGAGAGCAAAAACGAAACTGGCAATCCATAACAGGCACTTGGTCTACCGCACTGCGCTATACTGGGAAACGGTTCAGCACACGCGATGCTGAAATTTTTATTGCTCGTGTTAGGGAGGTGCTGAGATGGCTCAAAAAGCAGCCGTAGTCGTGATAGAGAATGTTGTCAACGAATTGTTGCGGGAGTGGCGGTCACGATTTAATGACCTGCAATTTGATTGGCGACCTGAAACGCCAACCACTTTCGTCCTTTACTTGGTCTCCGAGCAGTTTGAGGACATATTTGCCGACGAACTTCAAGGTCTGCGTGATGAGTTGCAGTTTGCTTTGGAGGCGGAGACGGATTGCAACTGGAAAGTCATTATGCTCACGCCAGAGGATGTCAAGAAAATTCAGGCTGACCTCAAGAAGGATTTGAAGCAATTGGCTGAGCGTTTGAGAGAACATGCTCAAGCATTTGGACAACTTGCAAACGGAGTGCTCGCTGCTGAGGTGACCTTTGGGGAGCGTGAATGGCGAGAAGAGCAGGAATGGCGGGATTGGTTGGCTCATGCTGACCAATTGGTAAGTTGGCTGAGAGAAGACGCCAAGCGTTTTCACGAACGCTTCCTGCTCTATCGCGGCTGGAATAACCTCTGGGTCAAAGCGGTTCACACGGTGAGCGAGTTGATGAGAATTTCTGCTCAACGCTTGCGGCAAATGACTAAAGGTTTGGAATCCCGCCTTCAGCAAAAAACTCTGTCAAAAGAAGGTCTTTCTGAACTTGCAACCGAATTGCGGATCATACAAGATGCTTTGCTTAAAGTCGTCAAGGCAATTTCAGGCGAAAAGCCAGATGTGCGCACTCTGCAGCAAATGTCAAGGTGGCTGAAACTGCGAGGTGGGTAGAAATGACGGGTAAGTTGGGCAGAAGGAGAGTGATAGCGATGATGGCAGGTTCATTGGCAGGGACTTTGGTTGCTGAGGTTGAAACATCTCCGCAAGCGAAAAGAGAGCAAACAGACAAAAAGCGACTTTGGCGTGCAGTCCACATCATGGCGCCCAACCCTGATGGGTTGCCATTGCTCAAACGAGCCATTGAAGAGCAACTTGCCCCGATGGGTGTCAATGTGCTTGTCTTTGAGGTCAACTACAAGTTCGCCTATCGCTCTGACCCTGAACTCAGGATGGAACCGGCGCTGAGTTACGACGACGCTCGTTCCCTTGCCCAACTTTGCCGTCAACTCAAAATCAGGCTTATCCCTGAGTTCAACTGCTTGGGGCATCAGTCGTGGGGCAAAACCACTTTCCCGTTGTTGCTCAAATACCGCGAGTTTGACGAAACTCCCGACATCCCCCTTGACAACCCCGGAATTTACTGCCGAAGTTGGTGTCCATTGCACCCGAAGGTCAACGAAGTCGTTTTTGCGCTGATGGACGAATTGCTTGATGCCTTCCAAGCAGATGCATTTCATGTCGGCATGGACGAGGTTTTCCTTATTGCCAGCGACCAATGCCCAAGATGCAGAGGCAAAGACCCAGCGGAACTTTTCGCAAAAGCGGTCAACGACTATCACGAACACTTGGTCAAAAAACGAGGCGTTGAGATGCTAATGTGGGGTGACAGGCTGTTAGATGACAAGCAAATGGGTTACGGAAAGTGGGAAGCGAGTCAAAACGGGACGGCTCCAGCCATTGACAAAATCCCCAAAGACATCATCATTTGTGACTGGCATTACGGGCTTCGGAAGGAGTATCCGTCCATTCCCTACTTCCAGCAAAAGGGCTTCAGGGTCGTTTCTGCAAGTTGGAGAGACGAACAAGCAGCATTGGCGTTTCTCAACTACTCCCGCGAAGTCGCAACGGATAAATGGCTGGGACACATGTGCACAACTTGGGTTAACGGCGCCGATTTCGCTAAGGCGATGTTGGGGATGGAAGCATCGGAAACTGCCAAACAAGTCGCCAAGACCTTGAGGGCGTGCTTGGCGCAAATTTAAGGCGAATAGCGAGTGGCGAGTAGCCAACGGCAAACGCAAGACTTAACCACCCACCCAAGGTGGGTGGCTACGAAATCAAAGCAGGCAAAAGTCTGCTAATTGAGTTGAGGGTTGCGGGTTAAGAGTTGCGGGTTAGGGTTTTTCTTTGAACGCACAAACCGCAACTTTTTCAAGTTAGCCTGCTTCAGCAGGCTTTGTCTTTGTAGCCACCGACTTCAGTCGGTGGACGAAATGGGAGGGCGAGGCTCCTGCCGAGCCGAAAGCGACTTTCACCCTGTCTTGAAACGGAACAATAGGTGTGCAATAATGCTATCACTGAGAGCGATGCGAGAGGTTCTAAGGATTTGGCAAACTCGTTGCTAAGACGAGGTGAAGACCGTGACGGTGAAGTTGCACCGATACGATGCTATAGTCGTTGGTGCGGGTGGGGCTGGTTTGATGGCTGCTCTCCATCTCGCTTGGGCAGGGGTCCCAACTGCGGTCATCAGCAAACTCTACCCTACCCGCTCCCACACTGGCACCGCTCAAGGTGGGATAGGAGCAGCATTAGGCAACATGGAGGAAGACCATTGGGAGTGGCATGCCTTTGACACGATCAAGGGCAGTGACTACCTTGCTGACCAAGACGCCGTTGAAATCATGTGCCGGGAGGCAATTGATTGCGTTTACTTGCTTGAGCATTTGGGGCTCCCCTTTGACCGAACTCCTGACGGCAAAATCATGCAGCGTCGTTTTGGTGGTCACACCAACAACATCACGGGCGAACCTGTCCGCCGAGCCTGCCACGCAGCCGACCGAACTGGTCACATGATTTTGCAAACCCTTTACCAACAATGCATCCGCTACGGTGTTCACTTCTTCAACGAGTTTTTCGTGACCGACTTGCTTTTAACGGGCGATCCTTCCGACCCACAAACTCGCTGTGTCGGTGTTGTCGCTCTGGAGATTCAAACTGGTGTGCTTCACATCTTCCACGCCAAAGCGGTTTTGCTTGCGACCGGTGGCTTTGGGCGAATTTTCAAAGTCACCAGCAACGCTCACACTCTCACTGGCGATGGCTGTGCAATTGCCTTCAGGCGAGGTGTTCCCCTTGAGGACATGGAGTTCTACCAATTTCACCCGACAGGCATTTACAAGATGGGCATCTTGCTGAGCGAGGCAGCAAGGGGAGAAGGTGCTTATTTGCGGAATGGGCTGGGCGAAAGATTCATGGAAAGATACGCACCGAAGTTGATGGAACTTGCTCCTCGCGATTTGATCAGCAGGGCAATTTACCTTGAGATTCGCGAGGGGCGAGGCGTTGACGGGAAGGATTATGTGCACCTTGATTTGCGTCACTTGCCCAAGGAAGTGCTTGACGAAAAGTTGCCTGACATAACAGAGTTCGTGCGGGTTTACTTGGGACTTAACCCCGAAACAGACCCAATCCCCATTCAACCGACCGCCCATTACGCTATGGGTGGGATTCCGACAAATGTTGACGGGCAAGTGGTCTTGGACGAAAACAACACGCCCCTTTGGGGGCTTTACGCTGCTGGCGAATGTGCCTGCGTCTCTGTTCACGGCGCCAACCGACTTGGGACGAACTCCCTCGTTGACATCTTGGTCTTCGGCAGAAGGGCTGGATTGCACATGGCTGAGTTTTGCAAGGCAGCAGATTACGCTCCACTGCCACCCAATCCAGAACAAGCCACCGTTGCGATGATTGAGCGGTTCATGAAAAACAATCAGGGAACCGAACGAATTTCCGCGATTCGGCGCGAACTGCAGCAAGTGATGATGGATAAGGCTTCTGTGCTGAGGACGGGCGAGGAACTGAAAATTTGCCTTGACAAAGTTCGTGACCTTAAAGAGCGCTATTTGAAGGCACGAATAGATGACCGAAGCCAGGCATTCAACCTTGACTTGATTGAGGCTTTTGAACTCGGCTATCTCCTTGATTGCGCTGAGGCTTTGGTTGCAAGCGCTTTGAACCGAACCGAGAGCAGGGGTGCCCACTACCGTGAGGATTACCCGCAGCGTGATGATGCGAACTGGCTCAAACACACGCTCGTTTACCGAGTTGCCGACACTGATTGGAAGTTCACTGGCGAACTTCAATTCCGTTACAAACCTGTCACCATCACGAAGTATCAACCTGCCGAGCGCAAGTATTAAGCGTCCGAATTACCAGTTCCCAGTCCCTGATCTCCAGTCCCTTTTGTTTCCAAAACAATCCACAAACCGTCGTGCCCTGCAATTATACCGTCTTGCTGAAGGCTTGGAGCGAGCAAGCGGTGAGGCGGCGTCCAATGGGGTGAGAAATGGGTTGCCACAAACTGACCGCTCTCTTTCAGTATGCCCTCACACAATAACCGTTCCCGCAACTTCCGCACTTGTTCCAAGTTCATGTGCTCATCGGTTGCGGGGGCGAGCCCGAAGGTGGCATCGGCGACAACCAAATCCAAAGCAAATTGGCGCAGATAGTCAAAAGTCTCATCGGTAAGCCAACCAGTGTCAGTTGCATAAAAGATTGCAAATTCGTCCCTTTCAAGCACGAAGAGCAAAGCATCCTCGTCACGGGTGTGTTCTGCCAAGACAGGATGAATTTTCGTTCGCTCGTCAAGTTTGAGGGGCTCAAAAGGCTTCAACTTTTGCACTTCTATCTTGAGGTCGTATTTGCCACCAACTTCCTTCAGAAAAGCGCGACACTTCTCCACGACTTTCGCGTTCCCGTAAACTGTCAGCGGTTGCAATTCGGGAAGGGGCAACATGTCCTTGCGCGGCGTCCTTTGCGCCCACTGGACAGATCTGCGGAGGAGCAACGGGTCAGTGCTGAAGTGGTCGTGGTGGGAGTGGGTGACAAGCAAATGTCTGACCTTGTAAAGTTCAACTTGAGCCTTCAAAGCGGAATGGGGCAAATCGGGAGGGCAGTCAATCAGGACATCGGGGAAAAGCAACGCACACGAGAAGTGACGCCACTCCCGTTCATCGCTCTCTCGGGCATTGGCACAATAATCGCATCCGCACCAAGGCGATGGGTAAAGGTCAGATGAGCCCGTTCCCAACAGGACAAATCTCACCATCCGTCTTCCTTCCCCTTTCCGAAAATTCCCCAGCACTAAATTCGCTCGTGCCCGCAACAAATTGTAGCGTAGCGAAAAGGAATGGTGGAAGGCGAAAAGGGGTTAAGCAGCGCACAAATTGCCATTGGACAAAATTTCGCTCAAAATTTTGGACTGGTGATGGGAGATGAGAGTGTGCATCATCCTCGTCTTAGCGTTGGTGTCCTTTGGACACTGGTTGGTCGGACAAGAGCAAGCAACACTCGCCAATCGCCATTCGTTATTCGCTGCAGTCCCTCCAGAGTGGCAAAATTGGGGGGCAGAAACGGATTGGGAATTGACAGCGATAGCGAAACTTTTGCTGCGCGATGAGACCAACTCTGAAAAGTTCAAAGATGTGCTCGTGCTACCATTGAGGGAAGCCAACGCTTTCATCACTTCGGACGGCTATTTGGTCATCACGGAAGGTTTGTTGGAACGGTTGAACGGTCGTGACGAAATTGCCTTCGTTATTGCCCACGAGTTAGCCCACTTGGTCAAAGGTCATCCGCGAAACTTGGAGACCAATCCGACCCGCTTGGAACGAATCAGGACTGAGGTTGAGAGGAGGCTTGGAACATCTGTTGTCGGAACAGGTTTGCAACTTTTGGTCAATGCAATTGCGAGTTACTACAGCCGGGAAAAGGAAAGGGAAGCGGATGCAGAAGCGGTCAGGTTGATGGCGAAAGCAGGTTTTGATTTAAGTGCCGCAAAACGAGCCCTTGAAAGGCTATGTGAGGATGGCGGTTTCCTCAGTTGGTTTCGGTCTCACCCCTTCATCAATGAGCGGCTGGAAATCGTTGAGAGGTCTATTCGTCGTTGGAATTCCAATGTTTCCGCCTCTCCCAAAATTGAGCCACCACCAAACCAACTGCCTGAGGTCTATGTTGACCTCCAAATGCTTCCTTGGTCTGGGCGGGAACGAAACTTGTGGCGAGAGTTTTCTGAGGAAGTTGCAAAGTGGTTCTGGTCGTCCCTCCTTGAAGTAGCACAGCAGTCATCGTTCCCCTTTCACCCGGTCAAGCGTTGGCAAAGGCACAGGGCGAAAACTTGGACGCTGAAGGTGACTTTGAACAGTTGGCAAACCTTGCCCTTGAAACTTGCAGGGGATGAATGGCACCTTTGGGAGTTGAGGATGAATTGGCAGTTGCAAAACGAGAAGGGAGAAATTTTGAGGGATGAGGAGCAGCGCTTTAGTGTCACATTGACCAAAAGTGAAGATGTCCGCAGCGTAGTCATGAAGTCAACTCCGTTGTTCGCTCAGCGCTTGGCAAAATTCGTTGTCCAAAATTGCCCGAAACTCAATTGAGCAAGGCACTTTCACGCATTACGCTTTACGCACTACGAAGGAGGTGTCCGAGGTGGCGATCTTGGTCAACAAAGACACGAGGGTGTTGGTGCAAGGCATCACGGGGCGGGAAGGTGAGTTCCACACGAAGTTGATGCTGGAGTATGGGACGAAGATTGTCGCAGGAGTGACACCAGGTAAGGGAGGTCAGACCGTTCATGGCGTTCCAGTCTTTGACAGTGTCCAAGAAGCCGTTGATGCTGTTGGTCAAATTGATGTCTCAATCGTTTTCGTCCCAGCACCCTTCGCTGCCGACGCTATTTTAGAGGCGTTGGACGCGGGGATCAAAGGCGTCGTCATCATCACCGAAGGCATCCCTATTCAGGACATGTTGAAAGTGGCGAGAGCCTTTGAGATCGCTGGCAATGACCGTTGGTTCATCGGACCAAATTGCCCCGGTGTCATCACGCCAGGTGAATGCAAGGTTGGAATCATGCCAGCACAAGTTTTCACACCAGGGCGCATCGGCGTGGTCTCCCGAAGTGGGACGCTGACTTACGAGGTCGTTGCCGAATTGACGAAGGCTGGCTTCGGTCAGAGCACATGTGTTGGGATCGGTGGTGACCCAATCATTGGGCTAAACTTCGTTGAGGTCTTGCGTCGCTTCAACGATGACCCTCAAACTGATGCCGTTGTCCTGATCGGAGAGATTGGCGGAACCGATGAGGAAGAGGCTGCAGCCTTTATTGCAAGCGAAATGCGGAAACCCGTCGTGGCTTTCGTGGCGGGAAAGACTGCCCCTGAAGGCAAAAGGATGGGACACGCAGGCGCAATTATCATGGGTAGAATGGGGACTGCCCAGAGCAAAATTGAAGCCTTCCAGAAAGCAGGTGTCCCTGTCGCCGACTTGCCAGCACAAATTCCCGAATTGCTGAAACAAGTTCTGGGTTAGTGGCAAAATGGGAGATGCCCTTTAGTAGCGCAAGTCAAACGAGCGACAAGCAAGCGAAAGGAGTTGCCCGAAAGATGGGCGTGTTTAAAGTCGGAACCGCTGGCTACAAATACGAGGACTGGGTGGGGCGAGTCTACCCAGCAAACCTGAGAGAACGCGACTTTCTGCCTTACCTGTCCCAGTTTGTTGATTGCGTGGAAATCAATGCCAGTTTCTACACCCTGCTCTCGCCCTACACCTACAAGTCAATGGTTCGCAAGACCCGCGACGATTTTGAGTTCATCGTCAAAGCCCACAAAGCCTTCACCCACGAACCTGACAAAGTTTCCGAAGTCCTTCAACCCTTCAAAGAATCCCTTCAGCCCTTGATTGACTCAGGCAAACTCGGTTGCGTCCTTGTTCAGTTTCCCCAACGCTTCCACAATACTCCCGAAAACCGCCAGCACTTGCAAAAGGTCGTTGATTGGTTAGGCGATTTCCCGTTAGTTGTTGAGTTCAGGCACATAAGTTGGGTTCGCGAGAGCGTCTTTGAATTCCTCAAGCAACTTGGCGTCGGCTTCGTTTGCGTTGATGAACCCAAATTGCCGGGCTTGATGCCTCCAGTTGCGGTTGCCACTTCTCCCATCGGTTATGTCCGCTTCCACGGACGCAACGCCGAAAAGTGGCATCACCACGAACATGCCTGGGAGCGTTATGACTACCTTTACAGCGAAGATGAATTGCGTGAGTGGTTACCGAAGTTAAGGCAATTGGTCCAGCAAACGGAGAAGACCTACGCAATCTTCAACAACCACTGGCAGGGCAAGGGTTTCATTAACGCACAAATGCTGCGCCGTTTGTTTTCCGAGAGCGCCGAATGACTTTAGCCTTCTGACAACCCCAACGCCTGAACCAGTGTAGGTTGATACGCGAACAGTGCAGGTGTTCCGCCTGTGTGGACAAAGATGACGGTGTGTTCGCTCTTCAAGCGACCGTCCTTTGCCATAGCCACAATAGCGGCAAAGGCTTTTGCAGTGTAAACTGGGTCAAGGACTATTCCTTCCATTTGAGCCATCAACTTCATCGCCTCAATGGCTTCAGGTGTCGGGATACCGTAACTCTTGCCCACGAATTCGGTTGTGAAGTGGATTTCGTCGGGAGAAAATTGAAGGGGCAAACCTAACCTTCCTGCAACGAGGTTGCTCAATTCAGCAATTCGCTCTGGAACCCTATCGCTGTGGGATGGCGAAACACCTAAAACTTGCCAGTCAAGCCCTAACGCTTTCACCCCAACAACGAAGCCGACCTGAGTTGGTGTTGATGAACTGTGAACTATGTGGGTGGGTTTGATTCCGAGTTGGCGGCACTGTTGCACAAGTTCAAGAAGGCAAACGAGATAGCCGAAGCCACCAGAGAGGTCTGGATGGCGGATGACAAAAGGCTTGTGCCCTTTCGCCCTATACTCATCAGCAACCCTCTCTTTGGCTCCTTCCAAATCTTCGTCCGGTCCGATGAACCGAATATCCGCACCAAAGAGGTAGTCAAGGAGCAGATTCCCCTGCGGCTCAATTTTGAACCGTTCTATCTCAGGGTTGCGACGGAGAACGAGAACACATTTTAGCCCCAACTTAGCGCAAGCAGCAGCCGTTTGGCGGCAGTAGTTGGATTGGACTGCTGCGCCATTTACGACGACATCGCAGCCTTCATGAATTGCTTGCCCGAGCCCAAACTCAAGGTGTCGGGTTTTGTTGCCACCAAAAGCCAAACCAGTCAAATCGTCTCGCTTGATGAAAACTTGGACGCCCAGAAGTTTTGAGATGCGTGGAAGCATCTCTAAGGGCGTTGGGAAGTTGCCAAGTTGAACTCTCGGCAGTTTGCCTAACCGTTCCCACAATTCCGTTTCCGTCACAATGCTGCTGACCACTCCTTCCTTCCCTCCTTCCGATTTTGTTTGCTCTCTCCAATTGCGCCGATTACCTTGCCTTCGCTTTCTGGCTTCCAACTTCCAGCAAAACAATTGTGACACCTTGGTGCGGAGATTTCGTCAAGCCACCTAAGTCAAAATGCCACCTTCCAATTTCACGCCCCCTGAAAAACGGTTTCTTCGTTGCTTTCTCCAAGACCAACATGTGGGTTAACTTTTCCCTCAACTGCTTCATTGCCCGTTTGTTGAGCATCCGAGACGGCATCAGTTGGTAAAGTTGCAGGTCTGGACGGTTTTCAAGCAAAGCAAGTGTTGGGTCTGGTGAGAAAGAACCAACGAGCAAAACCGAATTCTTCGGCAAAAATTGCTCAAGTTCAGCGGTGAAGGTCTCAACTTGTTGACGGATTTTGGGCACAGCAGCGATATGTCGCAAAACTACGCTCGCCTGATAAACCCACCAACCCAAAGCCAAACCCAGCAAAACAATTCTGACCGCTTTTCGTCCCTCGTCCCCCGTCCCTCGTCCCGTGTTGAAGTTTGTTTTCCGCCAAATATGCCAACCAATCGCTGCCAAAAGCAGGTAGCCGAAAGGCACGAACAAAGGCGGATACCAAGCCTCGGCGCCCAAAGTGACGCTTGCGTAAAGGACAAAAATGAAAACCATCAACCAACGAGGCAAAACCCACTTCTCCCGAACGACTATCCAAAGAGCCATCATGAGCACCACAAGCCAAGGCATTGAGTTCAGCGAGACTTTGAGGTAAATCCAGATGCCCCAAAAAGTTATCCCCAGCAGCAGAAGCAATCGGTCAAGGGACATGGAACCTTTGTGAGCCAAGTGGGCTTTCATTTGCCCAACGAAAATGTCCCAATCCAGAGACGCATAACTCAACCATCCAGCAACTCCAACCAAAAACGGAAAAGCGAAAACTAAACCGTTGCGCCATCCATGCCTCTTGACAACTATGGAACCACTGACCAGCCAACAAGGTAGAGCGATGGGGTGAACGAAGACAGCAAGTGCAGGGAGCAACCCGACCAAAAAAATTCGGAGTAGCAATTTGCTCCTTGATTGCGATTCGCAAGCCAAGAGCAAAGCCGTCGCCATCAAAAGACAACATGTCAGGATGTCTGGTCGGACGAAGTTAGAAGCGAACTGGAAAGTCAAATCAGTTGCCGTCCAAAGAAGAACAAGGACAACTGCCAATGGTGGAAGCCTCAACCGAACAGCCAAAACCAACAAGAGCAAAAGCGTCAAAGCACCGAGGAGGCGAGAGAACCACCGACCTTTTGTCAGGTCAAATCCCTCGTCCCGTTGCAAGATTTTGCACCAAAGGCTTAACGCAAAAGGGTAAACGGGCATTTGCCAATAAGTCCGTTTGTCTGCGCCAATCAAAATGTCGTCTATGAGGTCGTTGCGAAAACCTTTGCCCTCTACGATGTTTTGAGCCAATCGCCCAATCACAATCTCATCGTGCCAAGGGACAAGCCAAGCATCTCCGTAAAAGGTCAGTAAAAGCAGAAAGGCGAAGATGATTGCACTTGCTGCGAAATTTGCCCAAAAGGGCAAGCAACAACTTTCCCGCATCAATGCCCGTTCACCGCTCCTTTTTCGGGAGGGTCGGGCTCCTGCCCGACCAAAAGTGGACTGAACTTCGCACCCCGCACTGAACATCTCCCCGGTAGTGGTCAATTTGTATGTGAAAGGGACAACCCTTTGTAGCGTCGCCCCTTGCAGGCGACTGTCATTCAAAAGATAACTGCCGTCGGGGGCAAGCCCCGACGCTACCTTTATCACCTACTTTTTGTCCACTACCCATCCTTCCAGTTCACATTGCTGCGGGCTTTCGCTTTCCAATAATGGCAGGCTCGGTTACCGCTTCCTTCGGGAAAATCTTGCCAGGGTTCAAAACTTCCTCTGGGTCAAAAACCGACTTGATTTTTCTCATGACGGCGAGTTCCTCATCAGTGAACATGAAAGGCAGAAAGTCCCGCTTCTCCAAGCCGATACCGTGTTCGCCAGTGACTGAGCCTCCAACTTCAACGCACCGCTTCAGAATATCGGCACTTGCCAAAAGAGCCCTCTCCAATTCTTCAGGTTTTCGCTCATCAAACAAGATGCACGGGTGCAAGTTGCCGTCGCCAGCGTGAAAGATGTTGGCGATGCGAAGCCCATACTTTTCGCCGACTTGGTAAATGAACCGCATCATCTCAGGCAACTTTCTTCTCGGCACCATCCCGTCTTGCGTCAAGTAACTTGGCGTCAAGCGTCCTAATGCGCCAAATGCTCTCTTTCGTGCAAACCAAAGTTGAGTTCGCTCCTTCTCCGTTCGGGCGAGCAGGATTTCAATGGCGTTGTTCTTTCGGCAAATCTCCATCACTCGCTCTGCTTGCCTGTCCAGGGCGACTTCAAGCCCGTCAAGTTCAATGACCAGAAGGGCTTGAGTTCCTTCAGGGAGTTGAAGCCCAAAAGCCTCTTTCAACGCACCAAGTGCGACATAATCAACGAACTCGGCAGCAGCAGGGATAATGCCAGCAGCGATTATGTCCGAGACGGCTTGGGCTGCATCTTCAACGCTCGCAAAAGAGACTCTCATGGTTCGGTAACTTTGCGGGTTTCTGGTCAACTTCACCCAAGCCTTAGTGACGATGCCAAAAGTTCCCTCCGAACCGATGAAAACACCTCGCAAATCGTAACCCGGCGTCTCTTCAGTCTTGCCACCAAGCCAAACGACATTCCCATCAGGCAAAACGATTTCAATGCCCAAAATGTGGTTGGTCGTGACGCCGTATTTGAGGGTGTGAGGACCACCTGCGTTTTCGGCGATGTTCCCTCCTATCGTGGAGACAACTTGGCTTGAAGGGTCAGGAGCGAAGTGAAAGCCCCATCGCTTCACCGCTTCGGTGATGTGAATGTTGACAACACCCGCTTCAACGAGAGCGCATCGGTTGCGGATGTCAACTTCAAGGATGCGGTTCATACGGGTCGTGGCTATCAAGACGCCTCCTCGCTCAGCGAGAGCGCCTCCAGACAAACCAGTCCCAGCACCGCGAGGAATGATGGGAACTCCGTAGCGGCGAAGGGTCTTGACAACAGCAACAACTTCCTCCGTGCTCCTCGGAAACACGACCAAATCGGGAGTATGTTTGAAAACGGACAAGCCATCCGTCTCGTAAACCACCAACTCGTTCGGGTCGGATATGACACCCTTAACTCCGACAATCTCTCGCAACTCTTGAACCAACGCTTCTCTCACCATTGTTTTTCGCCTCGCTTTCGCGTCCAGATAGCGCCAGTAAAAGTGTAGCGCCGAAGGGACGGAATTTGAGTGCAGAGTGCTGGTGCGGGGTGCGAAAATCAGAAATTTGGTAGCGTCGCCCCTTGTGGGCGACGGATGTTTTAACTTTCGTCAAGGACAAGCCCCGACGCTACCTCCGCCTTTTCGCTGCCATTTCATCAGTCTTACCATTCGCCATTCGCTACTCGCCATTCGCTGCCGTTTCGGCTCGGCGGGAGCCTCGCCCTCCCAATTTTCCCCGTCCCGTGTCCCTTGTCCCCTGTCCCGTCATATCAGCCTCTCAAACTCTTGCACGGTCTCAGGTGTCACTTCAGGCAGTCCCTCAAGGAGGCGCCTGTGATGTTCCTGTAGTGCTTCATCAAGGCGTTTTTGCAGTTCAGCGATTTGTGTGTTAATTTTAGCGACTTGATCGTGGTCAGAGACACTTATTGCCTTATCCCTCTCACTCTTCAGTCGCAAAATTTCTGCCGTTATCTCCTGAACCTCTGGTAGCACTTTGGAAGCCTTAACCTTTGCGTAAGCGCAAACTTCGTCAAGTAAGTTCCTCGCTGTCGCTAAGAGCGGTAAGTTTGCGAACCGCTCTTTTGCCAAATTCATGACAGCGACAAGTGCTTCGTCGTCCACCATGACTTGGTGGAAAGACTCGTAAACCGACTTGTGAACTTTCAGCCACTCTAAGGTTTGCTGTTCGTCGGGTTCGTCAACGGTGATGACGACGAAAGTTGAAGCAGCGATAGGATAGCGATTTTGAAAGTCTTCCCACTGTTTCTGTGTAGCGACTGCCAAAACGGGTATGAGCCGATTTTGAACGGCTGCAAGCATTACATCCGACCAGTGAAAGATGTCGTCAACAGTCCCAACAAACAGCAAAGGTTTGACATCCTGCTTTGTAAGTTCAGCCAGCAAACTCATTACTTGCGCATCCGATTGCAACTTCGTCCAGTCAAGCCTGAGCAAACGCCTTTCCTGAAGAAATGGGTTGTTGACCAAATCACACGCAAACTGTTGGGCGAGCAGAAGTGCGGTCTCAAAGTTGCCCAGCAAAAGGATGTTGGGAACTTCCTTTCTCAGCAAAGCGACTACGAACCTTTCTCGCTCCCTCTGCCAGAAACTGACTGGGCGGAATTCGCCCTTGATTGCTCTCTCGGTCAAATCCTCGGTGGTTTCAGGGGCAACAGGTTTTTTCTGCTTCCGCAGCGCTTCTTTTAACTTCAACTCGTAAAGCCTCTTTCGCACATCCTCGTAGCGGACATTGTATTTGGCGAGAATTTTTGCCGCCAATCCTTGCCTCTCCCTCAGCAACGCCAAAAGCAAGTGGCCAGTGTCAATGTGGCTGTCGCCCAATGACCTTGCCTCGTCAGCAACGTGGATGAGAACTTGCTTTGCAGGTGCCGTCAAAGCAGGCGAACCAAAAG
>Ga0197142_1002548_pt1 | contig 15863 bp, 18 predicted proteins | sample GBS60_MetaG_FD_148614 | JGI IMG/M metagenome (GOLD analysis project Ga0197142, IMG submission 148614) | Sediment microbial communities from Great Boiling Springs, Gerlach, Nevada, United States - GBS 60_MetaG | ecosystem: Environmental > Aquatic > Thermal springs > Hot (42-90C) > Sediment...
AGGGAGACTGGGGAGCGGGGAGGGCCAAACCGGGGGCACCCGGAAATCACCGGCGGCCGCCCTGAAGCCTTCCCCGGCCGGGAAAATCTTTCCCGGCCGCCCCGGCCGGTCTGCCGCCCCGGAAACTGATACAATTAACCAGACGCCCCCGCTCTTCTGCGGGGGGCAAGGAAGGTCTTGGGCGGACCGGGCGGGTGGATTTTGCCCCGGGGAAGGGGCGCGGGCATGAGGCCAATACGGCCCAAGCCGGCTTGAGGGGCTGACCCGATTCCCGGCCCGTTTGCGCCCGCCGGATGGTTTCCCCCCGCGGGACCCGGCCCAGGAAGACTTTATGGCAACCCGACTCAAGGCGGAACTGCAGCGGCTCCTGGCCCGGGAGGAAGGCCCGGTGGTCAGGGAGTGGGGGGCCCGCTTCCCCATCGCCCTGGTCTTTCCCCAGGTCTATCCGGTGGCCATGAGCAATCTGGGCTTCCAGGTCATCTACCGCCTGCTCAATGACACCCCGGAGCTGCACTGCGAGCGGGCCTTCCTCCCGGACCCCCTTACCATGGAGGAGCACCGCCGCACCCGCACCCCCATCCTGAGCCTGGAGTCCCAGCGGCCGCTGCGGGATTTTGCCGTGGTGGCCTTCTCCCTCTCCTTTGAGGCCGACTACCCCAATGTCCTGAAGATCCTGGAGCTTTCCGGCATCCCCCTCACCTCTGCGGCCCGCACGCCCCAGGACCCCCTGGTGGTGGCCGGCGGGGTGGCGGCCTTTCTCAACCCTGAGCCCCTGGCTGCGGTGATGGACGCCTTTTTCCTGGGGGAAGGGGAAGTGGGGGGAGTGGATTTTTTCCGCTTCCTGGCGGATGCCGGGGGGAAGGCGGCCCGGGCGGAACTCCTCCGGGAGCTGGGGCGGCGGATCCCCGGCGCCTATGTCCCCGCGGGCTACACCCCGGTCTATGGCCCGGACGGCACTTTGGCCGAGATGGTGCCCCAGGCGGGGCTGCCGCCCCGGATCCCGGTGCCCCATGCCGCCGATCTGGCCTGTCGCCCCTGCGTGAGCGAGATTTTGACGCCGGAGAGCGAATGGGGGGACATGTTCCTGGTGGAGCTGGGCCGGGGCTGCTCCCGGGGCTGCCGCTTCTGTGCCGCGGGCTTCGTCTACCGGCCCCCCCGGGAACGGCCCCTGGCCGCGCTGCTGCCGGAGCTGGAGCAGGGGGTGGCCCGCCGGGGCAAGGTGGGCCTGCTGGCCGCGGCAGTCTCGGACCACCCGGAGATCAAGGAGATCTGCCGCAAGGTCCTTCAGTTGCAGGGCGAGCTCAGCATCAGTTCCCTTAGGGCCGATTCCGCCGACGCCGAGCTCTTTGAGCTGCTGGCCCGGGGGGGCGTGAAGACCGTCACCCTGGCCCCCGAGGCGGGGAGCGAGCGCCTGCGCCGGGTGCTGAACAAGCACCTCCCGGAGGAGACCCTGGCCCAGGCGGTGGAAGCCGCCGCCGGGGCGGGCCTCCCCAACCTGCGCCTCTATTTCATGGTGGGGCTGCCCACTGAGACCCTGGAAGACGTGCGGGAGATCGGGCGCCTGGTGAAATACCTCCGGCACCGGGCCGTCAAGGCCCTGAAGGGGCGGCCGCCTTTCCGCCAGATCACCTTAAGCCTCTCCTCCTTTGTCCCCAAGCCCTGGACGCCCTTTCAGTGGGTGTCCATGCTGCCGGTGGCGGAGCTGAAGCGGCGGTTGAAGCTGGTGCGCCAGGAACTGGCCGGGGTGAAGGAGGTGCGGGTGCACACCGACCTTCCCAAATGGGCCTATCTCCAGGGCCTGCTGGCCCGGGGGGACCGCCGGGTGGGGGAGATGCTCCTTTCGGCGCACCGCCGCGGCTGGCCCCGGGCCCTGGCGGAGAGCCCGGTGAACCCGGACTTCTTCGTCTACCGGGAGCGGGGCCCGGCGGAGCTCTTCCCCTGGGACCTCCTCGACCACGGCATCGCCAAGTCCTACCTGTGGGAGGAATATCAGCTCGCCCTGGCCGAAAAGGAGAGCCCCCCCTGCCGGCCGGAGGTCTGCCGCCGCTGCGGGGTCTGCGGGGAGACGCCTCAGGTCTGAACCGCCACCAGCACCAGGCCGAGCTTCCGCTCCAGCTCCTGCAGTCTGGCCAGCTTTTCCGGCGTCAGGGCGGCGGGCTTCAGGTCCTCCCGGCAGGAATAGGCCAAAACCGGGTTTCCCAGCTCCTTTTCCAGGGCGGTGATGGCCTCAAGGTCCTCGGGCCCCAGTTTGGTGGACAGGCTGCACAGCATGACCGGATCCTCCCCAGCTGAGGATTTGCCCTTAACATAAGCATGGGGGACGGCAAGTCCAGGTGGGGAGGGGCAAGGATTCCAGGCCCACTCCCCCGGGCGGCCGGCCCCGCGAAAATCCTTTACATACCCTCGCCGGCCGTCTTATGTAATAGAAAGATAGACCTCCGAGGCAAATGGTCAGCCATGGACAAGATCGTCATTGAAGGCGGGGTGCCCCTCAAGGGGGAGGTGGCCATCAGCGGCGCCAAGAATGCGGCCCTCCCCATTCTGGCGGCGACGCTCCTGGCCCCGGGGATCCACCACCTCTACAATGTGCCGCCCCTGGCGGACATCCGCACCTTCAAAAAGGTGCTGGGCCTCATGGGGGTGCGCTTTGAGGAGGGGGAGCCCCTCATCGTGGACACCAGCCGCCTCACCGGCTGGATGGCGCCCTATGAGGTGGTGAAGACCATGCGGGCCGCGGTCCTGGTGCTGGGGCCCCTGGTGGCCCGGGTGCGCCAGGCCTCCGTCTCTTTGCCCGGGGGCTGCGCCATCGGGGCCCGGCCCATCGATTTGCACCTAAAGGGCCTGGCGGCCATGGGGGTGAAGATCCGCCTCAATCAGGGCTATGTGGAGGCCCGGGTGAAGCGCCTCAAGGGCGCCGAGATCACCCTGGACACCCCCACGGTCACGGGCACCGAAAACCTGATGATGGCCGCGGTGCTGGCCCAGGGCGTGACCCGCATCCACAACGCCGCCCAGGAGCCCGAGGTGGCGGATCTGGCCCGTTTTCTCGTGGCCATGGGGGCCAAAATCGAGGGCATCGGCACCGATGTCCTCACCATCACCGGGGTGAACGCCCTCACCCCCGCGCCCTACACCATCATGCCGGACCGCATCGAGGCCGGTACTTATCTGGCCGCCGCGGCCATCACCAGGGGCGAGGTGACCATCACCAACGCGCCGGTGGCGGCCATGAGCGCGGTGCTGGAGAAGTTCCAGGAGGCCGGGGTGCGCTTCCGCACCACCGACCAGCAGATCATCGTCGAGCCCGGAGGGACGCTGACGGGGGTGGATGTCAAGACCCGCCCCTATCCCGGTTTCCCCACCGACATGCAGGCCCAGTTCATGGCCCTCATGACCCTGGCCCGGGGCGCCAGCCTCATCACCGAGACCATCTTCGAGAACCGCTTCATGCACGTGAGCGAGCTGAAGCGCCTGGGCGCGGACATCACCATCTCCGCCAATCAGGCCATGGTGCGGGGCAAAAAGCAGCTCCTGGGCGCGCCGGTGATGGCCACCGACCTGCGGGCCTCCGCCTCCCTGGTGGTGGCGGGGCTGGCCGCCCAGGGCACCACGGAGGTGCACCGGGTCTATCACCTGGACCGGGGATATGCCCATCTGACGGAGAAACTCACCGCCCTGGGGGCCCGCATCCGCCGGGTCCCCGCCTGAGGGTCACTCCATCAGCTCCAGGAAGCTCACCAGGAAGGGGAAGTGGGCATGATTCTGGGGCGGGAGCTGGGAGCTGGACTTGGCTTTGTAGAGGAGATGCCGGATGCCGTACCGCCGGGCGGTGGCCAGGACCTCGGCGTTGTCGTCAATGAGCAGGGTGCGCTCCGGATCGAAGCGGAGCTGCGCCCTCAGGGCCTCCCAGAAGCGCAAATCCTCTTTGGGAAAGCCCAGATCAAAGGAGGAGACCACCGCGTCAAAGTAGCCCAGAAGCCCGGTGTGGTTCATCTTGAGGTTCAAGGTCTTCCAGTGGGCGTTGGTGACCAGGCCCACAAATTTGCCCCGCTCCCGGAGAAACCTCAGGAAGTCCTCGGCATCCGGGTGGATCTCGATGAGATGCCGGATACTCTCCTTCATGGCCGGGATGTCCAGCTCCAGCTCCCGGGACCAGAAGTCAATATCCGTCCAGTTCAGGGTGCCCTCCTCCCGCTGGTAGCGGGCAAAGACCTCCGCCCGGGCCTGGGCCAGGGTCAGGCCCCGACGGCGGGCGTATTCCTGGGGCACCAGGGTTTCCCAGAAATAGTCGTCATAATGCTTGTCCAGCAGGGTGCCGTCCATGTCCAGCAGCACCCAGTGGACTTCCTGCCAGGGAAAGGCCATACGCGGCTCCGTTTTCATGAAGCTGAAGGAGGGCCGGAAGGCTCCCTCCGGTAAGGACCACAAAGGCGGCGGGGGAGGCCTCCGCCGTCCCCGCCTAAGCCTGAGAACCCGGGAGCAGCTCCATCCGGCGGTCCTCCTTACCCGTCTTACTGTATAAAAAAATTCCGGTTTTTCAAGGGAGCGGCTTGACCGGCTCAGGGGGGGTGCTTATTTTGTGGGTGATTCTGAAAAGGATAACATCCTGATATGATGGAGGATATTGACATGCCCCTCTTTTGGGAGCCGGAATGGGATCCCTTCCGGGAGTTTGAGCAGCTGCGGCGCCGCATCGACCGCATCTTTCAGGAGGAGCTGGGCCTGCGGCCCTGGTGGACCGGGGTCTATCCGCCGGTGAACATCTCCGAGGATGATGAGCACGTCTATGTGCGGGCGGAGCTCCCCGGGGTGAAGCCCGAGGACCTGGAGATCCACCTCCAGGACCGCAGCCTCATCCTCCGGGGCGAGCGAAAGGCCCCCAGCGCGGAAAAGGGGGTCAACTACCATCGCCGGGAGCGGGAGTCGGGTTTCTTCCGGCGGGTGGTGACCCTGCCCCGGCCGGTAGACCCGGACAAGGTGGAGGCCCGCTGCCAGGACGGCATCCTCACCATCACCCTGGCCAAACCCGAGGAAGTCAAACCCCGCAAGATTGCGGTGAAAAGCGCCTGAAGGAGGACACGCCATGACGGAGAAGGAACTGACCCCCAAGGTGAAGGCGGAGGCGCCTGCCAAAGGGGAGCGGGTGCGCCCCGGGCGGGTCTTCCTGCCGGCGGTGGACATCTATGAGACCCCGGAGGCCCTGATCCTGATGGCGGATATGCCGGGGGTGTCCGGTGACCGGGTAACCCTGGACCTGAAGGACAGCCTCCTCATCATCCAGGGGGAGACCGCCCCGCCTTTAGGCCCGGGCGAGACCATGGTCAGCCAGGAGTACTACACCGGCGACTATTACCGGGAGTTCCAGCTGGGCGAGCTCATCGACAAGAACCGCATTGAGGCCACCATGCACGACGGGGTCCTGACCCTGGTGCTCCCCAAGGCGGAGCGGGCCAGGCCCCGGAAGATCGAGGTGAAGGCCGGCTGAGCACGGCCTCCGGAAAGAGCAGGGGCAGGGCCATTCCCTGCCCCTTTTTTGTGGCGCACCCCGGGGGCTCGGAAAGCCGGGTGTCCAGGAAAATGACGATGGCGGGCTTCCGGGTTTCGCAGCGGCGCTGCCGCCCTGCCCCAAAGGGCGGAAAGGGGATGACCCGGGAAGGAGGCGGGAAAGGCGCCCCCCATCGCCCCGGCTCCAGCCCCCCAGGGACCGGGATCGCCCCGGGTTGATGGGCGAGGGTCATCGCCCCTTTCCCCTTCATGAACCCCTCCGGCTGCCGGGGAAGGGGTGTTTTCACCCGTCAGCCCTTTCTCCCCGGGCTGCGCCTCCCCCGGCGTCCGGAAAGCCTCCGTTAATAGGGGACGGCGTCCTCCTCGGCGAAGTCGGCAAACAAGGTGTATTTGCTGTCAAAATAGAGCTTGAATTCGCCGGTGGGGCCGTTGCGCTGCTTCTTCAGGTAAATGCGGGCGGTGCCGGCCTCGGGGGAGTTTTCGTGGTACACCTCGTCCCGGTAGATGAAGAAAATGACGTCGGCGTCCTGCTCGATGGCCCCGGATTCCCTGAGATCCGCCAGCTGGGGTTCCTTTTTGGGCCGGTCCTCCACCTTGCGGCTGAGCTGGGAGAGGGCGATGACCGGGACGTTCAGCTCCTTGGCCAGGGCCTTGAGGGAGCGGGAGATCTCCGAAACCTCCTGCTCCCGGCTGGCCGCGTCGGGCCGGCCCCGCATGAGCTGCAGGTAATCCACGATCACCAGCCCCAATTTGCCCTCCGCCCGGAGTCGCCGGGCCTTGGCCCGCACCTCCAGGACCGCGGCCGCGGGCGTGTCATCGATGTAGATGGGGGTTTCCATGAGGACGCCGGCGGCCTCCTGCAGGCGCTGCCATTCCTCGCCGGTGAGGAAGGCCCGCCTGAGGTGGGAGGCGTCGATGCGGCCCACGCTGCTCAGCAGCCGGCGCACCAGCTGCTCCTTGGACATCTCCAGGGAAAAGAAGGCCACCGGCACCTGGCCGCTGTAGGCGGCGTTGAAGGCGATGTTCAGGGCCAGGGCGGTTTTGCCCATGCTGGGGCGGGCGGCGATGATGATGAGGTCCCCGGCCTGGAAGCCGGCGGTGAGGGCGTCCAGGTCCCGGAAGCCGCTGGGCACCCCGGTGATGCGGCCCTTGTCCTTGTGCCAGATGGCCTCCAGGGTCTCAATCTCCCCCAGGACCAGGGTGCTCAGGGGCTGGAAGCCCGGCCGCACCTTGCTCTGGGCCACCTCAAAGACCTGCCGTTCCACCTGATCCAGGAATTCGTCCACATCCTCCACCGGCCCCAGACAGGCCTGGGCGATCTCCTGGGCCCGGGCCAGCAGGCGGCGGAGCACGGACTTTTCATGCACCAGCCGGGCGTAATAAGGGGCGTTGGCCGCGGTGCCCACCTGTTCACTCAGGCCCGCCAGAAAGACCGGCCCCCCGGTCTCCTCCAAAAGACCCCGCTCCTTCAGGAGCGCGGTGACGCTCACCAGGTCCACGGGTTCGGCCCGGTGGTACAAATCCAGCATGGCCTGGAAGATGAGCCCGTGGGCCGGGCGGTAGAAATCCTCGGGGGCCAGCAGGTCGGAGATCTGGTCCAGGACCTGGGGGCGCAGGAGGATGGCCCCGAGAACCGACTGCTCCGCCTCCAGATGGGCAGGGGGGGTATGACCCAGGGGCGGGGGCGGGCCCGTGCCGGAGCCTGGGTTTTTGCGGCCGCGGGCCATGGCTCAGCCTCCCTCCCCGGGGTCCTGTCATAGTTCGGGGATGACATTCACCTGGATGGGGGCCTTCACTCCCGGTCCCAGGCGCACCATGATCTCGTAAGTGCCCACCTGCTTGATGGGTTCGGCCAGCTCCACCTGCTTTTTGTCCACCTCGAAGCCCAGGGCCTTCAGGGCCTCGGCCACCATGGCCGCGGTGACGGAGCCATAAAGGCGCTCCTGCTCCCCCACCCGCTGGGCCAGGGTGACCACGGTGCCGCCCAGGCGCAGGGCCAGCTCCTGGGCCGCCTGCCGCTCCTTTTCCTGGCGTCGCGCCAGTTTGGCCCGCTGCTGCTCAAAGAGGGCCAGATTGGCCGGGGTGGCCTCCAGGGCCTTGCCCTGGGGAATGAGGTAATTGCGGGCATAGCCCCGGGCCACCTCCACCACGGCGCCCAGCTCGCCCAACGAGGGAATGGTTTCCTTGAGAATGACTTTCACGGATGCTCTCCTTACGATTCCCGGGGCCGGTCCAGCCGGCGGAAGTCCAGCCACAGATCCAAAAGCCCCACCAGCGTCACCAGCAGGAAGACGGGATTCATGAAGGCTATCAGAAAGAACAGCAGCTTCAGGAAGCCGGGCAGCTGGAGGCGCTCAAAGAGCGCCGCCGCCACCGCCAGCCCCTGGAAGAAGTAGACCAGACCCAGAACCAGTATCAGGTTCAGCCCCACCAGGCGCAGCCCCGGGACCGGCACCAGGAGGAGGAAGCCGGCGGCCAGGAAGGGGAAGATGAGCCACTCCGGCGCCCCCCACTGGCTCAAGGGTATTTCGGGATCCAGCTCCCCCGCCGCCTGGGCCCAGCCCCGCACCACCACCAGATTGAGCCAGGCCACCAGGGCGGTGTTGATCACCCACAGGGCCGGCAGGATCTTCAGGATCAGGGGGCCCCATTCGCTCCACCCGGAGTCCGCAAAAGGAACCTTGGGGGCCTCCAGGCCGGCCTCGGCCATCACCTGTTCCAGGATTCCGGCGATGGCCTGGGCTTTCTTCTCCAGCAGACCCATGACCCCCGCGCCGCTCAAAAGACCCTGGAGCAGGAGCAACGCTCCGGAGAACACCGCCAGGCCCCCCACCCCGGCCACGATGGCCTGGGGGGTGGTATAGCCCCGCTGGCGCAGGAGACTGAGCAGGGCCCCTAGCAAAAGGAGCTCCACCAGGTTCAGGTGCTCCAGGAGCCCGGTCAGGTCGGGCTGCAGGGCGAGCAGGACCGCCGCGGCCACTGCGGCCAGGGCCACGGCCGCACCGCCCCCCAGCCGCCAGCCCACCACCAAAACGGGCAGGGGGAGCCAGACCCCCAAGAGAAGAACGGCCATGGGGGTCAGGCGGCCCAGAAGATACAGGGCGGCAAGGGCAATCAGGCCGAGGAGCCAGACGGCCAGCCGGCCAGCCACGGGACCTCTCTCGCCTCACTCAGGCGGGCGGCGGAGACGGCACATAAGGCAGAAGCGCCAGCAGCCGGGCCTGCTTGATGGCCCGGGTCAGGGAGCGCTGGTGCCGGGCGCAGGTGCCGGAGATGCGCCGGGGGATGATTTTGCACCGCTCGGTGATGAACTGTTTTAAGGTGGCCACATCCTTATAGTCGATGGCCAGCTTGGCATCCACACAGAAGCGGCAGACCTTGCGGCGCACGAAAAACTGCTTGCGCTTGCGGCGCGGGACGGCAGGCATGGATTATTCCTCCCTCTCGGCGACCTCGGGGGCGGTTTCCGGGGCCTCCGCCGCCACTTCGGGGGCCTCGGCCTCTTCAGGCGGGACGGCGGCCGCCGCAGCTTCCGCCCGGGCCCGGGCCTCCGCCTGCCGCGCCGCCACATCCACCTTGTCCGCCTTCTTGATGGTGAGGTAGCGGATCACCCGGTCATCAATGCGGTAATTCCGTTCCAGTTCCTTGACCGTGGCGGGCGTGCCGGCAAAATCGGCCAGGATGTAGTAGCCCCGCATGGTATTGCCGATCTTGTAGGCCAGCTTGCGGCGGCCCCACTCCTCCAGCCGGAACAGGACTCCGCCCTGGGAGGTGATGATCTTGCTGAATTTGTCGATGGTGGACTTGACTTCCTCGTCCGGGAGTTCGCCATGCACCACCCAGACCGATTCATAATGTCGCATTGTGCCTCCTTGTGGATGAATAGCCCATGGGCACCGTGGCCCAGAGCAAGGAGCGACAAAGAATTTATATATAAAAATCCCCCGGATCTGTCAAAGGGATTTCTCCCTTTCAGGCCCGGTCACCGGCGTCCCAGGCTGGGGGGGGCGGAGTCGGGCAGTGCGCCCCGGATTTCTGGCATTGAGGTCCCTGCAGGGAAAGGGTAGCCACCGGCAGCGGCACCATCAAAGCAGGAGTAAAGTTGCCGGCCCTCTAGGTGTCTTCCGGAACCGGGAGGACGGAGGGAGAGCAGGGCGGCAGGAAGCCCTGCCGCCCTGGGGGGAAGGTCCTTTACATGACGGTGAAGTAGGACACCCGCTCCGCGGTGCCGGCACTGCTCATCACCCGGTTGGTCACCGCATAGGTGCCCCGGGGCGCGTTCTGGGGGATGACGTAGTTCACCGTGTCGGTGTAGGAGCCGTTGGTGTTGCTCACCTGGGTGGAGTAGGGCTGGCCCACCATCTGCCCGTCCTTGCGCACTTCCCGGTAGATGGTGACCTGCACCGGCGCATTGTCCGGCGTCAGAATGGTATAGCCCATGGCCAGGGTGATGGTCTGTCCGGGCCGGGCGCTGGCCGGATTGGCATAAGCCTGGTCGATCTGCACCAGGTTCCCCTGGGTGGGGGAGTAGTTATAGGTCCGGGCCGCGGCCTGGGCGGACCGCAACTGGCTGTTGCGGTGCTCGGCATAGAGATAGGCCCCCACGCCGCCCACGATGGCGCCGGTGGCCGCGCCCACCCAGGCACCGGTGGCCGGGGAGCCGGTGGCCGCGCCGATGATGGAGCCCAACGCCGCGCCGGTGGCGGCGCCGCCCAGGGCGCCCACGCCGGCGGAGCGGCCGGTGTCATAATAGCCGCTTTCGGTGGCGCACCCGAACAGGGACAGGCCGAAAATCAGGATCAAACCCGCCGCAATGATTTTCCGCTGGACCATGATCTTCCTCCTCGCTGGGTGGCGGGGGCCGCCGGGGGCTCCGCTGACCCGGCCTCCCGGTTCCCGCTTTCCTTCCCCTCTTGAAGTAGTTCTAGAATAAGCATCCGGCCCGACGGAATCAAACTTCCCGGCCCAATTCCCGGCGGATGCGGTCCAGAATGCCGTTGATAAAGGCGAAGGAGTCCTCGGTGCCGTAGCGCTTGGCCAGCTCCACCGCTTCGTTGATCACCACCTTCACCGGTATTTCGGGATGGTATTTCATTTCATATACCGCCAGGCGCAACAGATTGCGGTCCACCAGGGCCATGCGCTCCAGGCGCCAGTGCTCCGAGGCCCGGCGGATGAGGGCGTCCAGCTCCTCCTGATGGGCCGCCACCCCGTTCACCAGCTCCTCCAGGTAGGCTGGGGCCGGGGCGGCGGTCTCCTGGAAATGGCGCCAGAAGCGCACCGCCTCGCCCTCCCGGTGGCCCACGCAGTCGGCCTGATACAAGAGCTGCAGGGCCAGCTCCCGGCAGCGGCTGCGGGAGACGGTCCCCACAAATTTAGACCCCCAGGTCCTTGAAAAGGTTAACCATTTCCAGGGCGGCCTCCGCGGCGGCATAGCCCTTGTTGCCCGCCTTGCTGCCGGCCCGCTCCACCGCCTGTTCCAGGGTGTCGGTGGTGAGCACCCCGAAGAGCACCGGCACCCCGCTCTCCAGCCCCACCTGGGCCACGCCCTTGCTCACCTCCGCCGCCACATAATCAAAATGGGGCGTAGAACCCCGGATGACCGCGCCCAGGCAGATGACGGCGTCAAACTTCCCCGACTGCACCAGGCGCTTGGCGGTGAGGGGGATCTCCCAGGCTCCCGGCACCCGCACCACCGTGAGGTCGGGGTCATTGACCCCGTGGCGCTTCAGGCAGTCCAAAGCGCCTTCCAGCAGGCGCTCGGTGATGAAGGCGTTGAAGCGGCTGACCACCAGGGCGAATTTCAGCCCCGCCCCTTGGAGTTTCCCTTCCACAATGCGCATCGGCAGCCTCTCAGACGAGCTTGAGCATGTGCCCCATCTTCAGGCACTTGGTTTTGAGGTAATTGCGGTTCACCCGGTTGGGGGGGATTTCCAGGGGCACCCGCTCCACCACCTTGAGGCCGTAGCCCTCCAGGCCGATGATCTTTTTGGGGTTGTTGGTCATGAGGCGCATCTGCCGCACCCCCAGGTCCCGGAGGATCTGGGCCCCCAGGCCGTAGTCCCGCAGGTCCGCCTTAAAGCCCAGCATCTCATTGGCTTCCACCGTGTCGGCGCCGGCGTCCTGGAGCTCGTAGGCCCGGATCTTGTTCACCAGCCCGATGCCCCGGCCCTCCTGGTGCATATAGAGGATGACGCCCTTGCCCTCCTGCTCCACCCGGGCCATGGCCGCCTCCAGCTGGTCGCCGCAGTCGCAGCGCAGGGAGTGGAAGACGTCCCCGGTGACGCACTCGGAGTGCACCCGCACCAGGACGGGTTCCTCGGGGGTGATCTCCCCCATCACCAGGGCCAGGTGCTGGTTGTCGTCAATATCATTGTCATAGGCGTGCACCGTGAACTCGCCGAAATAGGTGGGCAGCTTGGCGGTGGCCCGGCGGTGCACGAAGGACTCGTTTTTCAGGCGATAGGCCACCAGGTCCGCCACCGTGGCGATCTTCATGCCGTGGATCTCGGCGAATCTTTCCAGATCCGGCAGGCGGGCCATGGTGCCGTCATCGTTCATGATCTCGCAGATGACGCCGGCGGGTTTGAGGCCGGCCAGCCGGGCCAGGTCCACCGCACCCTCGGTCTGGCCGGTGCGCACCAAAACCCCGCCCTTGCGGGCCCGTAGGGGGAAGACGTGCCCCGGGCTCACCAGATCCTCGGGCCGGGCGTTGTCCGCCACCGCAGTGAGGATGGTGGTGGCCCGGTCGGCGGCGGAAATGCCGGTGGTCACCCCCCGCCGGGCCTCGATGGAGACACAGAAATTGGTGCCGAAGGCCGACTGGTTGTCCCGGACCATCAGGGGGAGCTTGAGGCGTTCCACGATCTCCGGGGCCAGGGCCAGGCAGATGAGCCCCCGGCCATAACGGGCCATGAAATTGATGGCCTCGGGGGTGACCTTCTCCGCCGCCATGGTGAGGTCGCCCTCATTTTCCCGGTCGGCGTCGTCCACCAGGATGATCATCTTTCCCTGGCGGATATCCTCAATAACCTCTTCTATGGGGGATATGGGCATTGCTGCTCATCCTTGCCTGAATTTCTGCGGTGTTGCCCGGCGGCCGGGAGCCCCGTGCCGCTTCCGGCCCGGCACCACCCCTTACAGAAAGCCGTGTTCGGCCAGAAATTCCTCACTCAGCCCGGAGTTCTCCGGAAGCCGGACCTTCAGGAGCCGGGCCACATACTTGCCGATAATGTCGGTCTCCACGTTCACCCGGTCCCCCACCTTCAGCTCCGGCAGGGTGGTCTTGGCCGCGGTGTAGGGGACGATGTTCACGGCCACACTCTGGCCCTGAACGGCGTTCACCGTCAGACTGACGCCGTCGATGGCGATGGAGCCTTTTTCGATGATATAGGGGCAGAGGGATGGCGGCATCAGGAAACGGAGGACGAGGTGTTCCGGCCCCGGACGGCGCTCCACCACCTGCCCCACGCCGTCCACGTGGCCGGTGACCAGATGGCCCCCCAGGCGGTCGCCCAGACGGAGAGCCCTCTCCAAGTTTACCCGCTCCCCCACCTTTTTCAAGCCCAAAGTGGTGCGGGACAGGGTCTCCGGGGAAACCTCGGCCTGGAAAGTCCCCCCCTGGAGGGCGGTGACGGTGAGACAGGCCCCGGCCACCGCCACGGACTCCCCCAGAGTCAGCTCCGCCGCCGGGAAGGGGGGCTCCAGGGTGAGGCGCAGCCCCTCGGCCATTCGGGTGATGGCACGGATGATCCCGGTGCCTTCCACCAGTCCGGTGAACATGACGGCCTCAACCGGCCCCTGACGGGACGGGCTTTCCGGCGGGTCCCGCTCCTGCTGCCGGATTAGTTCCCCCCGCTTTAGGGGCCATCCGTGGGAAGTTTCCTGGTCGGTCCGGCAGGGCGCACCCGCCGCAGCGGGGCGGCCCTCCCCCGGACCGCCCCCGGTCAGGCGATGGTGACCTCCGGGGTGAGATAGACGTCCTGGATGGCGTTCAGCAGCTCCACCCCTTCGGCTATGGGCCGCTGGAAGGCCTTCCGGCCGGAGATGAGGCCCATGCCGCCGGCCCGCTTGTTGATCACCGCGGTGCGCACCGCCTCCGCCAGGTCGCTGGCCCCGCCCGCAGCGCCGCCGGAGTTGATGAGCCCCACCCGCCCCATATAGCAGTTGGCCACCTGGTAGCGGGTCATCTCAATGGGGTGGGTGCCCGCCAGGTCCGAATAGACCCGGGCATGGGTCTTGCCGAAATTGAGCACCTGGAAGCCGCCGTTTAAAGTGGGCTGCTTCTGCTTGATGATGTCCGCCTTGATGGTGGCCCCCAGATGGTTGGCCTGGCCGGTGAGGTCCGCGGCGTTGTGATAATCCTTGGAGGCGGTCTTGAAGGCCGGGTTCCGGAGATAGCACCACAGGATGGTGGCCATCCCCAGGTCATGGGCCTGCTCAAAGGCCTCGCTCACCTCCTGGATCTGCCGGCGGCTCTCCGGCGAACCGAAATAGATGGTGGCCCCGATGGCCACCGCGCCCAGATCGTAGGCCTGCTTGACGCTGGCAAAGAGCGTTTGATCGTAAATATTGGGGTAGGTCAGCAGCTCATTGTGATTGATCTTGACGATGAAGGGGATTTTGTGGGCATATTTGCGGCCCACTGCCCCCAGAACCCCCAGGGTGGAGGCCACGGCGTTGCAGCCCCCTTCAATGGCCAGCTGGACGATGGTCTCCGGGTCGAAAAAGGCCGGGTTGGGGGCAAAGGAGGCCCCGGCGGAGTGCTCCACCCCCTGGTCCACCGGCAGGATGGACAGATACCCCGTGCCCGCCAGCCGGCCGTGGTTGAAGAGGGCCGCCAGGGAGCGCAGCACCGGAATGGGCCGGTCACTCATGGCCCAGACCCGGTCGATGAAATCCGGCCCCGGCAGGTGCAGGCTCTCCTTGGGGATGCCGGTGCATTTGTAGGTCAGGAGATCTTCCGCCTCCGGGCCCAGCAGGGATTGGATCTTTTTGAGCATGAAAATTTCCTCCGCTGATGTGAGCGACCGATCCGATAAAGGCCGGTGACGGCAGGTATTCCGCCGCCTAGGAGTCGTCAGGCCGGGCGGCCCCGGGAGAGGAGCTCCAGGGCGAGGTCCGCCGCCCGCCCGGCCGCGCCCGGCTCCCCCAGGGACTCCACCACCCGGGCCAAGCCCCGGCGCAGTCCCGGCCAGCGGTCCGGCTCCCGGAGGAGCCGGAGCACCTCCGCCACCAGCCGGTCCGCCCGGAAGTCATCCTGGAGGAGCTCCGGAAAGAGGGCCTCCCCGGCCAACAGATTGGCCATGCCGATAAATTTCACCCTAATCAATAACTTTCCCACCAGAAATGTCAACCGCGAGAGGCGGTAGACAATAATGGTGGGCGTCCCCGCCAGGGCCGCCTCCACCGTCACCGTTCCCGAAGCGGCCAGGGCCAGGTGCGCCGCCGCCAACGCCGGGTAGGCCCCTCCGGTGGTGAGGGTGAGGGAAGGTGAGGGGCGTGCCAACGCCCCCTTCCCCCAGGATTCCTCCACCACCCCCTCCACCAAAGTCCGGGGGATGGTGGAGGCCAGGGGCAGGAGGAACTGGATCTCCGGCAGCAGGTGGTGCAGGCGGCGGGCGGCTTCCAGGAGGGTGGGGAGGTGGCGGCGGATCTCCCCCTCCCGGGAGCCCGGCACCAGGGCGAGGGTGAGGGCCTCCGGGTCCAGGCCGAAGGAGCGGGCCAGCTCCCGGCGCGGGGGGAGAGAGGGGAGGCTGTCCCGGAAAGGATGGCCCACAAAGTCCGCCTTCACCCCATATCGCCGGTAGAACTCCACTTCGAAGGGAAAGATCACCGCCAGGCGGTCCGCATAGCGGGCCAGGGTGTGGACCCGGTGGCGGCGCCAGGCCCAGACCTGGGGGCTGATGTAGTAGAGCACCGGCACCCCCCGGCCTTTGGCCAGGCGCATCACCAGGAAATTGAAATCGGGGAAGTCCACCAGGATGCAGAGGGCGGGCTTCTCCTTCAGGAGGGCCTGCCAGAGGAGCCGCAGGGCCCGGATCACCTTCGGCAGATGGCGGACCACCTCCACAAAGCCCACCACCGCCAGCTCCTCCGCCGGGACCAGGAGGCGCACCCCCTGGGCCGCCAGGGCCCGGCCGCCGATCCCCCAGAACCGCACCTCCGGCCGGCGTTCCTTGAGGGCCGCCACCAGCCGGGCGGCGTGGGCGTCCCCGGAGGCCTCCCCGGCTACAATGAGGACCGCAGGGGACTCGGGGAGATCCGGGAAAGGGTCCTGTCCCTCCGGCTTTCCCCTCAGGGCCGGCACAGCGCTCATACTTTGGCGGTTTTCATGGCCTGGGTGATCTCCAGGGCCA
>Ga0197142_1002549_pt1 | contig 15855 bp, 11 predicted proteins | sample GBS60_MetaG_FD_148614 | JGI IMG/M metagenome (GOLD analysis project Ga0197142, IMG submission 148614) | Sediment microbial communities from Great Boiling Springs, Gerlach, Nevada, United States - GBS 60_MetaG | ecosystem: Environmental > Aquatic > Thermal springs > Hot (42-90C) > Sediment...
AATCCGACCTTATGTGCGCCCATAACCCATCTTTGCGCTTCGTGTCAAAATTTATGCCCAAAACCCCCTGTCGGAGGTGATTGCTTTGAGAGTCGCTGTAGTCGGCATCGGTGCTGTCGGTCGCGAGATGGTTCGCTGCCTGTGGCAATCGTCGCTGCCTCTGAGTGACGAACCGTTAGTTTTGGCTCGCACAGCCAGAGAAGTCACCATTGACGGCAAGACGATTCAAGTCCACGAAGCCCATCCCGACGCTTTCAAAGGCATGGACATAGTTTTCTTCGCTGGAACTGAAGGCGAGAAAGGTGCTGCAAGACAATTTGCCCGCCCAGCCATTGAGGATGGAGCAATTGTCATTGACAACGGTTCTGATTTCCGAATGGTTGACGGCGTTCCTTTGGTTGTCCCTGAGGTTAACCCAGATGACTTGGAAGTCCTCAGAGGCAACGGGACTGTTGAGTTGCCAGGCGTTGGTGAAGTTCCTCAGCGCTATGTCGCCAACCCCAATTGCTCAACCATTCAGATGGTCGTCGCTTTAAAGCCGCTTCACGACGCCGCTAGGGTTAAGCGGGTAATTGCCAGCACATATCAAGCCGTCTCCGGTGCTGGCAGTGCAGCCGTTGAGGAACTTGAGATGCAGGCTCACAGAATTTTGCACGGTCAAGACCCCGGCGAGTTTAAAGTTCACCCCCTCCAAATCGCCTTCAATGTCTTGGCAGGAGCAAATTGGCGGTTTGAAGAAGCCGGATATACGAACGAGGAGTGGAAAATGGTTCGTGAGACCCGAAAAATCATGCACGAACCCGACTTGCCCATTACCGTTACTTGCGTTCGTGTTCCCGTGTTTACCGGTCATGCCGAGGCAATTTATGTTAAGTTGGAGCGACCTTTGAGCGCTGATGAAGCGAGGGAGATTTTGCGGAATGCAAAAGGGATTGTCGTCATAGACGAACCAACTCAACTTCCCGACGGCACTTCCTACCGAACTTATCCGACACCCCTTGACGCTGCAGGCAAAGACCCAGTTTATGTCGGGCGGATTAGAAATGACCCGTTCAACCCACATGGCTTGTGGCTTTGGGTTGTTGCCGACAATTTGCGCAAAGGTGCAGCCCTCAATGCCATCCAAATCGCCGAAGAAATCGTCAAGAGAGGGATAGTTAAGGCTTGAGGCAATCCGTTCTTTTCAACTTGCGACCAAGTTGCAATTTGACCTGAAGTCAAAGCCTTCTGGAGTGTCTGTTTTTCCGTCTTTCCCTTACCCTCAAACTGCGGCATAGTCAATCATGGCAACTGCTCACCGGACTTGGAGGTGGTCTGTCAATGAGGCGAAGAATGTTCTTGGGCGCTGTTGCAATTTTGGTGTTGTCGTTAGCCTCAATCTCCACTGCGCAGAAGGACATCCTAAGGGACATCGCGAGAGCCTTGAGGGAACCGAGACCGGCTGCTGAACTTTTGAGCCGAAAGCCAATGTTTGTCGTGGCAAATGACGAAACCATCTTCAACTTGTTCCGCTCATACCTTCCCCCCGTCCACTCCGCTGAGTTCGTGGCGCTGAAGGATTTGCCAACCCAAATTGACGAGTTGGTGACTACTGAACGCAGCGTGGTTGTCATCGTTGACCGTTCGCGGGGTGACTTGACGATTGAGCAACGATACATTGTGCCCTACGACCTAACCCTCATCCGCCGCCAAGATGTCGTGATTGCCTGCGAGGTCGTTCAGGACTCTAAAGGGACTCGCTACCGCGTTTTCATCTCAGCGCCGTCCCACGCTGCTTTGAGGCAAGCCATTGAACGGTTTTGTCAAAGGTTGGTGAAAGAGCCTAGGGACATGAGATTGCAGGAAGCGAATCCTGTCCCCATTTGCGTCGTCATCACAAATGCGGGGCAAGAAACTGTCAATGCTTTTGCTGAGCAAACGAATGTCAATTTTGTTTGGGCGACACCCGAAACGATTGCTCGGGTCCAAGACCTGTTGGTGACCGAGACCGAAATTTACTTGTTGTTGCCTCCAGTTCCGCCTTCAATTCGGGAACGCTTGCCTTTCAACCTGAACCTTTTAGCCCCTAACCAAAGTGTCATCGTTCGCAAAAACAAAGGCGGCGATTACTGGCAGGTTCTGCTTTACGGTGCGTTCCCTCAAGCACTAAGAGGGCTGATCCGCCGCTACGCTGACATCTCAACGGTTCCCCAAGAACCCGTCGTCATAACCCATCCCGTCATCGGTGCGGTTAAAAAGTTGCTTGTCGTCCCATTTGGGGACATCGTTTACTATCGCGACCGAGTTGGCGATTTTGCCGCCCAAGTTTTCCGAGCCGTTCAAAATGCGAGGTTCGTTGCCGATACTGTTGCGCCAACGAAGCCACCTGAACCACTTTACGATTGGAGCCCGTTCCAAGATGGCACCGTTGAACGCCGATTCATTGTTGAGTTAGCGAAAACTAACGATGCCGATTTGGTCCTGACAGGAAGGTTGACGGGCTTTGACACCCAAACGGTTCGCAGCCAAAGATTGTCAAGTCAACCGAGTCCAGCGGCTGATAAGCGCATTTGGGAAGTCTCTACGGTTCGGACAGAATCTGCAACGGCTCGCTTGCAAGTTTGGCTCTACGAAGGTCAAACGGGCGAACTCATTTGGAGCAAAACAGTAACGGGCACTGCGAGCAAAGAGACCGTTGAAAGCGTCCGCAGAGTTGAAGCGACAACGCCGCCACCGCTTCAACCAGACCGAGTTTCCATGTTCATCTGGGATGAACGACTTTACGCTTCTGCTGCGATGGCAACGGTCTCGGAACTCTTGACAGTGATGAGGGAGGAAATTCAGTGGCTCACTCAACCGGGTCCCGTCGTTGTTAAAGTCGCACCAACCGTCATTGAGGGTCTCGTTGGCGGTGTTGAGATTGACAGAGACACCGTTTTCGTCTACATTGACATCGGGCTCAATCAAGGCATTAAGGTCGGAGATACCTTCCGCATCTACCGAGAGGTCTCTGTCAAAACCGAACGCAAAACCGTCAGGCTTGAAGAGGATTTGGGGGAAGCCATCGTTGTGGCTGTTTACCCTGAGGCTTGCAAAGCACGGGTCGTCTTCGGAGCCGATGCCGTAGCCCGATGGAAAGATGCCGCTTTAAGGGCAAGGCTCATACCCGCTCTGAAACAGCAACTTGAGCAACAGAAAGAAAGCGGAAAACCAGCGACTCAACAATAGCCCATCCTGCCAGCACCTGCTGAAACGCAACGATAGAATCTTGCTCGCAAATTGTTTTTTTCCGAAGGGAAACACTCCCGCATTGCGTCTTCTGCGCGCGCTCCCGTTGGCTTGACATCCTGAGTTGTGTGCGTTATCCTAAAAACACCCCTTTGATTTCCCCCTTGCCGTTAGGTGTTCAGTTGGGACGGCAAGGTGGTTTTTGTTTGGGGCAAAAGGAGGGGACGAGGGATGCACCAATTACGGTGGACAGTGTTGTTTGCGACGGTGATGGGTTGTGCCGTCTCAGTGGTTTGGCTTGCCATGGCTCAATCTACACAACCCTCAAGCCCGAGCCAACCTGCTCCTTCAAAACCAGAAACCGTGCAAGGATTTGAGGATGTCATCAGAGCCCGAGTCAGCAGAGCACCGAAAGAGACTTGGCGGGATGAGAGTTTGGATTCGCTTTTCGTTCCTGAAAACACGAAGGAAGCGTGGCTGAAAGTCTTGAGAGCCTTTAACCTGAACCCGCCTTCACGACCTGAAGGTTGGAAGTTCGCCAACTATAGTTGGCTGCGATGGCGTGGAGCGCTGGCATCCCGTGCAGGTGGGATCCGCCGCTTCAGGCTGTTGACGATGAGAGCAACCGCTTACTGCCCGAATGGATGCTGCGGTTCTTCTCACGGAAGAACGGCGACAGGACGGAGAGCGGAATACGGTATCGTGGCTGTTGACCCGCGAGTCATCCCCTTAGGCACAGCCCTCTATGTTGACCGATATGGTTTCGCTATTGCCGCTGATACGGGGAGGAAAATCAAGGGAGCACGCATTGACCTTTGCTTCCCGACCCATCGTGAAGCCATGAGGTTCGGAACGCGCTCTGTCAGAGTTTTGATTTTGCGTTGAACGCTACACCTAAAAGTTGGGCGCAGCATAATCAATGACGGGCGAAGCGAAAATGGAGCGTGTCCGAACCGTTGTCGGCATTGACCCCGGAACAAAAAAAGTTGGCTATGCTGTAATTGCGGAAACGAACACAGGGTGGCAAGTCGTTGACAGTGGTGTGTTTCAACTTCCTTCAAAATTGCCAGTGCCTCAGCGGCTGGCGATGCTTTACGACGATTTGCTTGGTTTACTACAAGACCATCTCCCCGATTGTCTCATCGTTGAGGAACCCCATGTCCGCCCATTTGGGATGAAGTCAGCGCTCGTTGTGGCTCAAAGCGTTGGTGTCGTGAAATTAGCAGCGGTAAAAGTTGGTGTCCCTGTCGTCAGTTTCCCATACACTCAAGCCAAGCGAATTCTCACGGGAAGTGGGAGTTCCTCAAAGGAAGTCCTCGCTGCAGCAGTTCAGCAAATTTTGAAACTGCCTGAATTGCCCCCTTGGCAGGATGCCATTGACGCGATGGCGTTTGCGCTGTGCTACTGTTTGCTCACCCCTCAACCTGAGGAGGTGCGGATGAGCAAATGATTGGGCGATTGAAAGGGCGACTCGTTGAGCGTCACGATCAAAGGCTTGTCATTGATGTCAACGGTGTCGGCTATGAGGTTTTCGTTCCGGGAGTTGTCGCTCGGTGGGCAGAAAGTTTGAAAATCGGCGATGAAGTTGAACTGGTCACGCTTTATTTGTTGCAGATGGAACCGGGTCGCGCAACACCGATGCTTTTGGGATTTCGCAACGAATTGGAACGGGAGTTTTTTGAGAAGTTGCTTTCAGTGCCTAAATTGGGTGTGCGTGGGGCGCTCCAACTTTTCGCTGTCCCAATGGCGGCTTTAGCGCGGGCAATTGAGGATAACGATCAAAAGGCATTGATGAAGTTGCCTGGAGTTGGGCGTCAGAGGGCTCGCGAATTGGTGGCAGCCTTGCAAGGCAAAGTCGCAAAATTCGCTTTGCTTGCTGAAGAAGAAGCGCCAATTCCACTTGTCACCGATGTCGTCAGCGAAGCGTTGGAAATCTTAGAATCGCTGGGCTACACTCGCTCCGAAGCCCAAAGAATGATTGATGCTGCTTTGGAACGCTTGCCCAAACCGTCAAGCGTTGAAGAGTTAATCCGAACTGTGTATCAGGTGCAGAGGGAGAGAAGGGAGTGAACAATCCAGTGACACCTTTGGATGAACTGTTCTGGGACGAAGCGCTATGCGAAAAGATTCGCCGAAAGTTACCTTTCCTTTTTGCCTTGGCTGAGCAACAAGCATCAAGGGCAGGGCGAGTTGGGATGGAAGTGGGGACACTAAGGGAACAGATTCTCGTTGCCCTACTCATTTACAAGTTCGGGGAAGCGAGCGTGGACTTAGACATCCCGATCACCGAGCACGAAGTAGATGTGCGTGTTTTGGGTCATCCCTTGTCCATCAAAACTGTTACCACTCGTTCGCAAAGAGCACCTGCAGTGAAAATCGTTTGGACTGTTGATTGGGAACAGGTCAAAAAATTTGCGGAAACTTACGAGCCTAAGTGCGATATGCTTTTGGTCATTGTCCGCTGGGGTGGAACAGGGGGTTTTTACGGCATACCCTTGCAGGCGCAAGAGGAAGTCTTTGAACGCCTTGGTAGGGAGAGATATTTGAGGCTGCCCAAACCAGGCACCAATCCGCGCGGCGTGGAAATTTCTCCTGAAAGCGTGAAAGAACTCCTTGAGCATCCACTCACCAAAGCCTTGACAATAGAATGGCAACGACCTACTGACTTAGGGGTGAGGGAACTGCGGTTAGTCCCGTATATGCGATGGCTTCAATATTGGCAGTCGGACTAAGGAAAGGAGGTGCAAGCAAATGGCTCGGCGCGGTTCACGCACAAGTGCTTTTGGGAGTCCTGCCCGTATCTCCCACGACTCTACACCCTTCTATAGCCGCCGACTTTATGAAGGGTTGCCGAAGGAAGAGCCAGTAACTTATCGGGAGACGCCATTGCCGCCAGAGTGCGTCAATCAGATTTTTTGCAAGAGTTCCGAGCGAATGGAGGAGTTGCCTGATTGCTCCGTTCATTTAATGGTCACTTCGCCACCCTACAATGTGGGCAAGGAATACGATGATAACCTGACGCTGGACGAATATAGGGCTTTTTTGAAACGGGTTATGGCAGAGGTCTATCGGGTGCTCGTGCCCGGGGGGCGGGCTTGCATCAACTTGGCGAACTTGGGACGCCGTCCCTATTTGCCCCTTCACGCTTTCATCATCCAAGACATGCTGGAATTGGGGTTTTTGATGCGAGGCGAAATCATTTGGGACAAAGCATCCAGTGCCAGCCCTTCAACGGCTTGGGGCAGTTGGTGCTCGCCCCAAAACCCTACACTGCGAGATACTCACGAATACATCCTCGTCTTTTGCAAGCAAACTTTCTCCCGCCCAAACCCTTTCGGTCGCAAGCCTACAATAAGCCGTGATGAGTTCCTTGAGTTCACCAAGAGCGTGTGGCGATTCCCCGCTGAACCAGCCACAAAAGTTGGTCACCCTGCTCCCTTTCCCGTTGAATTGCCATATCGGCTCATCCAACTTTACACTTTTGAAGGTGAAGTGGTTCTTGACCCGTTCATTGGCAGTGGAACGACGGCGATAGCAGCATTAAAGACAGGTCGTGTCTTTGTCGGCTACGACATTAATCCTGACTATGTTGCATTGGCAAACCAACGCATTGAGGCTTTTCTGGCTCAAAGGTCATTGTTCTGAAGTTCGTGAAGGTGATGCCTATGCGGAAGAGGTGGGTTGTGCCAACGCCGATAGAAAACGATGACGAGCAAATGTTAGTGGCGTTGAGACCGAAGAGGCTGGACGAGTATATTGGTCAGCGCGATGTCGTTGAACGGCTGCGAATTGCCATTGAGGCTGCAAAGCAAAGGGGCGAACCTTTGGAACACCTGCTACTTTACGGTCCGCCCGGCTTAGGCAAAACGACGCTCGCCCATATCATCGCTAACGAGATGGGTGTTGGTATCATATCAACAACCGCCCCTTCTTTGGAACGGGCTGGCGATGTCATGGGATACCTGCTCAGCCTCAAGCGGGGTGAAGTCTTTTTCGTTGACGAAGTCCATCGCTTGCCGCGCTATGTTGAAGAGTTCCTGTATCCCGTGCTGGAAGTCTTTCGGGTTGACTTCAACTTGAGCAAGCGACCGGGAGCAAAACCGCACAGGTTTGAATTGCCACCTTTCACTTTCATCGGCGCAACGACGAAAGCAGGTAACTTGTCCAAGCCACTCCGTGACCGCTTCGGGTTGAAGTTCCGATTGGACTTTTACAGCGTTGACGAATTGACACAAATTGTCAAGAGAGCAGCGGAACTTCTGGGCATAGCCATTGACGATGCGGGGGCAATTGAGATCGCCCGCAGGTCACGAGGGACACCGAGAATTGCAAACCGCTTGCTAAGGCGAGTCAGAGATTACGCTCAAGTCAAAAGCGATGGTCGCATCACTGCAGAAATTGCTCGCCAAGCGTTGGCGATGGAAGGGATTGACGAACTCGGGCTTGACCAACTTGACCGCGATTACTTGACCGTGCTCATCCGCGAGTTTGGTGGTGGTCCAGCAGGGCTTGAGGCAATTGCCGCGATGCTTCAAGAGGATGCACGAACCCTTGAAGAAATGGTTGAGCCGTTCCTGCTCCAAATCGGCTTCATCCGCAGAACACATCAAGGTCGCATCGCAACAGCGAAGGCTCACATGTATCTCGGCTTTGATGTGACAACACCATCCCAACCTTCGCTGCCTTTAGTAGAGGGCAAAATGAAGCACCAAAGCGAGGTTGTGGGAGATGACGCCCCGTGAGCGTTTCCGAGCAATAATTCGCGGACAAATGCCCGACAGAATGCCATACATGTTCGGCAGTCCAAGAGCATCCACATTTTCCGCGTGGCGAAAACAAGGATTGTCGGAAGAGCAAGAGAGGAACTGGAGCAAGTTCATCGGCGAGGAAGGTTTCATCGGCATAGGGAAGGTCAACTTCGGTCCGATACCGCCTTTTGAGGAGCAGGTGATTGAAGAGAGGGGCAACATCCGCATCTGGATTGACCACTACGGTGTCAAGAGGATGGATGCAATCAGGCAACCGACGCCAGGCTTTGCGACCCGCAAATACATTGAGTTCCCCGTGAAGAACAAGGCTGACTTTGAAGAGATGAAGAAGCGTTACGACCCTCACTCTGAAGAGCGCTTCAAGCCGATACCTGGCGAGAACCTCAAGCCGACGATGAACCCCGACGGCTACAGGGTTTATCAAGCGACGCAGCATTGGAGGGAACGAGTTGAAATTTGCAACAACAGCGAATTGCCAGTGAGCCTGTCAGTTCCCGGACTTTGGTGGACTGCTCGCGATTGGTGCGGCTTTGAAGGGCTTTCCATCATGTGCATTGACGACCCATCATTAGTGCACGAGATGATGGAGTTTTGGACTTGGTTCATCATTGAGTTGCTCAAAGAACCGCTGCGCCACATCAAAGTTGACCTCGTGATACTCAACGAGGACATGGCTTACAAGACCGCATCAATGATTTCACCGACCATGATGCGAGAGTTCATGCTCCCACGCTACAAGCGGCTTTACGACTTCTTTAAATCCAACGGCGTTGAGTGCGTGATGATGGACACTGACGGTCATGTCTCGCAGATACTGGAAGTCTTTTTCCCGACAGCCATTGACGGTTTGCTGCCCCTTGAAATAGCGGCTAACAACGACCCAGAAGTTTACTTGCGCAAGCACAAAGGTCTTGTCCTGATTGGCGGGATAGACAAGCGTGAACTGCGTTTCTCCAAAGAGAGGGTTCGTGCCGAAGTTGTCAAGCGTTATCGCGTGGCTCGCCATTTCATCACCTACATCCCGACCGTTGATCACGGGGTGCCGCCAGACATTCCGCTGCGCAACTTCCTTTACATGGTTGAGTTGATCAAAGGCTTCGCTAACGGCGAAGACCTTGAAACATACGAGCCGCCATGTGAGTTGGAGAAGCAACTTGGCGAGATTGAGGAAATGTTTGACCCGCTGAAAGCCATTGAAGCGGCTTGGGCACAGGAAGACTAAATGCTGCCACAGCGTCCGGTCGTCTCAGGAAGGAGAGGAAATGGCATGAAGGAAGGGGTTGCGATTTGGTTGGTCGTCGGGGTTTTAGCACTTCTGGCGACAACAGTAAAGGCGCAGGATGCAAGAACTGTCGTTATCGTCCGCAATGCTCCTGCTCACGGGGTTGTGATGGCGAAAGTTGATTTGAGCCAGATTTTGAAGCGCTTAGGAGCGAAACCGCTTCAACCCACAAGTTTGCAAGCACAACTGTCCGACGGTCGCAAAATCCCAACACAATTCGCCTCGGAAAGCGAAAACGAACCCGCTAAAGGTTGGTTGCTTTTGAAATTGCCCAAAGGCGGAAATTGGACGGTGCAGTTACGGGTGGGACAGGGGACAAGGGACATGGGACAAGGTGAACAAAACGGCACAATTCGCACGAAGCATTTCACTATCGCCCACGAAGCGAAGCGAATGGGAGGGCTGCCGTCTCGCATCGTGTTTGCTGAGACGGGCAAAACCTTTGACACCTTCGTCTGGAACGACCGAGTTTACCACCGCGAGTTGGGTGGTTTCCACTTTCGCAATGACCTTGACCCGAAAATTCAAGTTGCGTCTCAAGGCGAAATCGCAACGGTCGTGAGAGTGAGAGCGCGTTACTGTCAACCCGACGGCAAGCAACCGCCTTCCCAGCCTGAGGCTGTTTACCATTGGGTTTACTTCCACGACTTGCCGCTCGTTTTCGTGACGGCTACAGCAAAGCAGCGTGAAACATTTGCGTGGCACGAGTTGCATTTTCTGGAACTGAACTTTCCCGACGAAAGTTTTCGCCAATGGGCAGGAGGGGAACCGTTGCGACAAGGCAAATTTGAAGCATCGCAAAAATCCTTCGGCTTCCCTGATTGGGGAGCGTTGATTGATGGGCGAAATGTGATTGCCATCTTGCGGAGCGGACAGGCTCTCTTCCACGACGGTCGTGGAGGCTACGGCACTTATTTGCACGCTCACGGTGATTCAGCATGGCAGGGATGGCAAACAACCGAGACGCAATTTTCAGCGTGGTTGCTTATCGGCGCTTTCAACGAACCTGTCGCAACGATTCGCTCTTTTCTCAACCAACTTCCGACTGATGCGCAAGTCATTGTGACGCTCCCTGAGGTTCGGAACGCCATCGCAAAAGCAAAAGGATGGCATCGCTCCCTTGCCGAAAGGCTTGAAGCATTTGGGCGGTTTGACGAAGCGGTTCAAATCGCTTCGGGCAAAGTGCCGAAGAATTGGTTGCTCGTTACGGCGGGTGACTTGGGGCTGGCGCTTGAACAAACCGATGACGGCATACGACTGAAAAGTTTGTTTGACCGCAAAGCGAACCGAGAACTTTTGGCAACTCCATCGCTGCCTTTGTTTCAAGTCACACTCCGCCATTTGCCGACGAAGCGGGAAGTTCAATTGAACGCTGACTCAGGTTGGAAGCAGGTTGACTGGCAACGCAAAGGTGACGCTATTACGTTCCACTGGCAGCAACCGAAGGAAGTCGGCGATGGTGTTACTGTGAGTTTGCAGGCAAGTTTGAGCACTAACTCAATTGGTTGGCAAATGAGCATCACTAACTTGCCTGCCGATTGGAGCATCCTTCGGGTCACTTTCCCGCAACTTGCCATTGCCGATTTGGGTGAAGACGCTGAAGTTTTCTTCCCGCGCGGTCCAGGTGAAGTTCAGCGGAACTTGTGGCGGCGCTCCTTCAACTACCGCAGCCTTTATCCCAACGCTTGGACAACGATGCAGTTCATAGCGGTATACAGTGGGACGCGGGACGAGGGGCAAGGGACGGGCATTTATGTCGGCGTTCACGACCCATATGGGAGCGCAAAAGACATCGTGGTGAGAAGTGAGCCACAAATGAAGCGCGTGATTTTGGCATTTGAGCATCCTGTCCCGAACATGGGTGTCGGGGGCAACGGGTTCGCATTGGCAGGCAAAGTCGTCTGGCAACTTTTGCGTGGCGATTGGTTTGATGCAGCGATGATTTACCGAAACTGGGTGCGAAGGGAAGCAAAGTGGTTTCCTGACGGGGCAAGGGGCAAGGGACAGGGGACACGAAATGACACGCCTTTGTGGATGCGGGAACTTTGCGTTTGGGCTGTCGGTGGCGGTGCACCGAAAGAGTGCGTGCCAATTGTCAAAGAGTTCGCCAAGTTCATGGGAGTGCCCGTCGGCTTTCACTGGTATAACTGGCACCAAATTCCTTTTGACAACGATTACCCGCACTATTTCCCGACGAAAGAGGGCTTCGCCGAAGGGGTTCGGGAGTTGCAGCAAAGTGGCGTCTTCGTGATGCCTTACATCAACGGGCGACTTTGGGACACGAGAGACAAAGGCATGGACGATTGGCAATTCAGCAAAGTGGCATTGCCTGCAGCGACAAAACGGGAGGACGGAACTCCCTACATGGAAAGTTACGGCAGCAAGGAGGCAGATGGCAGCCCTGTCAAGTTAGCGCCCATGTGCCCGACGACGAAACTTTGGCAAGACAAAGTGCGCGAAATTGTGCTCAGGTTGTTCAACGATTTTGGCGTCAACGCCGTTTACATTGACCAAGTTGCTGCAGCGCCACCAGCGTTGTGCTTTGACAAAACGCACGGTCACCCGCTTGGTGGCGGTTCGTGGTGGAACGAAGGTTATTGGCAAATGTTGGATGCCATCCGCAAAGCGATGCCAAAAGACCGAGCATTGACGACCGAGTGCAACGCTGAGCCGTTCGTGAAGTGTTTTGACGGCTACTTGACTTGGCATTGGCAGTATGATGGGCAAGTTCCCGCCTTTCCTGCTGTCTATGGCGGCGCAATCCAAATGTTCGGGAGAGCCTACCGAGGTGGACCGACGAAGGATTTGGCGTTGCGAATGAAAGCGGGGCAGCAACTCGTTTTCGGAGAGCAAATTGGCTGGATTGACCCGAACATTGTCCGCGAAAAGGAGAACGCTGAGTTTTTGCGTCAGGTCGTTCGTTTGCGTTGGCAACTCAGGCACTACTTCTGGATGGGCGAAATGGCGCGACCACCGAAACTTTTAGGCAACATCCCGAAGGTGCGGGCAGATTGGCAATGGGCAGGTGAATGGTGGGTTGAGACCGACGCAGTTTTAACGGGCGCATGGAAATTGCCAAATTCCGCACTCCGCACCTCGCACCCCGCACCTCAAAAAGTTTCGTTGGTGTTGTTGTTCGTCAATGTCAGCGACCAACCTGTCACCGCAACGCTGGAGTTTGATGGCAGAAGTTACGGCTTTCGGGGCAAGAGGTTGAGGGTTACTGAGGTGAGCGAAAAGGGGAAAGGTGTAGGGGAACTGCTACCGCTCAGTTTCCGCAAGACAATTCGCTTCCATCCACGAACTGCTTTTGCCCTTGAAATTTCTGAGGGCAGTTGAAGGCGAATTTGCGGCGTTGCCTTTGTCCCAAGTTTTCACTCTTGCAGCGGCGCTGTCGCCGAAAGGTTCATGACCATCGGACGAAAACGAACCACTCAACGGCGAGGACGAAAAGGGCAAGTAGGACGAAGAGCCACCAAAAATCGCGCCAAGTCATTTTAGGCGTTTGTGCAGCAATAGTGTGAGCGCCCAATGTGATGGTTTGCTTCGGCGCAATGTCGGATTCGTCGGCGTTGAGCAAGTTAACGGCAAAGTTCACCCGCAGGTTACCTGACCGGAGTTCGTAAACCCCGACTTGTTCCGTCGCTCTCAAAGTCAAAAGGTGCTCAGGTGCTTTGATGATTTCGGTTCTTCCGTCTGGATGACGAAGCGAAACTTGTTGGTCTGGAACGGTCAACGAAACTATGCTTCCAGCCTTCGCAGTGAAACCTTGTTCCCACCTCTGCCCGCCAATTGACCAACGGAGCGCGTTGGCAACGAAAATGGGGAAACCAACGCGCAACGGGAAATCACTGTCAAGCAGGTTGAAGCCCACAAAAAGCCAACGCTTGCCACCGCGCTCGCCTGCAACAATCAGTGGCGTATCCTTTGCGTCGGCAATTGTTTTAGCCCAAGGGGCAGGCTTGACTTTTAGCGATTTGTCAACCAAAACAGCGCTCAGGTCAACGAACCGTAAAACTGGATGGTCTCGCTCCCAAGCAGTGATGATTGGTTGGTCTGTCGTGCCAACTTGAGTGACGAATTCGCCATCAGTGACACCAATGAGCCAAACAGACTTTACGGTGCGAAGTGCGGGGTGCTGGGTGCGGAGGGCAGGGGGCTTCGTTCCGTCAAAGATGATGATGTCGTAGGGACTGCTCTCCTTTCCCATTTCGGGCAATTGAGGGGCTTTGTCAACGATGCAATCGGGTTCAAGGACTAAGGCTCGCTCAAGGAAAAAGTTGCCCGAACTGACGAGCAAAATTCGGATGGGTTGACGACCGAAACCGACGAAATGAACTACATCGTCGGTCGGCAAAACATCATCGCTGCACTCCCATTTCAACATTGCGTGCCGAACCGTTACGGGAACGGAAAAGACTTCGCCCTTGACTTGATGGGGCTGCAAAGTCACTTCCTTTGCCGCGCTTAGTTTCCCGTCAACGAACAAACTCAAAGTGCCCTTGAGTTGCTTGTCGCTGAAATTCCGAAGGGCGGTGAAAATCCGTGCAGGGTGCGAGGTGCGATGTGTGGGAGGTTGTGAGGAGTGCGAAGTGCGGTGTGCGGGAACTTGTGTGTCTGCAACGACGAAGCCCGCGTTTAGGTCAGTTTTGCCGACGGATTCGTAAACGAGTTTGGCTGAACCAGGCGAGAAATCGGTGACTGGGGAAAACGAACCGTCAGAGATGAGCACGATGGTGGCATTAGTTCTGTTGGCGACCAAAGCAGCAGCAAGGCGCAAAGATGTCCCGATGTCGGCAGGGGCATCGGTTGCCTTCAATTGCGTGCGGAGTGCGGAGTGCAAGGTGCTGGGTGACGACAATGGAACGATGACTTTCGGCTCTGTTGCTGCGAGAATCAGTGCTGCTTGGTCATTGGGTCGCAAATCGTTCAGCCACTTTTCAACCCTTCTCTTCGCTTCTTCAAATCGCGATGGCTTGACATCTGTGGCGTTCATGCTTGCTGAAGCGTCAAGGACGAAAACAACGGTTTGACCTTGCCAACCTCGTCCCATGATGGCTGGGCGAGCCAAAGCCGTCACCAAAAGCAGAGCCACCAAAAGTTGCAAAACCATCAGCCAGTGAAACCTGAGCCTTTGCCAAAAAGCGTTTGCTCGGACATCAGTGGTTACCTGCGGGAACAGGAAAACTGCTGGCACTACGACTGTCCTGCGGCGGATTTTGAGCAGGTAGAGCAGGATGATGAATGCTGCTACGGGAACGAACCACCAAAGCAGCAAAGGCGCTTGCAAAGTCATCTCTGGTCACCTTTGCAAGTTAGAGACTTGGGAGCAGGGACTGGGGTTCGGAACATGCGTCTGTATTTTACTCGTCCCCCGTCCCTCGTCCCGCTAATAATCCAGCACGATGCTGACATGTTTTGTGACGAGGTATTCCTTCAGCCCTTCCCAACCGCCTTCAAGCCCGAAACCTGATTGCTTGACTCCGCCGAAGGGGCATTGGAAAGTTGCGGGTGCGAAATCCCAAACTCCGACCATACCTGTCTCCAATCGCTCCACGACATCAATCAGCGTTCGGAAGTCGTAAGTGAGCACATAGGCTGCCAGCCCATAAGGGGTGTCGTTTGCCCACTCAATCACTTCGTCCTTGTCCTTGAAGGGCATGAGGGGCATCACCGGACCGAAAGTTTCCTCACAGGAAACGAGCATGTCGCGGGTTATGTTGACCAGAACGGTCGGCTCATACCAAAAACCTCGTTTGAATTGCTCACCTTCAGGTCGCTTTCCACCGCATAGAACTTTCGCTCCCTTTGCGACTGCGTCTTGGACATGCCTTTCAACTTTCTCCAAACCGTTCCTGTCAATGAGCGGACCGACATCGGTGGATTCGTCCAAACCGTTGCCGAGCCGAAGTTGTTTCGTGTAATCAACGACCCTTGCGACAAACTCGTCCCAAATTCGCTCGTGGACATTGATGCGGTTGGGCGAGATGCAAGTTTGACCGTTATTTCGGAACTTGGCTTGGACAGTCCATTTCGCAGCCTTGTCAACATCTACATCGGGGAAGACGATGACAGGGGCATGACCGCCAAGTTCAAGGGACAATCGCTTGATTTGCTCTGCTGCTTGTTGCATTAACAATCTGCCCACGCGAGTTGAACCGGTGAAACTGATTTTGCGAACCCGCTCGTCAGCGAAGAAGATGGCGGAAATTTCGGCTGGGTCACCAGAAACGAGATTGGCAACACCCGGTGGTAACCCAGCATCTTGAAGGCACTTGAAAATCGCCATCGCCACCAAAGGTGTTCGGTGGTCAGGTTTTGAGATGACAGTGCAACCTGCTGCCAAAGCGGGAGCAACTTTTCTTGCCAGCAAGTTCGCTGGGAAGTTCCAAGGCGTAATCGTCGCGACGACGCCAACAGGCTGACGAATGAGCCAGTGGCGCTTGCCCGGAATCCATTGCGGAACAAGGTCGCCGTAGTTTCGCTTCGCTTCCTCAGCATACCACTCAAAATACCCAGCGCAAATTTGAACTTCAACCCTTGACTCTTTGATGGGCTTTCCCACCTCCAAAGTCATCAGCCGGGCGATTTCCTCTT
>Ga0197142_1002550_pt1 | contig 15852 bp, 15 predicted proteins | sample GBS60_MetaG_FD_148614 | JGI IMG/M metagenome (GOLD analysis project Ga0197142, IMG submission 148614) | Sediment microbial communities from Great Boiling Springs, Gerlach, Nevada, United States - GBS 60_MetaG | ecosystem: Environmental > Aquatic > Thermal springs > Hot (42-90C) > Sediment...
CTGCCATAACCGGCTCCATCCGCTATATCCAATTGAATGTACAGGAACAGAATACAGGGAGTGACATCGGTATGCTACCCTTGATACAGTGAATTCAGCTCACTCGTTTGGGGGAGGGATTTGGGAAGAGTGGAGATGCAGCCGGTCTTGATTTCTTGCCTGTCATTGTCGTGCGTCGATCCTAACACGCCATCCATCCCTTGGCCTAGGTCGTAATCCTTCAGTGCCGCTTCCAGGTCTTCGGTAGCTGCTTACACCCTACTGAAACACCTGGACAGGAAAGAGACAATCGATCACCGCCGCATTGGCGAACGAATCCTAGGTAGCCCCTAGCAGTGCGAGCAGTTCTCGAAGACTGACACTTAAGATCACCAGCAACAACCTGGATCTGGAAGTTAAGCGGTGCACGATTCTCCCAAATGTCGGGCAACAAGAGATCGCCAGAGCATAACGCACGCTAGCACGGCAGTGACGGCGGCTGAACGCATGCGGCATAGCGAGCCGTCTGTCCATAAGTAATTGGCGCATCGAGTGCGAGACGGGTGGGTTAGGCGATCAGTGTGAGCCTGATCAACAGTACATTGCCAAGATCGTGCAGTATGTACGTAGTCCAGGATTCGATCTCTCATAAGTAACGTAGTTTAGCCTACATCCAGTCGTTCATTATCCGAATGAAATGAGGTGCATCATTATAGAGTCTGTTATATGCTTTTGGCCTCGAGTGCGGGAAGATTAGCGTATGACACGCACAGCCTACCCAAGTGACGTTGCCGATGAAGAGTGGGCGTTTGTAGCGCCTTCCCTGAACTTGATGAAAGAAGATGCTCCGCAACGGGAATACTCCCTGCGCGAAGTGTTCAATGGCCTGCGCTCCATCGTGCGGACGGGGGCACCGTAGTGCAAGACGCCGAACGATTTGCTGCCATGTCCCACGGTCTATCCGCAAACGCAGCGCTGGCTGACGGCAGGTGGGTTCGAGGAGATGGTCCGCGACCTGCGGATGCTGATCTGTGTGATCGAGGTTCGGATGCCACACCCATAAGCGGCGATTCTGGACAGCCAGACGCTGCCGTCGATCCCGGCAAGGAGAATAGTGCCGGCTATGATGGGCATCAGCATCGCCAAGGCTCGAAGGGGCACCTGGCCGTCGATCAGTTGGGAAGGTGCTGGACATCGTGGTCACGCCAGCCAACGAACAAGACCGTGCGCACGTGGCGGCCCTGGCTGCCCAGACTCAAGCGGCGACAGGAGAGCCGGTGGAAGTCGCCTTTGTTGACCAGGGCGATACGGGTGAGCAACTGGCAGCCGATGCTAAGGCGCATGAGATTCGTTTGGAAGTGGTCACTCTACCTACGGCTAAGCATGGCGTTATATTGCTGCCTCGCCGCTAGGTGGTCGAACGCAGTTTCGCCTGGATGGCACGCTTCCGACGGCTGGCGTGCGACTATGAACGTTTGGTGGAGACCCTGGCCGAGTTGCATTTCGGCGCCTTTGCCATCCTGTTGGTGCATCGATTCGTCACTCTCATAGTACAAAGTGCATAACACGCTCTAGTCGATCATCTGCTGCACCAACCGCATATACTTCCCCTTCGCGGAGACTGGTTACAGTGATATACGAATCACACAGTCTTAGGACGAAGCGATCAACTTCATATCCTATGCCCCGAAAAAATTTTTAGGTTGACAGATGAGGTATATCGTGGTATTATCGTCTCAACCATTAGATTATAAATTATTGATTATATTCGTGTTCCTGAGAAGTTCGAACTGCTTAGGTAGGTAGTTATTGCTCATGACACAAGGTAGAGAACACAACAGTGGTCCAATGACAGTCACTACTTATGTGGTTGAGGCCATTCGCAAGGGTATCCTAACAGGCGAATACCTGATGGGGGAAAAGTTGGATCAAAAATTGTTGGCGGAGAAATTGGGTGTTAGTATCATTCCCGTTCGTGAAGGCTTGAGACAACTGGAAGCAGAGGGACTAGTCCGGATAGTTCCCCATCGTGGCGCTTTTGTAGTGGAACTCTCCATTGCTGAGCTCAAAGAAATCTATCTGATTCGAGAGGTTCTGGAAGGGTTAGCAGCCGAACTTGCTGTTCCGAATCTTGATCCATCTACACTCCATCAGCTGGAAAGTCTATTGGAGCAAATGACAGAGGCGACAGCAGAACAAGACTTTAGCCGTTTGCTAGAACTCAATCGCGCTTTTCACTTTACTATCTACGAAGCTGCTAAATGTCCCATCCTACTCCAAATTATTGCAAGTTTGTGGGATCGTTCCTCCTTGTGTCGCCGTGTTTACTTATATTTACCAGGACGGGCATCCCAGGCTCTCGCTGAGCACAAGGAGATTTATCAGGCATCTAAACAAAGAGACATTCAGTGGGTTCATCAGGCGGTGAGAAAAAATGTGCGTCAGACAATTGAGGGTATTTTGGCCAGACTTAACCAAGAGAAGCCGTTACAGCAAGAAAAAGGTTGAATGTCTCAATGTTCTCAGATTCCGTTATGTATCTCGTTAAAGTTAGTACTTTTTTATCTAGGTCGGTGTTCCTTGATCAGGTCTAGTCTGCTCAGGAGGCAATGTAGTGAATCTTAAGCCGAACGATTTGCTACGGATGTATAAGACCATGCTGCTCATCCGACACTTTGAGGAGGAATGTATTCGGCTTTATCAAACTGGACAGATTCGCGGCTCCCTACATCCCTGTATTGGTCAGGAAGCTACGGCAGTAGGTGCATGTTTTGCTTTACGTCGAGATGATTACGTAACGTGTACCTATCGAGGCCATGGTCAGGCTATCGCTAAAGGCTTGGATCCCAAGGAAGCCATGGCCGAACTCTTAGGTAGACGCACCGGCTGTAGTAAAGGAAAAGGTGGCTCAATGCACTTTACAGACTTGTCTGTGGGGCTATTAGGTGAAAATGCTATTGTTGGGGCCGGTATACCGATTGCTGTAGGTGCAGCCTTAACTGCTAAACTGGACAAAAGTGACCGAGTGGCGATCACTTTTTTTGGTGATGGAGCCGTAAACCAAGGTATATTCCATGAAAGTTTAAACCTAGCTGCTATTTGGCAAGTCCCTGTTATTTTTTTCTGTGAAAACAACCTATACTCCGAGATGACGCCCATTCGTGCTATGGTTCGTATCGAGCACTTGAGTGATCGGGCGGCTGCTTATGGCATTCCGGCGACACGAGTAGATGGCTATGACGTCTTAGCCGTCTATCAAGTCACGACTGAGGCAGTAGCGCGGGCACGAAATGGTGGAGGGCCTACCTTTATCGAAGCAATGACTTATCGACTGGTCGGTCATATGGTAGGTGACAGCGAACCTTATCGAACTCGAGATGAGGTAAATACGTGGAAACAGCGAGATCCTATTACCACTTTTCCCCAGCGGCTGGTGAACGAATTCGGTATTGTTCCATCCTCAATTGAATTGATCCAGAAAGAGGTAGAGGATCAGATTCAGGAAATCGTACATTTTGCTCAAGACAGTCCCTGGCCTTCACCTGAAGAAGCAGTAGAGGATGTCTTTGCATAACGAAGCCTTGTTTATCGGAGTTGGACATGCGCGAACTGACCTACGCACAGGCGTTGCGAGAGGCCCTTATTGAGGAGATGGATCGGAACCCCAATATCATTCTCCTTGGTGAAGATATAGGGGTATACGGTGGTGTTTTCAAAGTAACAGATGGGTTATTGGCTCGTTACGGTTCTGAGCGTGTTCGAGAGACACCTATCTCCGAAGCAGGTTTCACCGGTGTAGCTATCGGCCTAGCAATGACCGGTAAGCACCCCATGGTGGAGATTATGTTCATGGACTTCATTTGGGTGGCTGCCGATCCAATTTTCAATCAGGCTGCCAAGATGCGCTATATGTCTGGTGGCCGTGTTCAGGTACCGTTAGTCATCCGCACACAACAGGGGGGTGGCCGAGGAAATGGCGCTCAACACTCTCAGAGTTTGGAGAGCATCTTTACTCATATTCCTGGATTGAAGGTAGTGCTCCCTGCCACCCCATACGATGCAAAAGGACTACTAAAGGCAGCGTTTCGAGATCGAAACCCCGTGGTATTTATTGAGCACAAGATGCTCTATAACACCAAAGGGCCTGTCCCTGCTGAAGATTACATTATCCCTCTTGGTCAAGCCGATATCAAGCGAACCGGCAGCGATGTGACAGTAGTGAGTCTCTCTCGCACAGTGCTTCACGCACTTGAGGCGGCTGACGAACTAGCTAAGGAAGGCATTTCAGTTGAGGTGATCGACCTGCGTTGTACGGTACCGCTAGATCTAGAAACAATTTTGACATCGGTATGCAAAACCAACCGGCTGGTGATAGCCCACGAATCCCATCGTCGGCTAGGTATTGGTGCTGAGATCGCCGCACTAGTACAAGAACACGCCTTCGACTACTTGGATGCGCCTATCGTTCGTGTTGGTGCTATGGATGTACCTATTCCTTGTAGCGCCCCTCTAGAAAGCGCAGTATTGCCAGGGAAGGAGAATATCATCACTGCCATCAAACAGCTACTGAGATAGGTAAACACAGAGTTCATACAAGCGGAATCACTAGAAGTATCAGGGAGTGTAATCAAGTGAATGATTTATTTGAACTCGATTATCAACCACTTCTTCCTGCCAAGCACGATTACGGTATCGCTATCGTGGGATGTGGCGGAATCGTTAACTACGCCCATCTGCCAGCCTATCGTAAACATAATCTCAACGTGGTAGGCTGTTACGACATCCATCGTGAAAATGCTGAAAAGACTGCTCAGACGTATCACATTCCTCACGTCTATACTAGTTTAGAAGAGCTCCTCTCCGATCCTGATGTGGCGATTGTGGACATTGCAGTGCAACCGTGGCATCAGGCGGCTATTGCTCGACAGGCTATTGCCGCTGGCAAACACCTTTTGTGCCAGAAACCCCTCTCAGACACCTTCAGTGAAGCGGTGTCCATCGTTCAGCAGGCTCATGCTGCAGGTGTAAAACTAGCGGTAAACCAGCAAATGCGTTGGGATCCTGGTATTCGGGCAACTGCTACTCTCATTCGCAAAGGGTGGATCGGTGAGCCTACTGACGCTACCATTCAGGTCAGTGTAGCTACACCTTGGGGAATGTGGCCCTGGCTTGCTAAAGTTCCACGTCTGGAGGTTATGTACCACAGCATCCATTATATTGACAGCATTCGATACTTGTTCGGTGACCCTATCTGGGTCACTAGTCGACATGCTCGATCACCCTTACAGGGAGATGTAGTCGGTGAGACAAAGACGATAACTATTTTGGATTACCCATCGGGATTGCAAGTTTTGATTGCTGTCAACCATTACAACCAGACCGATGACCAGTTTGCTATCTTCCGCTTCATTGGCACGGAAGGCGTGATCAACGGCACAATTGGCCTTATGTACAACTATCCCCATGGTCGACCAGATACCCTTTGCTGGAGTAGTAAGCGTCACTACCCAGATAAACGTTTTGAGGCTAAGTTGGAGGGTCTATGGATACCTGACGCTTTCATTGGCCCTATGGCATCGCTTATGCGGGCCATCCAAGAAGATAGTACGCCGGAGACAGATGGTGCAGATAATCTGGCCACTCTTCGTATCGTTAATGCAGCTTACCTTTCGGCAGCAGAGAATCGGTCTGTTCAGCTTGCAGAAATTACATAGATGGTTTAGTTCTCGGGAAAAGAGGGTTGCTGTGGAACTCAAGTTGAAAGGCAAGGTAGCCATTGTTACGGGGTCAGGGCAGGGAATTGGTAAGAGTATTGCCCTTCGCCTGGCTCAGGAAGGCGCCGATGTAGTGGTAGCCGAGTACAACCCGGAGACAGCTCAACGTACCGCTCAAGAAATAGAAGAGAAGTTCGGTCGACGTTCCCTTGGGTATCCCGTAGATATTGCCGATGTATCGGCCATTCAAAGAATGGTTGATACCGTAGTGAACCATTTCCGGCACGTGGATATTCTGGTCAACAACGCTGGTGTTGTCCAGACCAAACCTTTACTAGATCTTTCGGAAGCAGACTGGGATCGGGTACTCAATATCAATCTTAGAGGAACCTTCTTCTGTTTGCAGGCAGTTGCCCGACAAATGATCCAGCAAGTGCCTGCAGAGCTGAAGGCCACACAGACGCTAACGGATGTTTTCAGCATTAAGCTGGAAGAAATCACAACGATGCCTCGACCCTCTCAAAGTTTCGGCAAAATCGTAAATATCTCTTCCATTGCCGGTCGGCGAGGACGCCCACTCTCTGCTCACTACGCGGCAAGCAAAGCTGCCATCATCAGTATTACACAATCTGCAGCATTAGCCCTGGCCCCCTATAACATCAACGTCAATGCTGTCTGTCCTGGTATCGTGCCTACACCTATGTGGGATGAAATTGATCGCGATCGGGCACACCTCTTTGGCACGAAACCTGGTGAGGCAATGGCAGCATTTATCAAAGCCGTGCCGCTTAAACGAGCCGCTTCTCCCGAAGATATTGCCAGTGTCGTTGCGTTCCTATGCTCTACAGATGCTGATTACATTACAGGACAGGCCTTAAACGTGGATGGTGGATACGAAATGAATTAGGGGGTTATATGGAAGGTAACAACGATACCCAGACCCTGAAGCTCAAGGCCCGACAACACCTCTGGATGGCGTACCAGCCTCCAGAACCCTATGCCGCCGAGGGCGGACCGCCCGTGTTGGTTTCTGCTGAAGGTAGCTGGATGGTGGACACCGACGGCAATCGCTATCTGGATGGTGTTTCAGCTTTGGAGGCCTGTGTTGCTGGTCATATCCGACCTGAGTTAGCAGAGGCGGCCTACAGGCAGATGCAACAGCTTGAGTTTTTGGACGTCTTCCGTTATACATCACCGCCAGCCATTAACTTAGCTGCCCGTTTAGCTGAGATCACACCAGGAACGCTGTCGCGAGTGCACTTCACTCCTGGTGGCAGCGAGGCTGTTGAAACGGCCATCAAGATAGCTAAGCAGTATCACTACCTGCAAGGCAATCCCAATCGCTATAAAGTTATCACTCGTGAGGGTGCCTACCATGGTTGCACCTTTGGGGCCATGGCCGTGGATGGCGGTTACTTCGGTACACGTGTTCATCTCTACGATCCTCTACCACCCTTTGGCCGGATCGCGCCAGCCCCTTATCACTATCGTTGCACTCACTGTGCTGATCAGCCGCAATGCACGCTGACCTGTGCCGATGACCTGGAGCGAGTGATCATGGAAGAGGGGGCGGAGACAGTTGCGGCTGTCATTGTAGATCCTTGCTCTACAGCCAGTGCTGTTTCGATACCACCACCTGGCTACCTGCCGCGCTTACGCCAAATTTGTGACCGATATGGTGTTCTCCTCATCGCGGATGAGGTAATCACAGGCTTTGGTCGCACTGGAAAGATGTTCGCCTCTGAACACTGGGGTCTCATCCCAGACATTATGACAGTTTCCAAGGGTTTGAGCAGTGGCTATATGCCCATCGGTGCAACGATTGTCAGGGAGGAAATTGCTCAGGTTTTTCTGGAATCCCCAGATGGTGTCTTATCTCACGGTCAGACGTACGGCGGGCATCCCGTGGCTTGTGCGGTCGCTTTGAAAAACATTGAATTGATTGAACGCGAAGGCTTAGCTGAGCAGGCGGCAGAGAAAGGAGTATATTTGCTTGAAGGGTTACGTTCTCTCAGTCATCATCTGACTTTTGGCGATGTTCGGGGTTTGGGTTTGCTTTGTGGTTTGGAATTCGTGCATGATAAGGTGACCCGGCGACTTCCTGACAACCCACGCCGGGCTGGTTATTGCATGCGTACTCTCTGCCGGGATCAAGGCCTGATCACGCTTACACTGCACCCAGGTAACGTGCTTTTTCTGGCTCCCCCACTTACCATCAGTCACGCTGAAATAGATCAGATGGTGAGCATGATTGATCGGGCGTTAAGTGCCTATGAAGATCGTTACCTGTGACCATGAAAGGGGAAGAAATGCTAAGACTCGAGTTTAACGCGACTCTAGGGCGACAAATTCGCGTGGATGATCTGCAAACCCTGGGTATTTCCAGCCAGACGCTGGCAGAGGAGGCAATCTGTGCTGGACGTAGAGAGGAGGCTGTTGCCCTGGTGGATTACTTCTACCAAGAGATGCGCATTATGCACGACATCCTTATCACCTGGCTTGAGGACATAATGCGCTACATTCTTGCGCGTCGAGGAGTGCCGGTCGATCAGACGCAGTTACTGAGTTCCGAGCTACTAAAGACCTGGCGTGCCTACGATTTTGGCGTGGGTTTACGAGAGAAGTGTAAGCAGGCGATCTACGATAGCCAAACAGAAGCAAATGCCGTCAACATGACACTTGCAAACCAGGCCATTGATCTACTTGATCGTATGCGGCTACAGTTTAAGTTCCCGCACGATGTGCTGGTGGCCTGGATTCAAGATCTGTTGACCTATGTGGCTGAGACGTGGGGCGAAGAAGCGGTGCTGGACTCAATTCTGGAGACGCACCAAAATATCTGGGGCGACCGCTATCGGCGGTGGGACGAGATGACACCTCATGAAAAAATTGCCTTGACAGTAGAAGGGATGCGCGGCGGACACTTTAGTGGGGAGCGTCGGCGCGGCGATATAACTCTCATTGATCAGGGAGACCGCTATAAGATGGTGATGGATCTCTGCGGCAGCGGCGGTGTGCTGCGGCGAGGCGATCCTGAAACGGGACGTGGGCCTCATCCTGTTGGAGAGCATGGGACTAACCATACGCCCCATCTGTGGACGTGGCAAAAGACAGGCATCCACTGGTACTGTAGTCACTGCTGTATTGCTATGGAGTGGTTACCTGGCCGTAAACGTGGCCGGCCTCTTCGTCCGTTGGATCACGTGCTCGATCCTCAGGCGCCCTGCACCTGGTACGTTTATAAGGACGAAGCTGCTACCCGCGCTTATCATTATCCCCGTAGTGGTCTGGAGATACCGGGAGATGCCCCTGACACAGGAGAGGATTGGGCAAAAGAGTATCCAGGGGGAAGTTGATGCGGTTTCTGACCAGGTTTCCTGATACTAAGCCATCCCGGTCATATCACCGTATGGACTGAAGGAAAGGGGCTTAAAGGCAGAGGAATTAAGTGGTGCAAGCGCTAATTCTGGCCTCAGAGAAACTTCGGAGGACGAGTATGACTGTGAAAAAGGTGGATACCCATCAGCACTTCTGGAACCTAGACATAGTTGAGTATTCGTGGCTTGTGCCCGAGTATGGACCACTCTATCGTACCTTTGGGCCACAGGAACTTGAACCGCAATTGAAAGAGGCTGGTATCGATCTGACAGTGTTGGTGCAGTCCGCTAACTCCTACGACGACACCAACTATATGTTAATGCAGGCCGACAGGTTTAGCTGGATCGGTGCGGTAATTGGATGGCTGCCTCTGTGGAATCCTCGTGAAGTGGCTCGCATGCTTGATAACAAATACATGAAGCATCCTAAGTTTCGCGGGATGCGCCACCTGATCCACGAAGAGCAAGACTCCGACTGGATAGTATGGCCGATGGTCATTGAAGGTTTGAAACAGCTGCAAGAACGCAATCTGATCTTTGAGGTGGTTGCAGTCTATCCTAACCATCTAAAACACGTTCCTACTCTGGCGGAGAAACTGCCCGACCTGACGTTGATCATCGATCATCTAGCAAAACCTCCCATTAAGGATAAAGTTATGGACGCATGGGCCGATCAATTGGCTGCCGCAGCCCGCTATCCTAACGTGTATGCCAAGATATCTGGTCTGAACACAGCTGCAGATTGGGCAACCTGGTCGGCAAGCGATCTGAAACCTTACATTGACTTCGCCATCGAGCAATTCGGCGCTGGTCGATTAATGTTCGGCAGTGATTGGCCAGTATGCATCTTGGCGGGTGACTACCATAAGGTATGGCGAGAGACTAACAAGGCCCTATCCGGTCGCAGTGCAGCCGAGATCGATGCTATTCTGGGCGGCACAGCGATGAGAGTGTACAGACTCGGCGAATAAGAGGGAGAGCGACAATGAAGCGCTTTGGACAGGTGATCCGCATAAAGCCGGAACGTTTTGAGGAATATCGTGCGGCTCATGCAGCAGTGTGGCCCGAAGTACTGGATATGATCAAGCAGTGCAACATCCAGAATTATTCTATCTTCCACTACAACAACCTGCTCTTTGCCTATTTCGAATATGTGGGAGACAATTTTGAGGCAGATATGGCCAAGATGGGCGCCCATCCCAAGACGCAGGAATGGTGGGACTGGATGATGCCGATGCAAGAGCCAGTGCCGGAGTGCACTGAAGGCGAGTGGTGGCATACCATTGAGGAGGTGTTCCATTTGGACTGAAAGATGGGACATCGTGGCAGCAAAAAGGTGGACTGAAGGCTAAGGGAGGTTAGCTGAGAGCCTGAAACGTTCTGTTATTTGCTTCTGTGATCCATTGGTAGGAAGGAGGATCATCCATGTCTGAACACAAGCGGTATACTCGTCGTGACTTCCTTAAAGCAGCATGTGGAACTGCTGTAGCCAGCTTACTGACCGCTGCATGCGGTTCTGTTGGTCAATCTACATCCACTACTACCGAAATAGGGCAGACCCAAGTACCAGCTATGGTTGGCAAACCCTTCAAAGGGGTTACCGTGCGAATGCACGCCATTAGCGGTGCGAACTACGACGAGCTGTACAAACTCATCCCCGAATGGGAGGAAGAAACGGGTGCTAAGGTAGAATTTGCCTTCCGAGGCAACGGCTTCGAGACCGACAAGCGCCTGGTTCAGGACTTCGCTGCTGGAACAGTAGATTACGACGTCTGCTGGAATCACAGTAGTTTCTTTTCTCAATATGTTAAGGCTGATGGATTAGAGCCGTTGGATAAGTATTTTAGTGAAGAAGAACTGAGCGACTTTATTCCACGCATCCTGGATGCCGGTCGAAAAGATGGACAATTATGGCTTATGCCTCGTCACTACGATATTTCCTGTATCCACTACCTTACTGATCTGGTGGATACTCCCCCCGAAACGTGGGACGAGTTCAAGCGGATGGCGATTGATATCACCGATCCCGCCAAGGGCTTTTACGGCACTCAGTTTGCTGGAAAGGAAGAGGCCCTAACGGGCCGGTTCTACGAGGTATTGATCGCTGAGGGCGGTAGTTTATTTAATGATAAGTGGGAGCCCACCTTCAATAGTGCAGCCGGCGTGAAAGCAGCTACCATGTTTGCTGAGTTGTACGAGGCCGGTGCTATGCCCCCTGGGATGACAAACTTCCTGTGGGAAGATGTAGCTAAAAATTGGGCCAACGGCATCATTGGTATGTACACAGAATGGTATGGGTGGTACGGTTTTTTCCAGGATCCCCAGAATAGTAAAGTGGCTGGCAAGTTCGATTTAGCGCGACAACCCAAGGGCAATGGCGGTATTCACAGCGGCTGGGCCGGGCATCACGGTTTCTCTATCACCAAGGCAGCCAAGAACAAAGAGGCCGCTGCCTCTTTGATCAAGCATCTGACCAGTGTTAAAGCTAATGAGTTGGAGGCATCTCTGGGATTCACAATAGTTCGGCAAAGCGTTTGGGACAACTTTATGATCCCAAAAGCCGCTGAATCAGGTAATCCCCTGGACAAGAAACGCCTGGAATTGGCGCTTTTGCAGGCTAGAGAAGACTATAGGACCCCGCCTCTTATCGCAGAGTGGGTACCGATGTCCAACATTATTTACCCGATCCTCCAGCAAATCATTTTGGGTGATTTGGATCCCCAGAAGGGCCTGGATACTGCTGCTGAACAGGTCCGTCGACTAATGGCAGAAGCGGGGTACTACGGCTAAGCAATTGTCTCGACCGTTGACCTAACCAGATGACTTGTATTGCGTTGAGCTGGATGGGGAGACCTGCCAATCTTCCACTGAATCGGGTTTCGGCTACCTTCCAGACCAGTACTACCTTGTCGCAGGGACTCCCCTTCGTTCACGGGCGAAACCTTTCTTGTATTTCCAGAATCTGAAGCACATCCATAGCCACCGAATTTAACGGATAGGGAAAATTAGGTGAAAAACAGATGACTATAGAGCAAATTGCCGGAAGACTTACCAAAATCTGGAAAATACGTTCCAGCCTCCATCGCGAACAATTTTGGCTCCCCTTTTTCTTCCTGGCGCCATCCATATCAGTCATGATACTAGTCATCTTTCTACCTATGCTTTTCTCTTTCTACATAAGTTTGACAGATTTTACACTTACCACTGCAGCTAATGTAAACTTCGTTGGCCTCGCCAACTATTGGCGTCTCTTCCAAGATCCTATCTTTTGGCAGGCATTCGGACGTACTGTCCTTTTTGTAGCCCTAGCCGTCAACATTGAACTTATTCTTGGCCTGATTATTGCTCACATGATGGCGAAGGTGGGCTTCGGACGTGATTTTCTTCGCACTGTTATGATGACACCTATGATGTTTGCTCCTATCTTGGTTGGATTCCAGTTCAAGTGGTTTTTTAACGACCAGGTAGGATTAGTAAACAATTTATTATGGACTCTGACTGGCCAGGCTCATATCATTCCCTGGCTTGTAGATGAGAGACTGGGTTTTATCGCCATCTTAGTTGCAGAAATCTGGATGAGCACCCCTTTTATGGTAATTATCCTGCAAGCTGGCATCCTTTCTCTCCCTCGGGAGCCTTTTGAGGCGGCTGAAGTTGATGGAGCCACAGAGTGGCAAAAATTCCGTCACCTGACTCTTCCTATGTTGACGCCTTTCATATATACAGCTATGGCCATTCGTTCGCTGGATATTGCGCGGATATATGATGTGGTTAGTATCATGACAGGGGGTGGTCCTGGTCATCGTACCGAGCTAATCTGGACATATATCAATCGTCTGGCTTTCACCGGGCAAAAATTTGCTTTGGGTAGTGCGATGTCTTACATCACCGTTGTACTGAGTGCCTTATTTACTTGCTGGTTTTTCTATCATGTCATCAAGAGCCGCTGGTCAGGAGAAGAGAAATGAGTATCTCAAGACATGCATACTCTGGCCGAAGACGCACAAAGTTCGACATATGCCGAGATATTCTCCTTTACTTGATCTTACTAATCTTTTTCTTGCCCTCGTTTTGGATTTTTCTTACATCCATCCGGCCTAACGCTGAGATCAACGCTCGTCCACCAATTTGGATTCCTCAGGAAATCACCTTCGACTCATATAAAATTTTGCTGGGCATGCCAACACCGCCGGGTGCTTTTGGAATGGGGACTAACATCCCGTTCGGCGTATATGCCCGAAACTCCATATTGATCTCTCTTATCAGTACCATCTGTGCATTGAGTCTAGGTATGCTAGCAGGTTATGCATTCGCTCGATTTCGGCTTCCTTACAAAAATGTTACCTTTTTAGGAATTATGCTGTTGAGGGCAGTTCCGGGCATTGCTCTTAGCTTGCCACTCTTTGTTCTCTTCGCACGCCTTGGCTTGTCTGACACAGTTATCGGTATGATCATAGTGTATACAGCGCTAAACATTCCCTTCACAGCTTGGTTGATGGACGGCTTTTTTCGAGCAATCCCTAAGGAATTAGAAGAGGCAGCTCGAATTGATGGCTGTTCACACTGGGGTGCATTCCTACACGTAGAATTACCCCTGGCTCTACCCGGTGTAGCCGCCAGTGCCATCTTCGCCTTTCTGACAGCCTGGAATGAATTTGCCTTAGCCAGCATTATTACTAGAACGCCTGCTTCTAGAACTTTTCCGCCAGGACTCTTCGAATTCACAGGCCAATTCGTGTCCGACTGGCGTGGAATGTGCGCCATGTCTATAATGATGCTGATCCCATCTATCCTTTTCGTCGCTCTGGTTCAGCGTCAACTGATGGAAGGACTTATCGCTGGTGCCACCAAGGAGTAAATTGAGAACTTATGTCGAATGCATTGCTCCTACGATTAGATCCATTAATTGACATGTACGCAACACCAGAGATGCGTGCTATCTTCGACGCTCGAAAACAGGTACAGTATTGGCTTGACGTTGAGGCAGCTCTGGCTCGTGTTCAGGCTCGACTTGGCCTCATTCCTACTAGCGCGGCAGAAGAAATAAGCCGCCAGGCCCGAGCAGAAGCCATAGACATGGAGAAACTGCATAATGGAACCCAATTGGTAGGGTATCCCATTCTTCCTCTAATACAACAACTAGCTGATCTCTGTGAGGGAGAGGCGGGCAGTTATGTTCATTGGGGTGCCACCACGCAGGACATCATGGACACCGCTGTTATTCTACAACTACGAGATGCATTGGAATATCTGACCCGCGACCTGAATACTCTGATCAATATCCTCTGCTCGCTAGCACAACGGCATTGTCGAACTGTTATGGCTGGACGCACACATGGACAACATGCTCTTCCAATTACTTTCGGCTTCAAAGTAGCTGTCTGGATTGATGAGTTGCGCCGTCACAGCGAACGTTTTGAACAATGTCGGCCCCGCCTACTCCGCTGTCAACTCGGAGGTGCAGTGGGAACGCTCGCTTCTTTTGGCTCAAACGGCTGGAAGATTCATCAGGCATTAGCTGAAGAACTCCGATTGAACCCTGCACCTATTGCTTGGCACACTGCCAGAGATAGCCTTTGTGAGTTAGTTGCTATCTGCAGCATGCTTAGCGCAACTTTGGGAAAGATGGCCAACGAAGTTGCGTCTCTCCAGAAAACTGAGGTGGCAGAAGTGAGTGAGTCTTTTGTACCTGGCAAAGGAAGCTCCAGCACAATGCCACAGAAGCGCAATCCCATCCTGTGTGAGATTGTTGTTGGTCTAGCCCGTCTTATGACCCAACCTATCTCGACGATGCTTGCTGCTATGATGCCCGAACATGAACGTGCGATGGGTGAATGGCACATCGAATGGATAGCTATTCCTCAGACCTGTTGTTTTACCGCAGCAGCGCTGCATTACAGCATAGCAATTTTTAACGATCTAACCGTTTCACCTGAAGCCATGCAGAAAAATCTGGCACTGACTCACGGGAATATTATGGCAGAAGCAATCCAAATGCGCCTAGCCATCCATATAGGCCGACATCGGGCCCATGAGTTAATGTATGAAGCCTGTTTACTGGCTGATCAAAGGGGGCAATCACTTCGAGCCATCCTTCTAGAGATGCCAGAAGTTAGGAGTATCATCTCCGAATCCGAATTAGACTATCTCCTTGAGCCAGCGAACTATATTGGATTGGCTGTTGAGATGACTGACAGAATTGTGGACTCTGCGAGAAAAGAGAGTCACTCACCTGGCCGGAGCGCGATATAACATATTAGCTCCGCTGTCAATTATAACCAATGCTTTATCACTTTTACAGAATGTATTACTCCAATTGCCACTCATAAACGAATGAAATCACATGCTTAAGGTACAGCGTGTCACTTCCACTGCGTCAGGGTGTGGACAAACCACCAGGAAACGACCACCTTATAGGTCGAGCCACATACCGTTCAACCAGCTTTCAAAGCTGAGGAGCTTCCATGGAACGATTGTCAGCAGCGTAACGGAACCGTTGTTGAACGCTACATTGGAAATATCGAGTCCGCTCCATCATCACTATCCCTAAAGGTTTTTAACGTTTTCAGTAGCGTTTGATACGCGAATGAACCTCATGCACTCGCTCACCGATATCAATGACCCGCACTGTTTATACGTCTGACGCAATACTCTCTTCAATTGTCCTTTAGCGTGCGTCTGAACTATTATCCGCTTGCCTGAGGTGCATCGGGATTCTCACTGCTTTGTACCCCGTGATCATCGCCGTATTCCGCAGTAAGTAATGAGTAAATGGATGCTAG
>Ga0197142_1002551_pt1 | contig 15843 bp, 13 predicted proteins | sample GBS60_MetaG_FD_148614 | JGI IMG/M metagenome (GOLD analysis project Ga0197142, IMG submission 148614) | Sediment microbial communities from Great Boiling Springs, Gerlach, Nevada, United States - GBS 60_MetaG | ecosystem: Environmental > Aquatic > Thermal springs > Hot (42-90C) > Sediment...
GCGGAGGGTAACCGCCACCAGTTGTGCTGCCGTTTGTCCTGCCGGAAGCTTCGACACAAAATCCCCTCGGATATGAAGCATACACCCCCAACGCCATCCCATTTCTCAAGATTATGGGAGCAAACCGGATTACGCCTAATACAGTTGACGAACGAAGGTGTTCCCAGGAAGCTAAAAGAAGCGGACACAACTGAAGTTTGCGGATCCGAGGACAGCAGATATCCGGAAGTTTTCCGGTTGAAATGAGCTGATTTAGGGGCTGGCGATTATTAGGGTTCTCAATCACCATGGTCTTCCTCACACGCGAAGCGATCGATTACAGCACCATCACTCAGGCCGTCCGCGACCCCCATCACGGTGCCGTGGTGCTCTTCCTGGGTACTGTGCGAGACTTGACGGGAGAAGAGCAAACCCTTCGCCTGGAATACGAGGCTTACGAGCCAATGGCAGAAAAGAAGCTGCGCGAAATTGTTTACCGTACCCAACAGCAATGGCCAGGTGCTAAAGTGGCCGTGGCCCATCGCTTGGGCGTACTGGATGTCGCGGAGATTAGCGTGGCCGTAGCGGTCAGCACACCACATCGAGCCGAGGCATTCGCCGCCTGCCGCTTTATCATCGAGGAGATCAAAGCCTATGTGCCCATCTGGAAGAAGGAGATCCGTCCCGAAGGGAATACCCATTGGGTTCATCCCGATCAGTGTGGGCATTCTCCGGTAAATTCCGTTGAACGAACAACAGGTTGAAACAGGATGCGAATCCGGAATTTTTCGATAAACGGGCTGTGACTGTGACACGGCACAAACTACCTCTGGCAGACGAAATCATCCCTTGGAACGTGGACAGCGAATCTGGCCGGCCGGATTCTGCCGGGGATGGCGTGCTGATCGACCGCTATGGCCGTCGGCACAACAACCTGCGCATCTCAGTTACTGACCGCTGCAACCTCCGCTGCACTTACTGCATGCCGGAAGAAGTGGTGTTTCTACCCCGCCGGGAACTCCTTAGCTTTGAGGAAATCACCCGCTTCGTCGAAACGGTCGTGCCGCTGGGAATCGATAAAGTACGCCTGACCGGTGGAGAACCATTGCTCCGCAAAGAACTCCATAAGCTCATACATATGCTGGCTGCGCTCCCGGGATTGCGAGACATCAGCTTGACCACCAACGGTTTGCTGTTGGCCGAGCAGGCCCAACAACTCTACGATGCCGGCCTGCGACGCTTGAACATCTCTCTGGATACTCTCGATCCCCTGCACTTCCGCCAATTGACCCGACGGGATGGCTTGGACAAAGTACTCACCGGCATCCAGGTGGCTCGTCAGGTCGGATTCCGCCCCATCAAAATCAATATGGTGGCCATCCGGGGTTTCGCAGAACGGGACCTTGTTCCCTTAGCCCGCTTTTGCCGCGAGTGGGGGCTGGAACTACGTATCATCGAGTACATGCCGATCGGGGCCGAGGAGTGGGAGCAAAGCAAGGTGGTTCCCGCCGCTGAATGCCTGCAATGGATCATCGACGATGTCGCCCCCCTACGATCGATCGACTATGATCCCTCATCTCCTGCCCAAGAGTACGAGTATATCGATGGCCGCGGGCGGGTGGGCGTCATCGCCACCATCACACGCCCCTTCTGCCATAGCTGCAATCGCCTCCGTTTGACGGCAGAGGGGAAACTGCGTTATTGCTTGTTCGCTCTCGAAGAGACCGATGTTAAATCGATGCTACGATCCGAGCCGTTCGACCCCCATTATCTGCAAAAAGTGGTACGTCAGGTTGTCTGGAGCAAATGGGAAGGACATCAAATCCATTCCCCCGACTTCATCAAACCTCAACGGACGATGCATGCCATCGGAGGCTGAAGCCAATCGCTCTCCCTCACCGACGCCGATGGAATCGGCTCACCTACCTCCCCGTTCCTCGCTGTCGGGCTTTCACACCTGAACATCCAAGAGGCGCAAAATCAGTGGGTTTTGCCATGACCGACAGTGGGAACGTCGTCAACTTTCCTATGGCGACACCCCAGCTATTCGGCTATTTCTCTCCACATAACAACACGGAAAGCGTATCATCCCGCTATCATTCGCATCTCTCTCCAACGCTGTGTTATTCGCTTCTATGTCCGTGAGCTAAGCCCAAGTCCCAGGGGCTTGTTATTATGTGACTTCACCACACCCCAAAACGTAAGAGCAGCATCGATGTGGGAGCAATGGTACGGGACCCGTTGTTACACTGTCCCCAATCCCTACAATTGCCGCAAATAATAACAGGGAATGAGAGGTGCCGGTAGGGGAGGTACAGGAACACCGTGATGCAGTAGCTTGTGCCGACAAGATGAGATAAGGCAGCTTGGAGTTGGCTACGGAGAGGACTGCGGTGGAATATCGGGTGGGTTTGGGATACGACTCGCATCGTTTGGTGGCGGGTCGCCCCCTTCGCATCGGGGGAGTCGAGATCCCTTATGAACGAGGATTGGAAGGACATTCCGACGCCGATGTGCTGCTCCATGCGCTGACCGATGCCTTGCTGGGAGCGGCTGGGCTGGGTGACATTGGAGACGCTTTTCCTGATACGGATCTCCGCTGGCAAGGAGCGGATTCACGTTGGTTCGTGACCTCAGCCTTGCAACGTTTACAAGAACACGCCTGGGAATTGGTAAATGTGGATGCCATCATACTGGCCCAGGAACCGAAGTTGGGGCCGTGGAAGGAACGCATCCGCCATCAACTGGCCTCCCTGGTAGGAATTCCCGCCGACAGAGTGAATATCAAAGCCAAGACTGGTGAAAAGGTCGGCCACATAGGGCGAGGTGAGGCGATCGCCGCCCAAGTCGTGGTGTTGCTGGCACGTTCCTGGCAGAACTCGGCAACGGCAGCAGGGTAACCAACGCCTTCGAGCGAGGGAACGCATGGTACTACAGGTGTATTCGACACTGACGCGGACTAAGCAACCATTCCATAAACAACCCGGCGAAACGGTGACGATGTACGTCTGTGGCCCAACCGTGTACAAACCCAGCCACATCGGTCACATGGTGGGCCCAGTGATTTTCGACACAGTGAAGCGATATTTGACGTGGCTGGGGTATCATGTTCGCTGGGTGGTCAACATCACCGACGTGGACGACAAGTTGATCGAGCGAGCGCGGGAACTGGGTACTACTGTTTCGCAACTGGCCCGAGAGATGACCGAAGATTACTTCCGATGTCTGCAAGCATTGAACGTCACGGGAATCGATCACTTCCCTCGAGCCACCGAATACGTCCCCGCGATGATCGAGATCATTCTCGATCTGGAAGCCAAAGGGTTCGCCTACCGAACCGATGGGGATGTCTACTTCGACATCAGCCAGGACCCCGATTACGGCAAGTTGTGCCACCGTGATCCGGAGCAAATGGCCGCCGGCGCCCGACTCGAGATCAATCCTAAGAAGCGGAATCCCGGTGACTTTGCCTTGTGGAAGTCAGCCCGACCGGAGGAACCCCCGGAGGTACGCTTCGACAGCCCCTTTGGCCCCGGTCGCCCCGGTTGGCACATCGAATGCTCGGCCATGTCCTTGCGGTTGCTCGGGGCACCGATCGACATCCACGGAGGTGGCCTCGACTTACAGTTTCCCCACCATGAAAACGAACTGGCCCAAAGCGAGTCCCATACTGGCCGGGAGTTTGTCAAAATCTGGATGCACAACGGATTGCTGAAACTGCGAGACAAGGATGGTCACGAAGCCAAGATGGCCGGCTCGTTGGGCAATGTCCTCAATGTACAGGACGCACTCCAACACATCAGCGGGGATGCTCTGCGCTTCTTCATCCTGAAAACCCATTACCGTACACCTATTGACTTGGGTATCTGGGACTGGCACAATCCAGCCACTCCTCTTCCTCAGGGATTGATCGAAGCCCGCAAAGCCCACGACACCTTCGTCCGCTTCGCCGAGCGGGTCCAACGCATTCTTCAGAGGCCATTTGATCAGATTCCGGCTCCCCAACACGTCACAGATGCCCACTCACTGACCGATCCGAAACATCAAACGGCGTTCCAACGTTTCCGTGAGTACATGGATGATGATTTCAACACAGGAGGTGCTGTGGGTGTCCTCTTTGAACTGGTCAATCATCTCAACCGCGTGGCCGATCACGGCCACTTGGACGACCCCACCACGGCCGATGCCACTTACCAGCAAACCTTCCAAGAAGGGGTTATCCTGGTCCGCGAAATGGCGAACATTCTAGGTCTGACGTTCCGGACTTCTACGATCCAGTTACCTATTGACAACCGCCTTACTACACAACTGCTGGAACTTCTCATCCAATTACGGGAACAACTTCGCAGCAATGCCAAAACCGCACCCAAGGATAACCCTTTGCGAGGAACGCTATTTCAGCTCGCAGATCAGATTCGTGCCCAGCTTCATGAACTGGGGATCACCTTGGAAGACCGCCCGACAGGTACATCTTGGCGATTCAGCCGCTAACATCCTGGCGATTTAGCCGCTCACATCCTTGCGATTCAGCCGCTAAAGAGCTGGCAGGGAACCGAACGATTCGGGAATACTTCCAGCCGGTGGAATAATGACCCAAAAGCATGCCCTATAGGGTGGCTACCACAAGTCCATGATGTCATGATCGTCCGGAGGATGGCTTCGGAGATTCATGACAGTCCCAGGACATCATCCATCGTGTAGCGACCTGCAGGACGATTGGCGAGATATCGGGCCGCAAGCAAAGCACCGCGAGCGTAACTGTCCCGACTATGCCCTTTGTGCACCAATTCCAATGTTTCACCCAACGTGGTGAAGATGATGGTATGCTCTCCGACATTGTCTCCACCGCGGATAGCATGAATGCCGATCTCCTCGGCGGAACGTTCACCGGTCAATCCTTCCCGACCGTATATGAAGCGACCACCTTGCACCTCACGGACTATTTCCGCAAACCGCAGAGCTGTACCGCTGGGAGCATCCTTCTTGAAACGATGGTGTCGCTCGATAATCTCTACGTCGAATCCTTTACCCCGGAGCACCTCGGCCGTAATCCGTGTCAGCTTGAACAGCAGGTTGACCACCAGGCTCATGTTGGGCGAAACCAGGATGGCGGTCTGATGAGCAGCGGATTCGATCTCGGCTTTCTGTTCGCTACTGTGGCCCGTAGTAGCGATAATCAAGGGTATCTGGCGGGCGACACAGACGGCAAGAATGGCCTTCGTTCCTGCAGGGGTCGAAAAATCGATGACGCAGTCGGGATGAACAGACAATGGCAACTGCGGAGTGATCGGCACACCGATCCGCCCAATCCCCGCAACTTCTCCGGCATCCCGGCCGAGCACAGGACTGTTGGGAGCATCGATGGCGGCTACCACTTCCATGTCCGACTCCAGGTGAGCCAAGGCAACAATTCTCTGCCCCATGCGGCCCGCTGCGCCGTTGACTGCCAGACGTACCTTCATCTTGTTGTCTCCCCAATATTCCTCAACGACCCCTGTCGATCACCATACGCTGAATATCGAGTACGGATGCTGCGGTCAGTTCTTTCATACCTGCATTCGCTCGCGGTCTCTTCGAACGCGGTTATTCCTTATCGAGTCCCTGTCGCCTGATGCATTGGGGTATCACCATCCTGTCCCGAATCCTGAGATCCAGCTTCTTCAGGCATAGTGCTATGGTGGATCAAGGGAGCCAGCAACTCTTTCACTTGATGACATAGTTGGAGCGTCTGATTTTCCGTCGGGCTTTCTACGATCAGGCGTACAAGGGGTTCCGTATTGCTCGGGCGTAGATGAATCCACCACTCCTCAGCATCCAAACGCAAGCCGTCATCAGAATCGACTCGAGCATCGGTGAAGTAGTTGGTGAGGATATGGTAGGCCTCCTCCAAGCGGGAGCGAGCGATGGGTAAACGGGTTTTATGCATAACAAACTGTGGCCATTGTGCCACCATTTCAGAGAGGGTTTTCTGCTCGGCAGTCAGCAGAGCCAGGATGTAGGCAATACCGACGAAGGGATCCCTGACCCAGCCCACGCGTGGCTCGATGACTCCCCCGTTTCCCTCACCACCGATAACAGCCTGCACTTCCCGCATGCGTGAGACCACATGAGCCTCTCCCACGGCAGACCGATAACATGGGCAACCATGTTGGCAAGCAATTTCTTCAATCAGACGGGAGGTGGACATATTGATCACCACGGGTCCTTTGTCTTCGCGCAAGCGATACTCGACAGCTAGGGCCAAGGTCAGTTCCTCGCTCAGACAACGTCCGTGTTCATCGATCAAAGCCAGACGGTCCGCATCAGGATCCAAAGCGAAGCCGATCTTTGCCTGATTGCGAACGACCCAGGTCGCCACCTCGGCCAGGTGTTCGGGGGTAGGCTCGGGAGGGTGCAGGAAGTGACCGTCGGCCTCGCCCCCATGGAGTGTCACTTCGCAACCCAATTGTTCCAGTAATTGTCGTCCTAAGCTTCCGCCTGCTCCCCCATTCGCATCGAGAAAGACATGCCACCTCTGGCTGGCAATTTCCGTCACACGAACCCGATCCAACACGGCCTCGATATGAACCGGCAAGATATCGGGGGGTACACGCACCTGACCGATCTGATTCCAAGGTGCATGCCGAGACACACCACGGTCAAAATACTCCTTCACCGCAGCACCCTGTTCGGAGGATAACACAGCCCCATCGGCGTCGAACAATTTCAAGCCGTTCCAGGGCGCAGGATTATGACTGGCTGTGATCTGGATACCCCCAGCCGCTCGATAGTGCCGAATGGCTAAACCGCAAGTCGGCGTGGGAAGTATCCCGGCATCCAAAACCGTCGCACCCGTCTCCATGACCCCTGCTAGGACAGCATGGCGTAGCATATCTCCACTAGGTCGGCTGTCCCGCGACACGAGGATAGGAGACGCATCACGCACGCTGGCAAAGGCGCTCGCATACCGTGCGACCACTTCTGCGGTCAGACTTTCGCCGACTATGCCGCGGACCCCTGACACTGAGACAAGTAGCATCGACTGGTCTCCTGGTACCTGCAGCGCCCTTTCCTGATGTGCGCCTAGTGTACAGCCTGTGCTATCCCCTATCTTCCATCCAGCATTGTAGAAACTCTGCGTCGGTCCGTGGGCCGGTACTGCATGTGGGACTTGGCCCTTCTCCAGCACCCCTGAGATCATCTCTCATGTTCCGTGGAGAGGTCGATCGGACATTCCCTATTTCGAAACGTCGGGCCGTCGAATGAGCTGGATAAGAAGTGCCCGTCCCTACCCGGAGGTGAACTGGCCTCGCAGTATTGCTGTTCGGGAAACGAAAACTCCGGAGAAAAAGTCTCCGGAGCAAGCCACTGCAACGTTTCCCGAACGTTTTACTGGCCAAATATACAGATATGTTACGCCGCCTGTCTGGCCTCCCCTCGTGCACGGTTTTTCCCTTTTTTGGTGTTCAGGGCGGTCCAACCCTGCGACGGCATGGCCATGGCCAGTTTCAATGCTCCCACGGCGCCAGCGTAAGTGGCATCTGTCACCCGTGTCACTTTGGCCCCTCCATATTCGGCCAGGGCTTGTTCAATGACGCGATCCAAGCCCTTCAGTTGGCTGCCACCCCCTCCCAAAATGATGTTCTGCCGCAACTTGTCCTGAAACTCGGGATCAAAACGAGCGATCAACTTGCGGATGGCGTCCACGATCGGGCCCACAAGAACCTGACACGCGGCTTTGAGGGGTTCCGTCACATCATGGGGTGTGGGTTTACCATCGACAGGAAGGTTGACCAACGCTTGTTCTCCTACGGAGTTGACGAAACCGAACTTCTCCTTGATCTCCCGCACCATGTTCCGGGATATTTGCACCCGCGGATACTTAGCTTTCAGACGCTTCTCGAACTCTTCATCCACCGCATCTCCACCCACTCCGATGGTGATCTGCTCTTCATCCGCAGGATAGACACCATAAATCGGGCAGATATCGATGGTGCCAGCCCCGATGTCCACAACAAGGGCATCTGTCAGACGATTCATGCCATAGGCAATCGAAAACGGTTCTGAAACGACTGCCACCGCATCAAAAACATGACCTGCCGCTTCCAAGATGAACTGCTTATTTTTCACACTGGCACGCGCGGGAACACCGAGGACACCATAAACGGGCCGAGCAGTATCTTGCGGCTCAGGATGAACAAGCTGCACGGCGTACTCGATGATCAATCGAGTCGCCAGGGCGTATTTTTCCATTTGCTTCTCGTTCAGGCCACAAGCATCGGGATCGCCATATTTGAGCATTCCTTTCTCGAAGGGGCGGATGATGTCCAGTGCCAGGCGATGTTCGGTCAGGTCTTGTCCGAATACCACATCCCGACCAAGCATGGTGCGGGCAATATGATCCTTGGGCCATCCGACTGCTGTGGGGATGACATCTCGATACCCTGCCGAACTGGCCACCGAAGTCTTGAACGTACCCAAATCCATCCCGATATAAAGAGGATGACTTTCCGGCATAGTTATCTCCTCCTGTTCCAGGTTTTCCGATCACAATGGGAACTCTTCGACCCTTCATAAGCCAGGCAGCATTCTGTGGGGTGAGCCATGCGGTGGCAGGGCATTGAACTTTCCCCCCCGCCTCACAGCCCCGAATGGGAAAGAGGCGTCGCAGATATCTTTTCTGACTGTACGGAAGGGCACTCCACCTCGTGACACTCTTCCGCCATGGGCAATGAATCGGGAGCCGAGCCGAAAACTTCCGCATGCAAGGCGACGTTCTGCCCTAGGATGAATTCGACAAGGGCCTGTTGATTCTGGGTCTCGGCTTTCTTCTTCTCTTCACGCATAACTGCATAACTTGGCCCGATCTCGAATTTCTCAGCGGTCGTCGGTCGGGGACCGGCGTTGTAGCGGCCCATCAATAGGACTCCTTCTCCACCCAGAGGCACATACGGCAAAGGGTGCGTTCCACGGGACGAAGGAACTGCTTTGCGTCGGCGCCACGCCCACGCACCCACCCCCAATCCGACAATTCCCCCGCTGAGACCCAGCAGTAACTCATGGCTCAGAGTAATACCTTGGACCTGTTCCCGGGACGAAATGGAAGAGTTCGGTGACGTATGGGTATCACTATCACGATCCTTGAGCACAATAACCTGCGGCTGAGCAGGTGGCGTTGATGCCGTGTATGATGGAACGATGGGGGCGAAGGTCCAAGGGACCGAATAGCCTCCAGAAACGGGTGACGCCACGGCCGATGCCGACGAGCATAACCATGGAGCGGTCGAAGCAAGTGGTTCTCCTACCGGAGCGATTACGCCAGCGTGCGATGCTAGAATGATCGTGCGTGATTCGACCACAGCCGGCTTGACTTCTTCCTTACTCGTACGTGATGTAGCCTTCTCGGCATCCGTGCGAGGAGCGGCTTTCTCGGTTGACGAAGACTCTTTAGGAACAACAACGGGAACGATCACCACAGGCAAGGGACGTGGCGCTGGGGGTGGCCAAATCCGTTGATTCCCATACAGAATTTCCACATCGGCAACGGTTTTTTGAGGTGGCCGCCCCGGAATAGCGGATTCATGAACCTGAATCTGATCTTGAGGAGAAGCGAATCTTTGCGGCGAGGGAGCAACCGGCAATGTCGCTGGCTCTACCCAGGGTTGGGCCAAAACCCCAGCTGGCCAACTCAACCCAAGCAAAACCGTCCGCCAGCCAGACAATCCACGCTGCTTCCACGCCATCTCGACGTTCCTCACGGGCCTTGGCTGAGTGATTCTCCGCCACAATCTTGCCGATAGTATCGGCTCTCGCGATGGCAGGGATTGATTGAATCCTGCTTAGATTACCGACAGAGCCCTTCATCCCCCAGAGCATCCCAACGATTCCCGGAGCGTCTGCCCGTTGTCCAAATCCTGTTGGTCTAACGTTTCAAGTCCGAATGGTTCTGTATTTAGCTCACTCCATGGCTCTTTGCACGGCCGCATCTTTATGGCCCAACCTCTTTCCGACAACAAGGGCATGCCATGCAGAAGCTGGAGGGAAAATCCGGTGTAACCGACTCCAATCTGACACAGTGGGAGCGAAACGAGCGAGAAAGTGACAATAGAACCGTAGTCCGGGAAGCACTGCCATTACCGTCCACGATTCCAGTAGATACGGGCGTTCCCTGTTTGGCGTCCGACAGCGACGATGTCCACACGACCATCGCTATCAAGATCAGCCGCACAGAGGTCTTCCACCGCCACTCCACCGTTTTCCAGGATGTGTCGTTGCCAGTTCGTACCGCTGGCATCCACACACCGATACAATCGGATTCCACGCCGAAGGGTGTGGCGGTCCCCTGCCCGCGGATCCGGATCGTCGCGAACCCCGACAATCAGCTCATCCTTGCCATCCTGATCCACATCGGCAAACCAGACCGCATGCCCCCACCGCAGCTCACGGTCGATAACCTGACGTTGCCAGAGATCCTGTCCAGCCTTAGGAGGAAGGTATACGACCACTTCATGTCCATGCCACGGTTCGATGGTGGAAATGATTGGGATCCCGACCCAACCGCTTTTGACTTCGCTGGCCCCTCGACTGGCATGGGAACGCTCTTGGTTACCCACACCGATCTGTCGGGTTTGCCATCGGTTTCCCACACGTTCGATGACGTGCACCCCATCATAACTGGTAATGAGAATACCGGGGAATCGAAACGGCGACCCATCCCGATCGCGAAAGGCCGGCCAGAAGTTGTGGGTGACATACAATTCTTCCGAGAGCACTTCCACTTTCCAGTTCTCTTTCCTCGTCGGGTCGTGTTGGGGGATATGCAAGGCGATCACGCGGACCGGTCGTCCGTTCGTCCAATTACCCTGAGCGGTATTGCCACGACCATGCAAGGGGACATGGACAATCTCCGGCTTACCATCGCCGGTGATGTCAAAGGCACGTACGCGGTGGACAGTAGGTTCCTCACAAGGGAGTTCGTACACTTGCCACTCTTCGCTTAGGGATTTTCCTCGTCGTAGCCAGTACAGTTGGCCGGGAGTCACCGTATCAGTGGGTCGCCAGCCTGCTCCCAACACAAATTCCGGGAGCCGATCACCATCAATATCCACCGCCGTGATACAGACATTGTCTGCTCGGGTCTTGCCACGGATGATGACCCATTTCTTCCAGGTCGGGTTCTCGTACCAGACCACCTCATGTTGATCCACTACGACTATATCAATTTTGCCATCCCCGTTAACGTCCGTGGTCACCACTGCATAACCGATTTTCAAGCGGGTATCAAACTCTTGCACCGAAAAGCGGGGAAATGCATCGGGCATTTCCAGAGAGTTCCCAGCCCCTGCGAAGCTCTCGGTCATCAACCCTGCACTCGGACCACCTTGAAAACCTAACAACAATCCTCCACAACAGCACAGGACAAACATGCGCATGGCGAATTTTCCCTCCCCCACTTCAGCACCTTCAGTTCCCGTCAATATAAGTCGAAATGGAGCAGGTGCATATCGATTTCATGCTAGCTGCTACCACCCCCTTGACAACGAACAGTACATGGACATTTTTCCTGTTGATTTGTGAAAAAGTTGTAACCAAGGAAAACATATCTTGCGGGCGGGATGGGTTCGTTCCACAATAGCGTCACTGCGAACATGCACAGGAGGTTATTCTGTATGAAACCGGTACCGTCCTATCGCCCGACCCGGGAGTGGCTCCTACTGATTCTGGCTATAGTCACGGTTGGTGGTATCGTGGTCCCTCTGTGGGACCTTTTCGGGGGCCTGGAAAGTCGGGAGGAGTTGGCACGTAAATGGACACCGCAACGTTTGACCCACCTGTTGCTGGGCCCAGAGCAGGTGGTGTGTTATGTGTGTTTTCTCTGGGCAGGATTGATTCTGCTGATGCGTTATTGGGAGGTCTTGCGGCAGCGGACAGCCTTCAGACTGAATCTTCTGCCGACGGAAGCAGGCGCTCGTATCCTGCCTGAGGACGCCCGGCCTCTTTTACGCAAATTAGATCAGCTCACGGGTCGCCGACCCTACATCCTCGCCAATCTGATCCGCCTGGGTCTAGGGAAGTACGCTGTTACACGCTCCGCCTCAGACGTGGTCGAAGTGGTGCAGAATCAAGCCGACGTGGAGATGTCCCGTCTCTCTGCCACCATGGCGACGGTGCACTATCTCGCCTGGGCAATACCAGCTATAGGGTTCGTGGGAACTGTGCGTGGTTTGGGGGGTGCTTTCGGAGCCGAGGCCCCTGCCATCGAAGACTTCATAGCTCAAGCTAAGGACCAACTGAAAATAGCTTTTGACTGCACCCTCATTGCTCTTGTACTGAGTCTCGGTTTGATGTTCTTGCTTCATTTTGTCCAACGTGCCGAGGAGACTCTGGTCGTGGATGCTCAGGAATACTGTCAGGAACATCTACTACTCCGCTTATACGACCCCAGTGGTCCTCCCGCCCCTTGGAGTTGATCCCACTCCGTGTTCGCAAAAGAAGAAGATCATCAGCGGTGACATAGAGGTGCTATGGTGAAGGTAACCTGAAGCATCGCCGCAGACGGTTGGAGAAGGATCATGTTCTGGGGACGACGAGCAACACGCCGGATCGATCCGACGCGGATTATTGGTGTGGAACTCAATTCCAGTATCGTTCGGGCTGTGAGTTGGGGAGCTGAAGGGTTGCGGCCTATCCCGCTTCAGCCACCAGCGGAGGAAATGCCCCTGTGCCTGGCACTGCATCAACGTCGTCTGCTGCACGGTCGGGCCGCCTGGTCTGTATCCCGCACGATGCCCCATGCCATCTGTGACAACTTTCTGCCCCTTTTGGGTCACACGCAACGGTGGCGGTTCGGACGCCACACGTTCACAGCGGAAAGTGCTCTGGAAGCCATTCTGAAGCATCTCCAGCCCATATGGGACGCTCAGGCGGCTCCGCTGGCCGTAGCTGTCCCCGTGTATCTAACCTCCGAGCAGGTCCAAAGGCTGGCCACATTATTCCGTCGAGCCAACTGCACTCTTCGGGCGGTCCTGTTTGGTCCTCTTGGCGTAGCTACCGCCTTTGCAGCAGCACTTCAGACCCCTCCCTCACTTACCTCACCACAAAATGCGTCTGAGGCTCTGGTCCAGGCATATCCCTCCTTTTCCGGACTACGGCAGAGTCCGCTTACGGTAGGAATTATCGACGTAGATACCTATGCCCTGTCGGCGGCTTTGGTGGGAATCAGCAACGACACAGCCCGCATCTTGAGTTTCTGTGCCTGGCCGCGATTAGGACTGTCTGCCTGGTACAACCGCTTGCTCGACGCTGTCGCCGATCACTGCATCCGACTATGTCGTCGGGATCCTCGGGACTGGCCGGAAGCAGAACAGCGGCTTTTCGAGCAACTTCCCCTTGCCATGGAACAATGCTACGCCGGCCAGAGCATACGCTTGTTACTCCAAACCGACGCATGGTATCAGGAGCTACACATGGAGCCTGAAGAGCTGGAAACATACTGTGCGGACCTCAGTCAGGCTGCCGAGCAAGCCATCCGCCAGATGCTGCAAAACACACACAATGTCTGCCTTCCGCGCGCATTGTGGCTGACCACACGGGCTTCACGCTTGCCAGGACTCAATCGCCAACTCCAGTGGAATAAATCACCGGGCACTCGTATCGAAGTCCTTTCTTCTTCGGCAATTGCTCAAGCTGCTGCCACACTCACGGCCCAATGGCCACCTACGGAACATCCAATTTTCCTGGTGGGCACTATACCCCTGCCTGCCAACGGTCATCTCTCCGGCTTTGGCTCCATCAGTCGCACAACAAGACAATCCATTCCTACCCAGACCGCGGAATCACACCAATCTCCTGAAGGTAACGCCTGATTCGGGTATAGTTCGAGCGGAATAACTTCACAGGACAACAGTATCGAGGACTTATCCATGCGTATCCGACATAAGGTACCTACTCTGGTCAGCATGTGGATGCTCGATGTTTTTTGCTGTGCCTTGGGTTGCGTCACGTTGTTGTTTCTCATCAACAGCCGCATGGCCAGTGATGCTGCGGACGCCAATCGTAACGCATTGACAGACCTGACCAACCTCCAGCGGCGATACTCCCTGCTGGTTTCTGAGTATGAGGATCGCAAAGCAGCCTGGGATACCGAACGCTCCCAGCTCCGTCAACAAGTGGATGCGCTCACGCAAGCCCAGAATGAGCTTTCCCGCCGCCTTGCCCTTCTGCGCAACGAAGCACAGTCCCTTCAGGCTCAACGGGACGCGCTCCAACTGGCTCTTGCGAATGCGGAAAAAGACGCGAAAGCGAATCAACAACAACTGGCCGCTATGCAGGCCCAATCCCTCCAGACCGAAGAACTTCTCCGCAAAAAGCAGCAGGAAGCCGAACTCCTCCAGCAACGCCTCCTCACCCTCCAAACCACTCAGGAAGACCTCCAGCGTCTCCTCCGTACTCAAGACAACGAAAAAAATCTGCTTTCGCGCCAGCTGACCGACATGAAAAAGCAGTTGTACGACTTGGAAGCTCATCGGACCCGCCTGCAGCAAGAACTTGATAAAGTCCGTGCCGATGCCCGGCAGTCTGCTCAACTCATGGAATCGAATCTTCGCGCTGCACAAGACCGCATCCGTGAACTGAATCAAAGCCTCCAGACGGCTCAAACCACCATCATTGACCTCCAGGGCCAGAAAGCCCGGCTTGCCGACCGTCTGGATCAACTCCAGCAGAATTGGGAAAAACGCTTCGCAGGAATCGTTACTACAGGGCGTCGGGTCGTCTTCATCGTGGATATCTCCGGGAGTATGAGCAAAAAGGATACCAACACCCCAGACCCAACCAAGTGGCCATTCGTTGTCGAGACTGTCGGGAAAGTCATGCGCAGCATTGCCGGTCTGGAACAGTATCAGGTTATTGTTTTCTCCAGCTCAGCCCGTTGGCTTTTCAATGACTCAGGACACTGGCGCACCGCACAAGGAGAAAAATCGGTCGCGGAAGTCATGACTGCTCTCCGAGAGGTCAAACCTCATGACGACACCAATCTTTACGCTGCCTTCGAGTTAGCCTTCACGCTGCGACCGAAAGGATTAGACACTATCTACCTCTTCTCAGATGGTTTGCCTACCTCTGGTCCGGGGCTGACACCTGCTGACACGACAAGGCAGCCCCCTCTTTCGGAACTGGAGCGCAGCGACAAGCTTGGACAGTATGTGTTGTCCACTCTCCGCGAAAAATGGAATCAACCGACTCCTACTCAACCCAAAGTGCGGATCCATTCTGTCGGTTTCTATTTTGAAAGTCCCGACTTGGGAGCCTTTCTTTGGACCCTCGCTCGCGAGAATAATGGTAGCTTCGTTGGTTTGTGCAACCCTTGATGTTATCCAAAACGTCGCCTCAGGCAACAGGTAATTCTCCTGGACCACCAACCGAGTTCATGAACCTGGTCCGCGCATCCATACTGCAAGGCAGCACCTTCCCCCCTTCCACTGCCTGGCTGCACGCGTGTCGGCCGCTCGCTGGTGGTCTTTCCAAAAATGCCCGTTGTTGTGCGGACATATGGGATTTTGCCACGGCGATTACGCGAAAAGTCCCTGGGAGCAAATATTCCCCTTCAACGAGCTGGTAAGCCTTTGTAAGCAAGGACTTGCGTAAAGCTCAAGCAAGAGCCAGGCGGCCTCCGAACTCGCAAGTTGCTGATTTCGTGATCCCATCACCGCCGACAGTCCGTTTGAGTAAGCTGCAAAGGTAGAGAAACTTCATCCCTGCCGCAGACTGAGCGACCTATACCGAACTTTCTTTGCTACGCCAGCACTTGACGGAGGGGAAGCTGCCCGTGGGACCGAAGGTTTCACAGAAACAGTTGGTGAAGGGAACGGAGACTTCCTGCTTCTC
>Ga0197142_1002552_pt1 | contig 15840 bp, 16 predicted proteins | sample GBS60_MetaG_FD_148614 | JGI IMG/M metagenome (GOLD analysis project Ga0197142, IMG submission 148614) | Sediment microbial communities from Great Boiling Springs, Gerlach, Nevada, United States - GBS 60_MetaG | ecosystem: Environmental > Aquatic > Thermal springs > Hot (42-90C) > Sediment...
AGAATGTGTAAAAAATGAAAAAAATAGTCTAAAAAAAACCACCGAAGTTCCATAGATAAAAAATAAAACCTTTTTTACGAAGAATGACCATAAAATTGATTTAAGATTTTTAAATAAAAGTATTGACTTATAATCATTTTTCTTTAAATTGTTAATGTATGAAATTTATTAAAGGAGATCCCAAATATCCTTCTGGATCGTTAGTTGCTTTTAGTGAAGTCAAAGGCTATAATCCCATTGAACCCGATGCAAAAATCTTAGCGGTTCATATAGTGGTTAGTCCTTTATCTGCGCACTCTTATAATTATCCTGTGGTTGTTTTTCCAGTATCTGCATTTGCCAACAAATCACAATTTTTTAAAATTGTTGATTTTATGGGGAATTGTGATGTTGTACAACTAGAAGATTTTAAAATTCCCGAAAACGAAGATCAAGAAGAGTACATAAAAAAGCGAATGAAGATGTTAAATGATATTGTTCAAGAATATGTAGATGCATTTCAAAGAAATTATGCTAACAATGTTCAAGAGCAGGATATTGCAATTTTTGATTATCTTTTGGATTTTGAACAATTAGCATTACCGTTTAAAGGAAACCTAAATTCCAAGATTAAAAAACGAAAAAAGAAAGAAAACCCTTTAAATTTGCAAAATAGCTTAAAACGTATGGAAGAACTTTTAAACAGTTCTAAAAATGAATTAGAATCTACGAAAGCATCCAAAAAACCTACCAAAGCTAAAACTGTTAAAGAAAGTAATAAAACGGCAATTCGTTTGGAAGAATTTAAGCCCTACATAGCATTTATCAAAAAATATCATCCCGAAATCGATATTATCAATTTCGAAAAAGCTTTGGAAAATAATGACATTAAGTTAGCAAATCTCTATCTCCACAAATACTATGCTATTATTGATGAACGTTACGAAACTGCACAGTACTTTCAGAATAGGATCAATGCTCTAAAACAAAAAAAATAATCTTTTATGAGTATTTCTGGTTATGCGACGCGATTAGGAACTGAGCGATATTTTAGTAGGATTTATAAAACTTATCCTAACATAGTTTCGGAAACATGGTACAAACGGATTGATGGAATAGATTTCTATCCCAGTAGCCTTGGTTTTGGAACGTATAGAGTTTCTCATAAAGATCAGGAACATATCGATGCTTTAAGGGAAGCTTTAATCAGTGGAATCAATGTAATCGATACAGCAAGTAATTATGGTGATGGTTCTGCGGAAATTTTAATTGGAAATGTTTTAAAAGAATTGATCGAGGCAAAACGAATTCAAAGAGACGAAATTGTTATTATTACAAAAGCTGGATATATTCAAGGAAAAAACCTAAAACTATATTTAGAAAAAAATTTCCCCGAAACAGTTAAACTTTCTAATACTTTATATCATTGTATACATCCAGAATTTTTAGAAGTTCAGATAGAGACATCGTTAAGACGAATGGGCATTGATACCATAGATGTTTTTTTACTCCATAATCCAGAATATTATTTAAATGTTTATGGTGATCAAGAAATCTATCTAAAAAGAATCGAAAAGGCATTGTATTTTCTGGAAAAAAAAAGAGAAGAAAATCTAATACGTTATTACGGCATTTCTTCAAATACGTTTGTCCTTTCTCCTGAACATAGAGAATCAACAAATCTACTAAAAATTTTAGAAATAGCACCTACTGGGTTTAAAGTAATTCAATTTCCAGCGAATCTACTAGAGACTGGTTATAAAGGACATTTTTTTAACGGAAGGTCTTTAATAGAAATAGCAAAAGAAAATCGATTGTGGACATTATCAAATCGCCCTTTTAATGTAATATTTAACAATCAGTTGTATCGATTTGCACGTTTACCCGTAGAACCCGAAGAAGGAGAAAAAAATCCCGAATCTGTCATGCTATATTTAGAAGAACGATTAAAGGATTTAGAAAATCAAATATTAAAAATCCTCTCTAATAAGCATTTTCGCTTCGATGAACAATATCCGTCTCCCTTCGAAACATTGAACTATTACAAAAATTATCTTCAGGATCCAGAGAGTGTGTATAGTTTTCTAAGAACAATTTCTTTGTACTTACAAAAAACTGTTTCTTATGTTCGTTTTTTAATCGTGGATGATAATCAAAAAAAAGAACAAGAAAAAGAAATTGCTCTAAAAATTTTTGATGCATATTTAAAAACCCTCAATCATGCTTTGATTTTTTTACCCAATTATATTTCTTATAAAAATCATCTTAAAATGAAGCACATCGAAGAAGAATTAGCCAAATTAGATAAAAGATTAGAGAATCTACCTTTAACGTTGCAAATTCTCGTATTGCTACTTAATGATGGAATTGATACAGTCTTAGCTGGAATGAGAAAAATCACTTATGTTAGGCAACTTCATAAAATTTTTACTATTAAGATTCCATCAAAAAAAATTATTGCAAATTCGCAACTAACATTTAATTTATAGCTATATGACACAACAACAATTACAATTACTAGAACAATACAATAAAGCCTTAGCGTTATACAAACAACGTAAATTCCAAGAGGCATTAGAAGAATTTAAAAAAGCATTACAAATTGTTCCTGACGATGGACCATCCAAATTATATATAGAAAGATGTTTAGAATATATTAAAAATCCTCCTCCGGAAGATTGGGATGGTGTTTTTGTAATGAAGACAAAATAAAATTGCAGATTGGCTTTTTGTAAAAAAATTGTCTTATGGCAAAAAAAACAACCATTCAAGATACATCTAGTGTAGAAACAACTTTCGAAGAGGGAACTTACTTTCATGGTGTGTTGGAATTCGAAAAACCACTTCTAATTAATGGTTTTTTTGAAGGCGAAATTCGTTCCAAAGGCATTTTAATTATTGGAGATAAAGGTAAAGTAAAAGCAAATATTAAAGCTAGTACAGTCATTGTTGGTGGAGAAGTGATCGGAAATATAGAAGCTTACGATAAAATAGAAATGCTGAATACAGGGAAAATCATTGGAAATATTCGAACAGCAAAATTATACATTGCAGAAGGCGTAATCTTCGATGGAAATTGCGAAATGTTGAGTCAGGAAGAAATTAATGAATTAAAAACATCTTTGTAACGATTTGCTACATTTTTCCAACTCCATTTTTCGTAAGGAAATTTGCTTAATGGTAATTGTTTTTTTCTGTGGAGTTCTACAAATTTCGTTATAGTAGTTGCCCATTGTTCTATATCTTGTGGAGGTAAAAATGTTCCATATCCATCAGCAATTTCGCGAAAGCATGGGATATCCGAAACAATCACTTTTTTCTGAAAACATAATGCTTCTAAAACAGGAATGCCAAATCCTTCGTAAAGGGATGGCATGCAAAAAAAAGCACAATTTTGGTATAACGAATATAGCTGTTCATCCTGAATACCATCTAATAGAATGATGGAACCAGTTTTTTGTTGTAATTCTTCTAAACGTTGGTAGAATTTTTTTGATTCCCATCCTCTTCGACCTACAATGATAAGATTATAAGGTTCTTTTGTTTCGGATAAATAATATTTATAATATGCTTCTAATAGGGTTGTATAATTTTTTCTTGGTTCAATCGTAGATACTGCTAAAATATAATTTTTAACTGGAACAATATTTTGTAACTGATGGTTTTTTGGTAGATCAAATCCCCAAGGAATTACCATTGCTTTTTTTATTACTGGATAAAAATTCTTTAAATCGTTTTTTGTTTGTTTCGAATTACAAACCAATATATCTGCTTTTTCTATGCTAGAATTCATCAAAAATCTTTGTTGTAAGAGTGCAATTTTTCGCATAGATTTGGGGTATAAAATCGAAACAAAATCATGAATTGTTAAGACTGTTTTGATGGATTTTGGAATTGTAGGTGGTATTGTTTGCTGAGTTCCCCAAAATATGTCTGGTTTTAATTTTCGTAATATCTTTGGTAGATCAATAAGATACCATAGACCACCTTTTTTTGTGAGAAAATTGTTAGAATGATTCCAGATAACATTATCCTGTTTTACTAAATTTTCGAAATCTTTATGGTAGGGAAGATGCGAAAAAAGATGAAATTCAAAATCGTCCTTTATATTTTCGATAATTTTACTAATTGTACGCGATACTCCCGAAACAGGAGAACTTAATGGCCTTGCATCAACTGCTATTAGAAATTTTTTCATACATCATTGGGATTCTTCTTTTTTTTGATTTTAATCGTTTTTTTAGAAGGTAGAGTAGAACTTTTTTTTTCTTCTAATTTGGAAGATTTTTTTTTGCTCTTTTTCTTTTTTAATGGTATAATTGTAGAAATAGCATGTTTATAGATCAAATTATAACCTTTTTCTGTTTTGAATAAAACTGTAAAAAGATCAAAACGTACAACTTTTCCTTTTAAAACAATTCCATTTTTTAAGAATATCTGAACAGGCAGTCTTCTTTTTCGTGCTTTATCGATGATTTGATTTTGTTCGAAAGCACCATATTTACTTGGCATTGTAGTTTCCTTTTGTTTTTTTTTAATTTTTTATATCAATACCATATTGCAATAATTTTTTCTTGTAAATTTCAATTTCTGATTGTAACCGAGGTATAGAAGAAAAGTTTTCTAGTAGAACGGAGTCATGATAAAGATAAAGATAATTATAAAAATCTTTTACTAGTTCCTCTAATGCATTTTTAATTGTCATGTCATGGATTCTTCCGGAAGATAATAATTTAGAATCTGCATAAGGGATAAAACGTGGTTGGGGATTTAAATCTTCGATGGGAAGAATTTTACTGCGAACAACTGCTTCTTTAAGTTTTCCTTTGTTTTCTAGTTCATATGCTTCTGCGTGATTATCTAGTATTAACCTAATACCTTGAATCATTTTTCTAAAAAAACTAAAAGATTTATTAATGATATTAATAAAATTTTGCATGATAATATCTTTTCCTTTGGATTTTGTCGCTAAATAATAATTATTAAAGCTTAACTGAGCGTTTCTGTACTGTTTTAAAAAATCCTGTAAATCTTGGTTAATTTCGGAAAAAAGTTCCATTTCTTTTTTAAATACACTTGGTTTAAAAATCGAAACATCTTGTCCATGACCTCTTTGATCTTGAATAGTTACAGTAGAAACAAAAAAGTTTATAAAATTAATATCAAAATCTTGAACTATTACATATAAAAATCTGTGGGGTTCTGTAATATGCTGGTTTACCATTTCTTTAGTTACTCGGGTTTCCCCCCAATTTCTTTTTAGAACGTTTATGACAATAGAATTTAAAAATTGAATATTGATTTTTCCTTTTTCGTTAATTAAGAAGTATTTACTTTTTATGTAATTGATATCTTTGATCATTCTTTCTCTTTTTTCTATTTCTAGTTTTAATTTATCAATTTTTTGATAAATTAAATTTAATATTTTTTCTGGTGCTTTGTATGTATTAATGTTTGGTGTTTTTACGCCCAATTCTTGAATTAAATCATTCCATGTGATGATTTTTTTTCTTTCTAAAACATAAAAGGATAAGATAACATCAGAAAATTTTGGTCTTCGGTTTTCGAAGTTTGTAAGGATTCTAACTACAGTAATTGTATTGGAAATGTGAGGTTGAATTTCTTTTTGTTTTTTAATCCATTCGATAAAGTCATTTTCTAAAATGGTTTTATAATTAGGATAGAATAAAAGTGTTGCATAGAGTACCTGCATTTTTAACGTTTGTTGATTAATAACGGATATATCTTCTATTTTTTTTAAGAGTGAATCTACGTTTATATATTCTTTAAAAAATTGAAATGTAGTAACTACTACATTATATTTTGAGGGAGGAAAATCATCCCAACCTCTTTGGATAAAATACCCCATACCTTTGATTGCATCGATGATTTGGTTATCTTCGAACAATTGAAAGCTTTTATAAACATTAGGAGATAATCGAAGGTTTATACCAAACAATCCATGGATAAGGGTACCTGTTTGTTCGCCCCATTTTGGAATATCTCCGCCCTTAAAAAGGGATTCCAAAAAACTTGCTTTTTTATTTTTTACAATGGTTTTGGATTTTTTATTTCCACTTACAGCTATTGGGGATTTCGTTGATTGTCTTAAACCAGAAGAATTATTTTTAGCTGATTCTTTCTTTTGTTGTTCAAGATATTTTTGATCTAATTCATGAATTTTTTTAATTCTTACGAAGATGTCTGAATATCGATTGACTATTTCGTCTACTTGCTTTTGTAGTTCTGGTGGACGGGGCTTATTATAGAGTTCTCCAAATAATTTATGTGCTTGTGTTCTCGTTAGAGGTTCATCCATTGGGAACTATTTTTTCTCATTCAGTGGATTTTCAACACTTCTAGAACCAGCTGGAGGTTTGTAAGAAAACAAACTAGATGGTAAATTATTTAACATAGTAATACCATTAAAACGATAAGAGATTGACTTTTCGTCGGATAAGAATTGAATCAAAGTAGGAAAATTATCAGCATTCCAACTAATGATGATTTTTTTATAGGGCTTTTCGTTTTCTGGCTCAATGATAGCTTTATTTCCAACAATTTTATAGGGGTATTTTAATATCCAACTTAAATCGCCCCCAGAGGATTTCTCTTGTTTTCCTAGTACTTTGGTTTCTGGATCATAAACGATAATGTATCGTGTATTAGTAGCAACTATACGACCATCATTGAGTTGAAAATGCACATTCCCTTTTTGGTAATAAATTTTCCCTGTAATAGAACTTCCATTTTGCTCTATGGTTAAATTTGCTTTAAATGTGGAAGCACTAAATTTATTTATGATTGTTTCTAAACTTTGTGAATATAAATTAAAATTTATAAGTAAAACGATTAAAAGTTTTTGGATTTTCATAAAAAAGGTTCAAGGGAAGCATACACTTCCCTTTTAGTTTTAGCTATAGAGTTTTTTAATTTCTTGTGTCATAGCTGGTACTACTTTAAAAAGATCATCTACTACACCATAGGTTGCAACTTTAAAGATGTTTGCATCGGGATCTTTGTTAATAGCGACAATGATTTTAGAAGAACCCATACCAGCCAAATGTTGAATTGCACCAGATATACCGCATGCGATATATAAGTTAGGCGAAACAGTTTTACCTGTTTGACCAACTTGGTGGCTATGATCAATCCAACCTGCATCAACAGCTGCTCTACTTGCACCTAATGCTGCTCCTAATACATCTGCTAATTCTTGAAGTATTGGCCAATTCTCAGGTCCTTTTATACCTCTACCACCAGATACAATTATCGATGCTTCTGTAAGTTGAACCTTCCCAGCTTCTGCTTGTTGTTTATTGGTGATTTTTGCTTTAACAGTTCCTTCGCTTGGAGAAGCTGTTTCGATATTTTTAGGACTTTGATAATTTTCTAGTACTTCTTGAGTGTTTGGTCTAATAGTAATCACTACTGGTGCACTTACTTTGATGTTCGCATAAGCTTTACCAGAATAAATAGGCTTTTTAACTTGTACAGAATTACTATCTCCTTGTATAGAAATAACATCTGCAATAAGGTTTGCTCCCAACTGAATTGCTACTCTACCTGCGTAATCTTTTCCTTCGATAGAGTGGGGAATTAATATCACTTTTGCACCTTTTTCTTTTGCTAGCTGAGATATCATGTTTGCCCACGCTTCTGGTGAGTATTCTTTCCCATCAACTTTGATTACTGAATCTGCACCAGCGCTAAATAATTCATTTGCGTGGTTATCATTTCCATTAAATAAAACAACGTTCACCGGTCCGCCTAATTTTCTACCAGCGGATGCAAGTTCTTTGGATATTTTTTTTAAATTTCCATCTTTTAGTTCTGCTATTGCTAATATAGACATTTTGTTCCTCCATTAGAGTTGTCGCTGTGCGAAGCCCAGCGACGGTTATATTTATCCCGCCCACCCGACCCCGAGTTGTCGCTGTGCGAAGCCCAGCGACGGTTATATTTATCCCGCCCACCCGACCCCGAGTTGTCGCTGTGCGAAGCCCAGCGACGGTTATTTTAATTAAATTTTCAATTCAGCAAAATATATGATTATATCACTTTTGCTTCTTCTCTTAACAATCTTACAAGTTCTCTTGCTTTATCTTCAGGTGTTTCTCCTTCGATGATTCTTCCTGGTGGTCTTGGTGGAGGTGGTTCAAGAGAAACGATTTCTATCTTAGGTGGATTTATACCTAAGGATTTTACATCTACTACATCAATATTTTTTTTCTTAGCTGCTAATATACCTTTAAGAGAGGGATATTTTGGATCGTTCAATTTTTTTGTGGCTGTAATAACAACTGGTAAATCGGATTCTACATCTGCTGTACCACCTTCTATCTCTCTTGTAACTTTGATTTTATTGTCTTGAATTTCTACTTTGATTGCATTATTGATATTGGGTATTTCTAAAATTTGAGCTACCATTGCTGGAACCATCGAGGATTGAGAATCGATTGCAATGTGCCCTGTCAAAATAATATCTGGATTTTCGTTTTTTAGACATGCTGCCAAAACTTGTGCTGTGTAGTGGATGTCTAAAACGTTATAAGAATCATCTTTAATATGGATTACTCTATCTACACCTAATGCGAATGCTGTTCTTAATGCTTCTTGAACACGATCTGGGCCAAGAGATATTGCAACTACTTCTGCTTTATGCTTTTCTTTGATTCTTAAAGCTTCTTCTAATGCATGTTCGTCGAATGGAGATACAATCCATTTAATTCCACTTTCGTTTATTTGATTGCCAGCAATTTTGCTGCTTATTTGCGTTTCAGTGTCTGGAACTTGTTTAACCAGAACGGCTACCTTCATCTTATTACTCCTTTTCTTGGACTTTTAGTATATTCATATTTAAATGAATATTGTTCACTTAAATATGAATATACTGAGATTATAATACAAAAATTTGTAAATGCCTTCTATGTCAACTAATTGAAAATTTTAGAAAATAAAATGGATATTTTTTTGTTAAACATTTTAATTTTCTTCTATACTTTGATCTTGATTTTGAGAGTATAATTGGGCTGGATAAACTTTCTGAAAAATATTCATACTAACAATAATAGAAATAATGGCAATTAATACATTCCAATCACTTTTTAGGAGAAATGATGCCAAAATTAACGGCGAAAAGAGATGTAAAGTAACATAATGGAGCCAGCATAATAGAATCATTCGCAAATTTTTATAATTATCATGATTTCGAAATAAAGAATCTAGTTGAATTTGGTAAAAATATAATAATCCTTTTTCTTTAACTTCCAGGTTCAGAAAAGAGTTATTAAAATAATGTCTTATGTAAATTGTTGTAAGAATAATCACAAAAAGAATTAGTATAGAAATAACAAACAAAACAGGATAAAAATTCATAAAGCATATAAAAATAATAAAATTTTTACGTCAATTCCTTTGTGGAAATTAGAAACGGTATTTTTTCTATTAAAATATTTTTTACTTTTTGAAAGATATCTGGTAATTGTTCTAATTCTTCTTTATAAAAGTTCGAAAGTAAATAATCTGCAACAGAAGTATTATCTTTGGGTCGACCAACTCCAATCCTTATGCGAGAGAATTCACTACCACATTTTTGGATTATGTCGCGTAATCCATTGTGTCCTCTGTGTCCACCACCTTCCTTCCAACGAACCTCTCCGAAAGGTAATTCTAATTCGTCGTGTAATACAATCACATTATCAATAGAAATATTTTCGCTTTTTATACATGCACAAACAGAGTTTCCTGATAAATTCATAAAAGTTTGTGGTTTTAGAACAACTACTTTGATTTTTTCTTGTTCAATAGATAAACTAGAAGAAATATAAAGTCCTTGATATTTCTCTTTCCAAGTCTCTATCGAAAAAAATTCTTCTTTAAAAGAATCTAACATGACAAAACCTATATTATGTCTTGTATATTGATATTTTTTTCCTGGATTACCTAATCCAACGATAAGAATTTTTTTTTCCATTTGTTGTAATATAATACAAAAAAATCTCTTTACTTGTATTGTAAACAAAAACTTATTATGCGATATAAATGAATTATGAAAGATTCGGATTTATTGGTTCTTTTGGATTTAGATTTTTTGATTTATCACCCCAAAAATTATTGGAAAATTGTAAACCCATTGATTGGAAGAGTAGGGAGTAATGTAGATTTGCTTTATGTATTGAATTTTTATTTAAAAAATTTCCATCGAGAAGGATTTAATTTGTTTGAATACCTTATACCTAATGTGATGGATTTCCCTTGTATTACTTCTAAACAAATAGAAAAAGAATCTTTTAATGTAATGCCTGTGGATAAACTTAAAGAAGCAATTTTACAACATAAGATTCGAGGTAGAAAGATTTATTTTATAACCTTAGTAGTGAATGATATGGTTAAAGATATTTACAAGAATCGGATCTTTCAAAAAAATGATTGGGAAGAGTTATTCTATAGCCTTTCTTGGAAAGCCTATTGGATTACTCCTTCAATAAGTAGTATCAAAGATTTAGAGTTTCCTCAATTCGCAAAACTATTGTTTATCAAAAATCTTCTTAAAACCATTAACAAGAATCCCGATAAGATCGAACTACCCTTTATGGAAAAATTTAAACGAATTTTTTTTTATACAACAGATCTAGTGATGTTGGAATTGATTCATCAACATATTTTAGAATATATCAATGATTATGAATATCGTCAAAATACTGTAATTTCTTATTTGGTTGCACAAGTGATTGAATAAAATAAAGCACACGGATATATATTTAGAATTATTTTTTTTAGATTCTCAAAAATCCGTGTGCAATTTGTTTAATTTACATCAATTCTGGGTTTAATGTATAGGTTCCCATGATTTCTGCATAGTCGAGAACATGTCCTTGCATTGCTTTTATTACATCGCCACCAAAAAATCGCCCATTTAAATTAAGAGAAGGAATATCCAGTGCATAAACCTTAAAATAATAATGATGGATTAATTCGTCGTTCCATGGAGGGCATGGACCATCATATCCATAATAATCGCCACCTAAATCCGCATTGCCAGCAAAAAAATTTGTGTAATCGTTTATACCGCGAATTCCATAAGGCATTTTTTGTTCGGATTTACCTTTTGTTACAACAGAATTAGAATCTAGCCCTTCTTTTAATTCAGTAATGTCTGTGGGAATATCAATTAAAATCCAATGATAAAAATCTACGCGTGGTAAAGTTATGGGAATCTTTTTTCCTTCAACGTTGACATCGTCTGCTTTTGATGGTACATCTTTATCAACACATAATAATACAAAAGATTTTGTATTTTTAGGAATATCGTTCCATTTAAGATGGGGACTTAAGTTTTTTCCGAATGTCACTTTATCGGTTTGAGACGGAATACAAAAAGCATATTGACTAGGAATTCTCTCTCCATGTGTGATGGAATTGCTTATTAGCTTCATATTCAACTCCTTTTTTTTCTTTTTAGTTTTTTAGAGTATGAATGTAAAGTCAAGATAAAATTAATCGAGCTTTTTTATTTAATTTATATCTGTATAGATGATACAAAGGTCGTTTGATTTTTTTTAACCAAGAAGATTTTTTGTTTTTTGTGATTTCTTTAAACCATTTCTCATAGAATTGTTTTTCTTTCTGTAGACAAAGGTTGCTAACTTCTTCGAGTTCTTTTTTAGAAGGTTGTTTTTGAGAAATTTGATTTTGTTCGAATTTAATAAATTCTTCTTGGAGGTTTTTTTGTTCTTGTTGATAATCTTTTAATAAATCTTGGTGATTTTCTAGTAAATTTCTGTGGACCCATTCAGCCTGCCACCATAAAGAATTATCATACGAAGATGAGGGTTCTGGAAAATCTTTTAAGGAATCTGTTCCAAAAAAAAATGGTTTATACAACGATAAACAAGGATGACTTGTTCCCGTAAGCCATACTGTCATAATTGTATCTCTTAGTATAACAAACATTGATCCAGTAGTTTCGCTGGGGGTTCGTAATCCACCAGAATGTAAGCAAATGGATTCCATCGAATCGAGTTTTTTCGTGTTGTTACCATGGGATTGTAAGGTTTGGATACAATCTCTAACATGAATTTTTTCTTTTTGGGAAATTTTCTCTGAAATTTGTCTTCTTACATCGCATTTTCCCATATAAGTATAGAATTTATCCGAAAAGGCTTTTCTAAAATTAAAAGGACCTTCTCCATCATACCATTTTTTTTGTTTTGCATATTCAATTGCATGGGGATGGATTTCTTCATAATCATCAAGAATTGTTAAACCATTTGAAATTGCATAAAAATTTTTTAATTTCTTGTATGCCCAGAATTTATCAGCTGTTTCTAAGCAATATGCTTCTTTTTTGTCGACAATAAGAAAGCTGTTATGATAAAAAAAGTTCTTATTTTCGTAGCCACCACAAGCATCTTGTCCATAAGTTTCTATTAGTTCGATGATATATTCTAGCGCAGATTTTGCAGATTCCTTACGTTCCAATGCTAATCGAATCATATCCATTCCAGTAAGGCCCTGATTTTTTTTCGGGAAAGAAAACTTTGTAAATACAGCCTCATTCCCAATTGCAACACCACATTCATTTACCCCCATCTCTGCGCCCCACATTTGGAAAGGCTTACTTAAATATATTTCGTAAGTATGTTTTACTTGAGGGATTTCTATATAAGTTAATTTAACTTTTTCGTTAGTATGTTTCGTTTCATGAATATGCACAATGGATTGAGCTTCGTTCGGTTCTCTGTCAGAATTTTTACATAAAATATTAGAATAGTAAAGATTCAAATTTTTAGGAATATAAAATGTATCACACATATAACAAAATAAATTTATTTTGAAAAAAATTCAATCATTTTTAATATAGTGCTGTGTCTAATATTTCAATATTAATTCTGATAAAGCACTTGATTTTATCTTTTATACATTTTTTTATTAAATCCAGCAAAACTGTTCAGGTATTTCAACAGATTTACTGCAATTGCAAAATAGACATAACGATTTCACTGTGATCTATGTTCAAAACATTAGAAGAAAAAAAAACGATTTTATTATAAGGAATTTCTCTGTGTATCTTTGTGTTCTCTGTGGTAAAATATTAAACCATGCTTTGCAAAAATAAAAAATTCTGTCCATTTTTTGATTTCCTGTTTTCTTTATTCTAAAATTTTTATTTTAATTGGATAAAATTATGATTATGAAAAATCAAACTTTAAAAAAAATTTTATTTATATTATTTATAATTATTCATTTATTTTTGTTTTTGATAACGTTTTTGCCGAATTTCAAATATATTTTTTCTACATCAAAAGAAATTCAAGAACGTGACATCATTCCGCATTTACGCTATATTGCAGATGATTCCAAAGAAGGACGTTATCCTAATACAGCTGGTTCAAAAAAAGTACAGAATTGGATTATAAGTTTCTATCAACGTTTGGGGCTTTATCCAATATTTGATGGCTCTTATCTACAACAATTTTCTTTTAAGGGAAAGTATATTAAGGTTCAAGAAAATTATATTCAAAAAGTCGATTGCAATGATTGTAGAATTCCGTTAGAACCGATCCCTTTTGGAGAGACAGGAGTTTTTAGAAAAAAAATGATTCTAGGAAATTATTGTATCGAGGAAAAAAAAGAATTATCTCAACTAATACAAAAATATCGAATTCAAAACCCATCCGACTATGTGTTAATCTGTAAAAGATATGGCAATCCCGAATACGATAAAGAAAATCCCAAAGATTATCAAAAATGGATTACCTTCGAAAATAAGTATAGACATATTGATCAACTTGGCTTTGCTGGGGTAATTTTTTTAAAAGATCAAGGAGAGTTCATCTCCACTGAGAATTTCTCTATAACACGAAAAGGAAAAGCATTTGGTGCGTTATTGGACAACATTACCTACGAAGAATCTTATAAAAAACTTATAGAAAGTATCGAAAATCAAGAATACCAGTTCGAAATCCATTACCAACAAGAAGATTTAAATGGCTACAACATAGGAGCATCGTTAAAAAGATTTGATCCAGAACAAAAAGTAATCTATTTTGGGGCACACTATGATCATTTAGGTTATGGTATATCGCAGTTTTCCTTAGGTCCGATGGGAAAAATTTATAATGGTGCAGATGATAATGCTTCTGGTACTGTTGGGGTGATGGAATTAGCAGAATTTTTTTCCAAGGAATTTTATCGCGGAAGATTGAATCTACCAGAGGATTGGAATATTGTATTTTTGCATTTTGATGCAGAAGAATGGGGGCTTTATGGTTCGAATTATTTTGTCGATTCGAATTATTTATCTAAACAACCGATAGCTATGCTAAATTTTGATATGATTGGACGTTATCGCAATTCTTTACAATTACAAGGATTAGAAACAGGAGATGATGTTTGGCAATCCATCATAAAGAAACATGTTGATGATTTAGTAAATCGTAATATAATAAAAATCCAATTTATAAAAGGTGGATCAGGTCCAAGCGATCATGCAAGCTTTTATAAAAAAAAGATACCTATATTGTTCTTTTTTACTGGCTCTCACGAAGATTATCATAAACCTTCTGATGATTATCATAAAATCAATTATCAACAAATGGTACATATTTTAAACCTTGCAAAAAATATTGTTTTTGACTTAATACAATCCAAACACATACCTAAATACCAAAAAGTTCAAGAAGAAACCTCAACCAGAGAATACAAAATTCGATTAGGGATAATACCACAAAACTATTTTTCTGACGAAGGTATAGAAGTAGGTGGATTTGTAGACAATGCACCCATACAAAAATCAGGTATAAGCGAAGGGGATGTTATCATAAAAATCGAAGATTACCAAATCAAAAATATTTACGATTTGATGGATTTTTTGTCGAATGCTCAATTAGGAAAAAAATATAAAATTATTTATAAAAGAAATAATCAAATTTTCGAAACATATACAGAACTGATGGGAAAATAAAATAATTTAATGAAAAAAATACCAAAAAATGGGAAGCGTTAAAAAAGATAAAGAAATCCCAATGGCTAACATTAGTGTTACTAAGCCAGGTTTTAAATTATACGAAATAGCTACGATACCTCCTGTAATCATAGGTCCCATTGCAGCCTCAAAAATAGAAATATGATAAATGGATTTATCCATAGGAAAAAAGGAATAGATAAAAGCAATCATCAATGGTGCCAAAAATAATTTATAAAATAATCCAATAAACAAGTATTTTGTATTTTCTTTTATTTCGCTTAATTTTAACTGAAAACCAACGGAAAAGAGGGCAATAGGGGTTAATGTATTACCCAATGTTAAAAGAATTTGTTTTAACCATTGAGGATATTCATAGAATTTTAAGATAAATGTAAGAATTAAAACAAAAAAGGGAGGAAATGTTATAACACGCTTTAACGAAGATAATAGATTTAATTTAATGGTTGTTTCGTTGGGAGAAAAATTCGCTGCCAAAATAATACCTAATGTAGATAACATAAAAAATGTTCCTGCTTGATCTGCTAATAGGCCATAGCTAAGATATTCTTTTCCATAGTAAGCTTCTATCATAGGTAAACCAACAAAAGAGGTGTTTCCCAATCCAGCCGTTAAAATCAATGCACCAATAGCGGTTTTCTCTTTTTGCCAGTCGAACAAAGTTTTTCCAATCAATACAAAAAATCCTATTGCAACGATAAAAACAATCCATGGCATAAGAATCAATGCAATCAGAGATTTCTGAAACTGAAGTTCATGAATATGATACAAAATCAATGCTGGTAGAGAAATATATACTATAAAACTATTGAGTACTTGGGGCGTTTCTTTAGGAAATTTGATGTTGGATGTAGTGGTCTCGGAATATTGGC
>Ga0197142_1002555_pt1 | contig 15831 bp, 11 predicted proteins | sample GBS60_MetaG_FD_148614 | JGI IMG/M metagenome (GOLD analysis project Ga0197142, IMG submission 148614) | Sediment microbial communities from Great Boiling Springs, Gerlach, Nevada, United States - GBS 60_MetaG | ecosystem: Environmental > Aquatic > Thermal springs > Hot (42-90C) > Sediment...
TTCATATTCTCCTCAGCTTTATAAGTTATTATTTCATAATAAAATACAAAAAAAGCCGCTCGAATATAAGTCAAAATTTGCTGGAATCCAAATAAATCTGCATTTTTTGAAGATTTTTGAAGGTTTTCAGGAATATAAAAACTCTACAGAAAAAAATCTTTTTTCTTTTTAAGATATCAAAATTTTACAAATCAATTTCACATTAAAATACTCATTGTATCCTTTGCGTGTCTTTTGTGATCTTTGCATTTAATTACTAAACGCAAATAACATAGAGATTTATAATTGAACATCCACAATTTTCTGACATTAATGATTGGAACGATTATTCTACAATTATTGAACATCTACGATATTCTTTTTTTATTTCAGAAATCAAAAAATTGAAAATCATGAAACCTCGTAGAGTTTTAATTATTGTAGAAAATTATAATACCAACGACAAATCAAAAACCTCGTAGAGGTTTAATTATAATCTTTGCATTCTCTTTGTTAAATCTTTGCGTCCTTAGCGTTTGATTATTAAACACAAAGAACACGGAGAATCACAGAGTTTATGCGGAAATATTTTATAATTGAACATCTACGATGTTCTGCTGTTAAATGTGGTTATAATTTTTCTACAATAATTTGACATCTACTATGTCATCTTCAATTCGCAAATCAAAAATGAATAAATAACAAAAACTCGTAGAGGTTTAATTATTGTAGAAGTATGATTACCAACAAAATCAAAAACCTCGTAGAGGTTTAATTTTAAACTTTGCGTTTTCTTTGCAAAACTTTTGCATCCTCTGCATTTGAAATCCAAAAAGCAAAGAACGCTGAGAATGGGGGTTTTATATAGATATTAAAAATTTGTTTAAATCCTTTTCACCCACGTTAATCAGTAGTTTATTAAAAAACATTATATGGAATATGAATAAATATAGATTTGAACGGAACTTAACAGGATTTATAAAAACATATAATTAAAAGTTAAAAAGAACTGAAGTCGTGTAATTAAGCTTTTTGAATTAAACTTTACTAAACACATTTATTTATCAATTATTCTTATCACTATCTTCTAAATAAATCATTTTCTTTAGACCCAATTTTAATTCAAATCCTCTAAATATGAATAAAGTAAATATGACAACAACGAATAAAATAACTGCCTTGGAATATAAACCAAGTCCAACAAATATACCAATAATTGAAGTTATAATTAAAACTGAAGCGGTTGTTAAACCAAAGACAATATTCTTTCCATTAATAAATTCTTTATAAATCAAACCAGAACTCAAAAAGCCTATACTTAGAATTATTCCTAACAGAAAATAAGATATATCGTGTTGCTTATATATTGAGATAACATACAAACCAATCGTAGTTAAAACCGAAGATGAAACACATATTATAGCAAATGTTCGCATTCCAGCATGCCTGTTTCTATATTGCCTTTCAAATCCAATTATTCCACCTAAAATTAAAGCTATAATAACCCTTATTAAAAAAGTTACATCATCTATCACTTTCCAATAAACCTCTTATTAGTTCGTTTAACTCATTTATATTAATTGGCTTCTTTAAGAATTTTTCAGCTCCCAAATTAACTGCTTCAACCGCTGCATCAAAATCTCTATAAGCTGACATCATTATAACCGGCTTATCTGGTAAATTTGTTTTTACCCACCTGAGTATCTCTATTCCACTTTTATCTATTCCGGGCTTTTCGGGGTCAAGACAAATATCAATTAAAAAAAGTTCGATCTCATTGGTTGCCTTCGATAATGCCTCATCCAAGTTTGACGCGGTTTCCACCGTATAATTATCGCTAAGTACACGAGTTAATGATTCCAGATATGGTATTGTATCATCCACTATTAATATTTTCTTTTTCATAATTTATTTATCAATGATATAGAATGGTTCGATTTCGTATTCTCTTAAAATAATTTCATAGATTTCTTCCTCTACCCATCGTAACAATTTTCTTTTCTCTTCACGATGAATAAATGCATTATCAAATCCAGCTTTAATCAATCTTAAGGTTTCCCATTTCGTTAATGGTATATTTTGTTCATTATCTTCACTTAAATAAAAATATTCTGCTGCTTTAACAAAATCATCATTTATATTACCTCCTGTAGTTGCTTTATCATCCGTGTTTATTGTTACATTTAATCCTTCTTTAAGATATTTATATAACGGATACTTCTCATTTCTTTCTCTAAAATTAGTAATTTCATTACTTAAGGGACACATTTCAATACAGGTTTGAGTATCTCTTACAAAATTCATTAAAGATGGTGCTTGATATATGGTTAATCCATGACCAATTCTATTTGCCTGAAGTTTATAAATAGCTTCCCAGATAAATTGAGGACCGGCTTCCTCTCCGGCATGAATTGTTATAAAAGTACTTAATTTAAATGCAGGTGAAAAATCTTCTATAAATTCATTTGGAGGAAATTTGCTTTCATAACCTGCTAAATCTACACTTACGAATCGGGATGCTTTCCATTCATATGGAATTCGGGTAACCTGAAAATTTGAGACTAACAATTTTTCTTTTATTTCCTCCTCAAGCTTCTCAATCTTCTTTTTACCATTAATTAAAGAAGCAACGAGCTCCTCTACTCTCTCTTTTGATGTTTTATGTCTTTTAAGGGTTGCAATAAAATTAACCCAAACAAATTCGCCATTAATAAAATGATGAAGTGAGGAAAAGTTAGCACCATCTATCAATGCTTCAACTGCATCCTTAAGGCCAAGATCTTTCTTTGTGTACCCAGAAGGAGAAACTCTTATTTCGAGGTATCTATTTTTTTCTTTAACTGCCTGTTCAGTTAAATACCATATACAAGCTACTATATTCTCATAATACTGCAAATGCAATGCTCCAAAGAAACAATCACCTCTAAACATCTCTGCCAGACTATTTGCATTTTCTGGAGCTCTTAACAATGTTTTCAATAAATCATTATAGTATTTTCCTATTTTAATATTAAGAAGATTAGAACAACCATTATTTTCTAAAATTTTTGGCTTAAATTTTTCCATTCTAAAACGTAATCTATTGATATATTCATTTGAATTATTATTGATATCTTTCTTTAATTTATCCAGATTATTTTTTATATCATCCCAGAAACTTCTTGCATCTTCGATTGTCCTTCCTTCACGCAAGCCAATATAAACAATGAATATTGTAATTATATCATCTTTACTCATCTTATATTTATAAGCGAGGAAATCAAAATACATTTCCGCTGGTTTGTCTATATTTTTATCAATATAATCTTTTATTTTGTCCTTGCGACCAAATGTCTGTTTTAACCACGAATTAATATTATCTGATAACCCTTTTTTGTTGGATGATGATTTTTTTGCATTATTATTATTACTTTTAGTCAACTCTGATTTTATTTTTTTTAATATTTTATAATAACTATTCTTTTTTTTGAAAAACTGATCATAAAAATCTTGATTAGTATCAATTCCATTGAGTACACTATCAAATTCTGTTTGAATTGATTCTACTACATTCTTACATTCATTTAACCTAATAAAATAATAAAATGAATTTACAGCAAGATAGAATATAATATTATCATCCATTGCACCGCCTAAGTGGTAATGCAGGTCCGCTTTTGGAATTTTTGAAATCCAATTCTTAGCAACATCTTTAGCAACCTGTTCAAACTTATTAGTTCTACTGTTTAATAAAATTGGTAAAAAACTCTCCGTACGAAGTCTCATTATTGCCTTTGGTGGGAGATGATATAGCTTTTCAAAATTTCTTGCTGTTGAATGTGATACTGATACTCCAATTCCCTGACTGAATTTCTGTCTTGCTGTCTCTAACTCACCAATCAAAAATGGTATATGATAAACTCTATTAAATTTCCAGGCATAACCAAGCGACCCTTCTGCAAATGATCTGTAAATATCGTCTACATCCTCACTCTGAGAGTATGTAAGTATGAAGAAACTTGCTTGTTCATATTTGAGATAATCTCTTAGCTTCACCAATTGCCTGATTATTTTATTTCCTTCGTTATAATCTCCGAGTAGTAGATCTACTATAACATAATCAAAGTTAAATTTTTTATTTCCATTATTACTAAAGAGTGTTTCTAGTTTAAATTCATTTTGGCCTCCATTATTTATTTTTTTTATTTTTTTTAATCTTAATTCTGCCTCGCATGTATATAATTTTTTTATAAAATCTGTTTGATAAATAAACTTTTTATATTCCTTACCTTCAGTCAGCCATACTTCGGTATTTTCTGGTAGAAATTGAATAATTTTCAAAAGGTCATGTTCAATATCTGGGTTATCATCAATAACAAGAATTTTTAAGGGTTTATATCTTATTGGATTTACTGAAATAATTGAAGCAATATCGTGCTTTTTACGGGCTAAATAATAATGATCTTTAAAATCATTCAGCTTTTTTGCATCGTTAAGGTTATTTGCCTCCAGAAATTTTTTAAACTCTCTTAAATTCCCGTGAGATTTTCTCGAATGAAAACTCTGGTAAGTATATATATTTGAAAGTTCTTTTAATGTTTGTTTGGATGAGCTAATATTAGGGATTTTACCAGTAAGTGTATCAAGATCTTTAATTGTTTCAATTAAGCTTTTCTTTTTATTTTTTTTAATTTCAACAATAAGTTCCTTTAACTTATCAACAATATTTCTATAATTTGCCGTTCGTGCATAGGTTGTATTTTCAAAAAAACTTCTTATCATTCTTGATTGATTATATACAGAATCAGGAAAAGCACCGCGGGGAATTTCTTCGGAGGTGTAAAAGAGAATAGCAGTGTTGTTAAATTTATTTTTTTCTAATTTACATAAAAATTTATTCCATATATTTTCTTCATACAGTGGAATTAGAGTAATTTTTATTTTGTTTTTTTTGATGTTAATATTATGTTCAACTAGGCAATTCAAGCTTTCAACGGTTGATTTTATATTCGGATCGTTTCCCGAATCATTCCAAAGTTTTACTATTTCCGGAGTTGACATAAGACTTACTCCAAGAAAATTTTTAAACTTTCTAATAAATCGCCTAATTTTAGATACCATTGGTGGAAGTCAAAATAAGTTATCTTTTTTTGTCCGTCTTCCATTTTCTCTATTTTACCAAGAAATTTATTTATGTCTCTTTTTGACTGGTCTTGAATCATCTCGTCAAGATTTTCTAGATATTTAACAATCTCGGAATTCTCATCAACCGAAATCTTAGAAACATTAAATGGGTCATTATTTACCTTTAATCCTACATGGTTTAATAAGGATCTCCATTGTTTTTCTATAGCATCTTTCTTTTCGTTGTCTAATTCATTTATTAAGTCAAGGATAGATTTTTGATTTGGCAATTGATCCTTACCTAATGTTATCTTCGTTTCATTAATTTTTAAATCATTCTTTCCTGTCAAATAAAACCAAAGATTTACAAGTTTTTGTTTATAGTAATTTTGTTTTGACTTTTTACGTTTTGACTTTTTACTAGCTAAAACCTTATCAAGATATTCTTTAGTCTTATTTTTATCTTTTTCATTTACTTCCTTTATCCCTTGATAGTCAATATCTAAATCAAGAAAAGAATTCATAATGCGGTGTTTGAGGAGGGAGAAGTTTTTAATTATTATTTCTTTAGCAAGTTCTTTAATTTTCTCAATAATTTTTTTACAAGTATCTTCTATATTTGACGACCCTTTTTCTACTTCATCTAAAAATTTAATTAAAAGATCACAAAATTCTTTATGAGTACCATAATCATAATGGTGAAAATCACAAATTTGTTTTACTTTATTTTTAAACTGAGATACATCATTTATGTATTTCCTTAGATCGTGAACTGCAACATATTTTTCAGCAATATCTTTCCACTTTGTATCGTTAAGGATTTTGTTCAATAAATCATGCAATGGGTGTGTTCTATCACCATCCTCTTTCACGAAAAGGATAGTATAATTATTATTTATTTTAAATTCTACGACCCTGATTTTATTTTCATCGTCAGTAGGATTTAAATCATCGTCGTAAAAGCTACCTTTATTTTTTCTTGCTACTTCTATTGATTTCTCCCATTCTCCGTTTGCTCGTCCTGAAGGTGTAAAAACTATTATTAATGGATCATTAATTGTAAGGTGTAGGTGTGGTTGACTCCCTCTCCTTAATTCATTTAAAAACCAATCCAATGTTTTATTTTGCTGATTTACAAAAGGTATAACATTGTTCTCTTGAAGAGAATCTATATAGACTCCTGGTTGATCTGTTGCTCTTTCATCTCCAAATGTATGATGTCTAAAAACCCATACAGAGATAGATTCTGTTATGTTTTGCTGCTGGTGTTTTAATTTTTGTTTTAATTTTTGTTTTGAATTGCTTATAATACTTTGAATTAAGTTCTGAGTTACTCTGAGTTTTTGATTATTGCTCATACTTTGATGGATGCAAAAGAAATCATTATTTTGTATCCGAGAAACAAACCATTTGTAATTAGAATTAGTAGCACCACTTATAATAACACCTAATGTCCGTGTGAATTCATTAAACATGTCGTAACTACAAGGAATAAAACAAAAAACTATCCTCATTTTATTTCTCCTTTAATGCAGTTATTGTTTTTACCAGCAAAAACTTATCTAATTCTTTGGTAATTATTTTAGCTAATTCTGACAAGTGAATAAACTTACTATTAGGAGGCATTTCTTTTTCAGAAGGATGCCCAATTCCTGAAGTGATAACAACATACCAAGGCTTATATTCTTGGGGTAGTTTTTCTAAAAACTCTTGAAATCCTTCTAAACCACCCATTTTTGAAGAGTGAATTATTGACCTATGAATAATTAAAAAATGCAATTTGTTTTCAAAATGTTTAGGAAGAATACCATCAAGGTTATTCACTTTTCGTATCTTCTTAGGAAGTTGGTCTAATTTTATTGGATGATTAATTTCATACACATCAAATATAAAATTGCCATTTTCTTTTGTTAAATTTATACTTACTACATTTTGTAAAAACCAGTAATAAGCTAAATATACATCATTTTTTGCTATATTTTTCTTGTAATTAAAGCTCTCAAAGATACGTTCGTCTAATATAAGTATATTTGTCAATGCGCATTCTAATGTTTCATAAATTCCCAATAACTGAGAATAATTTATTCCATGTCGTGCTTCTATTAACATTTTCCACATTTTTGAGATTTTTCCCGCTCCTCTTGTGAATGGAAAAATGCAAACTGGAAAATTCTCGCTCATCTTTTTATAAATAGCAAATTGATGATCAAAAAGGATCTCAAATTTATCCTCATTGCTATTAAATTCACTTTCATCAAAACCTATTAAATTATTTTTTTCCCACCTCTTCAAAGCCTCTGATGGTTGTAAACCTATTTTCATTTTATCAAAATCAGGATTTAAATATCCAATCCATTTTTTATAAATTTCAATTATAATCCTTTGATCAATTGATAAATTTATAGTTTCACCATCTATTGTTATTTTCAGATTTGATAGCCAAGCATTAAGTTCGTTCTCTTTAATGATTTTTTTATCAGCTTTTGGTTCAAACTGTTTAATTTTGTCAATATTTCCGTCTTTTGAAAAATAAAGCAATTTATAAGGCATTCTCAGTAAATTCTTTTCTATAAATGGGGAAATATTTTTATCATCAATGTCAATTAAAACAAATTCATGTGTAAAAGTTCCTTTATTTATTAATTCTTCCAAGTAGTTTATATTTTCAATAAAATAAATTCCTTTGTTTTTGAGGTCTTTTTTGTTTAAACTATTAAAAATTTTATCCTGACTTGCAATTAGTAATGTTTTAACCTTAGGGAGGTAAAATTCAATACCTAAACTTCCTTCATTTATACTTACAGGTTGAATATATGGTTTAATAACAGGAGGACCATCCTCTGGAATCTTATCATAATCCGAAATCTTTAATCCTCGCAAAAAAGAAGCACAAATTCTCATTTCTTTTAATCCCCAACTACCTTCAACAATTTTCCCAGTCTCATCTATAATTCTTCCCTCAGGATAGTTTGGACTAAATTTTCGGTTAAAGATCTTACTATTTAGCTCTTCTTCCTGTTTCTCTTTACTGTTCTCAATATATTTTTTAAGTATCTCTTTTGTATTTGCATATTTTTCTACATCATCAGTAAGAACTGCTAACTTTAATTCTTCTTTTTCATTTTTCTTCTCTTTAAAAACCCAAATATTATCATTTTCTTTTCCCCATCCACCCATATTGTCATAAATTCTTACCATAACAAAATCTTCTTTATACTTATTATCTTTGTCATCAAAATGAAACTCAATGGTTATTTTTAGTATTTTATCTTTATCAAAAGTTTGTTTTTTTATTATTTTATCACTTTCTTGTCGAACTTCATTTATTCTTTCTCTTTTTGAATGTCGGGTAGAATTCCTTATAATGTTTTCAATAATAGAATAAAATGCCTGACAGCCAGATGTGCCAAGATAAATTCCTACAGGATAATCTTCGCCTTGAAAAGAAAAATTATAACCGACATCCTTTCCATTAATACAAAATTCAGTAATCGCAGAATGATCCTTTTTACCAACAAAAATTTTTATTTCAAACTGTATCGCTCCTGCTCTGATATTTTCTGAACGTGCAATATTGTCAAATAAAAGAAAAAGATTTGGACATTTGCCATCTATACTTCCAAGTATTGGTTCAAATATATTAGCTACTATATTTAATGGAACAGTCCAGGTAGGATCCATTGTTGGAAGAGAGGCGACAAAATCCTGCCTCTCTCTTAAATAATTTTGCAAATTTGCTATCAATTTTCTTTTTAATTCATCCATTTTATAAACTCCATCCAGTAATTTATCAAAAGATTCATATATTGTTTTTTTTAAATTATCCATAGATTATCCAACTCTTCTGGGTTTGATAAATAATTTAACACATGACTTCCTATATTATGCGACATGTTTCTTGCCATAATTGCCGCAACAGCGGATCGGAGGGCGTGGGATAAAGCATTTTCTCGTTCTATTTCCATTCTTCTGGAAACATTCATCATTATTACTTGCTCAATAGATCTTCTCATCAAATTTGATATAAAATAATGCTCATTACTGTTTAATCCTTTGGTTAAACCTATCGCTATAATACTTAACCCCTTTTGTTGTCTTTTTCTTTGATATAATTTTGAAAGATCTATAAAGTAAAAAATAATATATCTTAAATTATTATTAGAAGAACTTTGGAGCCACCATTCTCTACATCTTGAAATTACTATAGCATTTTTATATAATGCGTCTTCATTAGATGCGCTTTCAAATTCAAAATTTTTTAACTTTTCTACAAGATTCTTAAAAATATTTTTAACTTCATCATTCATTATAGATGAAAATGTCGATTTACCTATTACATCCTGTGTAACTATATTTTTAGCCTGCTCCCACATTTTTTTAGAAAGTGTTAATATTGCTACTCCAGTTTCGTCTTTAAGAAATTTAATATATTCATCTTTATCTTCATCATTTTCAAAGTAAATTAATGTTGTTATAGGTTTTTGGCACCTTGATAAGAATTCATTAAATGTGTATAAATTTTGCTCTCTCATTTTTCTTGTAAAATCTATGTAATTATTCCAAAAATCATTTTTAAACTTTTTTCTATCACTTTTTTCTACAACATTTGCTATTAAAGGCATTCTACCAAAATGAGCATCCCAAAAGCTTACATTTATCCAACAGATTTTTTTGCGTAGATCTTCCATCTGATCTTTTAAATTTTTGTAATACTTTTTATAATTTTTTTTAAGCCAAGATCTTAATACTTTTTCCATTTGTTTCTTCGTGAATTTATTATTCACATTATCTTGAACTTCCCAAATTTTCTTCCCCCATGTTTTTTCCAACTTTTCTTTTAAATCTTTAGGCAGTTCATCAAAATTTGTATCTATGCTATATGGAGCGACAATCGAAATAAAAAACTTTATTAACAGGAATTCTAATCCATATTTATCTCCATATTTATCATCAAAATCTTTGAACACATATTCTAAAAAATCTCTTCTAATAAGCAAATTATTCAATCTTCCCGCTTTACTAAGAATCGATAAATACTTATTCATATCTTTCTTCTTTTTTTTTATCCACTTTTGAAAAGACTGATAAACTATTTGGATCATCATTTACTCCTTCAATAAGTGGTTCCCAATATTCTATAATTTGTTCTTCTGGCGAAATCCCAGTGATAGCTGGTATTTGATATATGACCTCACTTTTTTCTTTATTAATAATCTTTTTCATATGCTTTGACATGTACCAAGAGAGTATAATATTACCTTTATTGCATAATATAGAAAGCGTGCGTGGCCTTTCTAATTCTGGATAAATATGGGATTCTGCTAACCTTCTCCATATTGGCAGAATTTTCTCTAAGGGGACATATCTTTTCTGAGTTCTTGGATGCATGTCTAAAATATATTTGTAAGGTTCTACTTCTGCTTTCACCTGAAATCTTCCCAATTTAGTTAAGAATTCTATAGATTTATTCATATCATCTCTGAAAAAATTTATCCCTTCTTGGATTGGAACTTGTGAATAAATGTTAAATCCTCTTTTTCTGATTTTTCTAATAGCAAATAATGCTTCCGGTGTAAATTGATAATGATTGCTCAGGTGAGCCTGAAATGTGAATCTTTTGCCGGTAGTTTGGCAAAAATTTTCAATTATATCTAATAACGCATCTTCTATTCTGAAAGGTAATCCTTGAAATATTAGCCCTGTGCATATTCTAATTATTTTTAAATGAGTTGCCTTTTCTAAAAACCCAAATAATAACTTTATCTTACTATTATCTAAGTCAATAAGTAAAGGTTCTCCACCACTAATAATTATATCATAAACTTGGGGTTGAGAATTTAACCATTCCAACGTTTTTTTTGCTTGCGTTTCTAGGGTGTTAGGTGAAAGTCCCAATCTTTGTTCTCCCTCCTTTTCTCTCGTATAATAAGTTTTATAACACCCAACACAGCCTATTGGGCAAAAAGATTGTATATCCATTAAAAAGCTGTACTGAAACTTACGCGTACCTAATAATAAACCGGAATTGTCTCTGATTCTATTAATTTCATGTCCATACGGATCAGGGTTAATATTATAAGGATATTTTTCAAAATAATCACTTTCAGGAACATATTTTATAAGGACTTCTACGGGTAAAAGCATGTTTAAAGGCAAAATACTCATCCTATAACCATTATTTATAGCTTTTTGAACATCTTCTATTTTTTCACTCAGTTTTATAAACTTAAAGAAATTGTTATTCAGTCTAATCTCAAGTACATCCTTAAAACTTTCTATAATACTTAAAGGATCGTTCTCTTCGTTAATTTTATTAATAATACTATTAAAAATTTGAGTAGGTAAGATGCCTTTATATCTTAGAATTGTTTCTCTTAATATCTCTACTACAAAAACATAAAAATCATTCGGATGTTCAATACGATGTTGTATATGAAAATTACAGTCTCCCCAATTTAATTTTTTACCTTGAATATATTGAGTAAGTTTTTCCTTAGTCTCATTTTTTATACAACTTTCTACATATTTTATACTCTCACAGTCAACATTTTCTGATACATTATAAAACCACACTTTAAAACTTTTATTTTTAAAGAGTTCGTTAACATAAAAATATCGTAAAAGGTGAAATAAATCCAATATTCCTGATTCTTTACTTATCTTTTGTTTTATATCTTTATGAATAGAGATAAAGGAGTTCATTTACCTTTCCTATGTTGCTTTTAGTTTTTTAATCACCATGATCTGCGTCAAGATTTTCTCTTATCATTTTATTTTCTACTCTTCATCCCATAGCACAAATTGTCCATTTTTAACAGTCTTAATCACAATTGGTTTAATTACATCCCCGTGGTCGTCAAATGTAGAAGTACCAGTGACCCCTGGAAAATCTTTTACCTTATAAAGTTCTTCTTTAATACGTTCTGAATTTGCCCCAGCTACTCTCAAAACATGAGCAATTATCTTTAATCCATCATAGGCTAAAGCAGCAAAACCATCAGGATAACTTCCAAATCTTTCTCTATACTTCTCCCTAAATTCTACATCAAGTTTATTTTTATCATTCGGAGCGTAGTGATAAGGATATATAACTCCTTCTGCAGATGAACCAGCAATAGATAGTATTTCAGGATTTTCAAAGGGGACACTCCCAATAAATTGTGATCTCAACTTCATTTCTGCCGCTTGTTTAAGAAAAAAACCAATCTCAGTATATGCTGGAACGAAAACTCCCTCGGGAGAAATATTTTTTATTTTTTCAATTTCTCCTCTAAAATTATCAGTCCCTGGAGAAAATCCGCTCTCGTAAACCACTTTTCCACCTAATTCTTCAAATTTCTTCTTAAAATACGCTGCCTGGTCAACACCAAAATCATTATTAACATACAATATTGCAATTTTCTTTATATTTAGTGATTTGTAAACAAAGGGGACTAATTTTTCAAGATAAAATCTTGCATCGGGCTGTATTCTGAAAATATAATCACCGGCGTCTCTAATTTTAGGAGAAATAGCTTCAGCCATAATAACTGTCTTACTACGTTCCGCAATAGGAGCTTGTGCAAGGACAGCTGATGATGCCCAAGAACCAAATACAATTGGAACTTTATTTATATTTACTAGTTTCATCATAGCAGAAGCAGCCTGTTTTGGATCGGCTTGGTCATCTTCGTAAATTATTTCCAATTTTTTCCCTTTGATACCACCCTTTTGATTTATTTCTTCACGAGCAAGTTCTAATGCTTGGCTAATATATTGTCCATACCTTGCTGATTTCCCAGTCAGCGGCAATATTGCGCCGATTTTTATTACTTCGGGTTCTTTCTGCCTTTGATTAATATAAATTACTACACTTACAAGAATTAAAATTAGAACAAGTGAGATGATTGTGATTTTTTTCTTCATTTTCATTTCCTCGCTTATTTCGTTGTAAATTTAATTTTAATTAAATCAAGTTTCAAAGAATATTTTTTCAAATCTTTCGGTTTCTAAAAATGTTGCAGGCTTATTACTTTCTTTTATTATTTTCCCAGCTGACATTAAATAAACATAATTAGAAATTTTAAGTGCCTGCATTATGTTTTGTTCAACAAGCAAAATAGTTTTACCAAATTTTTGATTTATGTCTTTTATTTTTAAGATAAGTTTTTCAACAAGTGCTGGTGAAAGTCCAGCTGAGGGTTCATCAAGTAAAAGTAATTCTGGATCTTTTAATAAAATTAAAGATATTGATAGCATTTGTTTTAATCCGCCGCTCAATAATCCAGCTCGAATATCTAGATATCTATCAAGTTCTGGAAATAACTCAAAAACAATATCAAATTTTTCACTGGATAACTTCAAATTTTCCTTAACAGTGAGATTTTCAAAAATTGAACCACCCTGAAAGAGATAACCTATTCCAAGTCCAACTCTTTTATAAGGGGGTAAATTTGTAATATCATGTCCATTATAAATTATGGTACCTTTTTTAATCTTTAAGAAGCCAGAAATAACCTTTAGAAATGTGGATTTACCTGAACCATTTGGACCAATCAAAGAAACAATCGAACCTTTTTCAATATTCAAATAAGCGTCTTTAAGCACTTCTTTTTTTCCGTAAGATGCAAAAATATTTTTACATTGAAGTAACATTATACACCTAAGTAAACTTCTCTTGTTGTTTTATCATAAACAATTTCTTCAGGCAAACCAAAAGCAACAACTTTACCTTCATCCAAAAGATAAACCCAATCGGCAATATCTAAAACAACATTAATATTGTGTTCAATAAAAATTACTGTTTTGCCTTTTTCTTTTAAGTCCAGAATCAAATTAGAAATTTTTTTAATCAATTCAGGATGAATTCCAGAAGCCGGCTCATCAAGTAATAATAAATCAGCATCAGTTGCCATTAAACGTGCAATAGCTAAAAGTTTTTGCTGCCCATAAGATAAATTTTCTGCTAAATGATTTTTATATCCATCCAGACCAACAAAGCTAATGTATTCTTCAGCCAATTCAATTTTTTGTTTTTGAAAGTTAAGAATTCTTCTTCTTCTAATTATTCCATCTAAAAAATTCTCTCCTTCTTTTTCTGGAAAAGCAACAAGAATATTTTCAAGAACGGTTAATTTTCTAAAAACTCTTATATCCTGATAAAGTCTTGAAATACCAAGTTGTGCAATTTGATAAGGCTTGAGATTAACTATTTTTCTTTTATCAAAGAAAATTTCACCAGCCGTTGGCTTATAAATTCCACTTATAAGATTAAAAATAGTTGTCTTACCAGCACCATTTGGACCAATTAAAGCGGTAATATAATTTTTTCTAAAGCCAATATTAACATTATCCACAGCAGCTACTCCACCAAATAACTTTGAAAGATTTTTTAATAACAAAATGTTATAATTATTCCGGTTCATATTCTCCTGCCAGTCCTTGAGGTCTATAAATTAAAATTAAAATGAGTACTAAAGCATATAACATCATTCTGATATTAGCAGCAATTGCATCAGGAATTTCAAGAAATCTTAAAAATTCCGGTAAGAGAATTAAAATTAATGTACCTACAATTGGTCCAGTAATATTTCCACTTCCACCAATTGATAAAATGGTTACCAGTAAGATTGATTCATTCAGAGTAAAACTTGTGGGATCAATATAGGTTACATAAGTGGCGTAAAGCGAACCTGCTATTGCAGCAATCCCTGCTCCAATTGAAAAAGAAATTATTTTGAACTTCGTTGTGTTTTTTCCGAATGTTGATATCGCAATTTCATCTTCTCTAATTGATTTTAATATTAATCCAAACTTTATGGAGGTTATAAGATAAAGTATATAATTCACAATTAAAGCAAATATTGTTGAAAGAATTAAAAACTTAGCAGGCTCATCAAATGCAAATCCAAAAATTTGAGGTGAAGGAATTCCTGGAATGCCATAGGGACCACGGGTAAGTTCAACCCAGTTATATAAAATGCTAAAAATAATTATCTGAAAACCGAGTGTTGCTAAAATAAAATAATCACCTTTTAATCTTAAGGAAGGAATTGAAACAATAAAACTTAATAGAACAGTTATCACAATCGAAATTAGTAAAGCCACAAAAAAATTCATATGAAAATTAATCATCAAAAGTGCGGTTACATAAGCACCTATTCCATAAAATGCAGCCTGAGCAAGTGAGATTAATCCAGTATAACCCATTACGATATTTAATGATTGAATAAATATCGAGTAAATGCCAATCATAATTAGAATGTGAAATAAGTAATTCATCGCACCTCTTCAACTCTAAGTTTTTTGCCTAAGATGCCAGTTGGTTTAAAAAGTAAAAAGACAATTAGAAGTAGAAAAACAAATGTATCAACCCAACGAGCAGAAATTTGCCAGATTATAATTGACTGCAATATTCCAATTATAAAAGCACCGATTATTGGACTTTCATAAATTTTTACACCACCAATTATTAAAGCTACTGCAGAGAGAAGAACGACATTTGCTCCAATATTAGGATCAAATCCTACATCAAAGGCAGAGATAATAGAAGCAACCGATGCAAGAATTGAGCTTACAATAAAAATAAAATATCTAATTCTACGGGGATTGTAACCAAGTGCAATTGTCAATTTAGGATTTATAGAATATCCTTTTAAGAGCAATCCAAATTTTGTTTTAAGAAAAATGAAATATGAGATAAGTATAACAACGAAAGCAAGAACACCAACTAATTGAATTCTTGTAACTATTACCGAACCGAATTGAAAA
>Ga0197142_1002556_pt1 | contig 15831 bp, 12 predicted proteins | sample GBS60_MetaG_FD_148614 | JGI IMG/M metagenome (GOLD analysis project Ga0197142, IMG submission 148614) | Sediment microbial communities from Great Boiling Springs, Gerlach, Nevada, United States - GBS 60_MetaG | ecosystem: Environmental > Aquatic > Thermal springs > Hot (42-90C) > Sediment...
AATCGCCAGCATCACGCGCGACAGCTCGCCACCCGATGCGATTTTGGAAAGAGGTCGGGGTTGCTCGCCCGGGTTGGGGGCAAACAGAAACTCTACCGCGTCGACGCCGTCGCTCTCCAGAGGCTTGGGCGTCAGTTTCACCTCAAATCGGGCGCGGGGCATCGCCAGTTCAGCCAGTTCCTGCGCCACCGCCTGCTCGAAACGACGCGCCCCCTCGCGGCGCAGTCGGCTCAGCTCCTGTGCCAGATTGTGTGCCCTTTGCTCGGCTTGACGAAGCGCGGTCATCAACTGTTCCGCACGTTCCTCGCCTCCCTGCAACCGCTCCATCTTTTCGGTCACTTCGCGCAGGTAATCCAGCACCGCCTCCACCGTGTCGCCGTACTTGCGCTTGAGTGTGCGGATAAGGTGCAGGCGGTCCTGCACCTCGTTCAGGCGTTCAGGATTGAACTCCACCCGGTCGCGATAAGCACGCAGGTCGGCGGCGGCATCCTGCACGGCGTACAATGCGTTTTGCAGGTTTTCCACCAGCGGCTGCAGGTCGACGTCAACAGGCACTATCTCTTCCAAGGTGCGCACCGCCTGAGCCAGCAGGTCTGCTGCTGCCGGTTCGCCTGCGGTGAGGAGTCCGTAGGCTGTCTCTGCCGATGCGAACAGCTTCTCGGCGTGCGCGAGGCGGCGCTCCTCGGCAAGCAGTTCTTCCTCTTCGCCGGGCGTCAGGTGTGCCTGCTCGATCTCCTGCTTCTGGAATGTATAGAGGTCCAGCAGGTGTGCCCGCTCACGAGCGTCCGCCTGCAGAGTGCTCAGTTCGCGTTGCAGGGCACGCATCTCACGCACGCACTCGCCCAGTTCCGCCTTCCGGCGCAGCACCTCCTGGCCGCACCACTCGTCCAGAAAGCGCATCTGCTCGCTCGTGTGGAACAGGGACTGATGCTGGTGCTGACCGTGCAGGTCCACCAGCAGGTCGCCCACCGCTTTGAGGGTGGCCACGGGCACCGGACGTCCGTTGATTCGCGCCTGGGAACGTCCGCCTGCGAACAGTTCGCGCGTCAGGTAGAGCAGACCCTCTTCGGGGACGACGCCGAGCTCCTGTATTCGGGCGATAAGACGAGGAGAGGCGGATACGTCGAACACGGCGGTGACCTGTGCGCGTTCTGCCCCGGCGCGAAGCATCTCTGCCTCCGCTCGCTCGCCCAGTGCGAGGCTGAGCGCGTCGATCAGGATGGACTTGCCTGCGCCCGTCTCGCCGGTGAGCACGTTCAAGCCCGGCTCGAAGCGCAGACTCAGCCGGTCGATAATGGCTATCTGTTCCACAGCGAGCTCGACCAGCATGGCTACACGTTGACCCTCTCTCCCCACAGCAGGCGGTCGCGCAGTTTCGTGTAGAACTCGTCGGTGTCAAACACAATCAGGTGGGTGCGTTCCTGGGCGCGGAAAACACGAACCGCATCGCCAGAACGCAGGCTCACCGCTTCTCCGCCGTCTGCCTGCAGGTGGAACTCTCCGTCGTCGGCGGTAACCACCACCTTCACCTGTTTGTCGGCGGGCAGTATCAGCGGTCGCGCGCTGAGGGTGTGGGCGCAGATGGGCGTCAACAGCAACACCTCGCAGGCGGGGTCCACAATCGCGCCCCCCGCCGAAAGCGAGTAGGCGGTGGAACCTGTCGGTGTGGACACCACCAGTCCATCGGCGGAATAGGTGGCGAGGAGGGTATCGTTGACATAGGTCTGCAGGGTAATCATGCGGGCTACCGCCCCTTTGGTCACCACCACCTCGTTGAGCGCGAGGGCGTCACATATCGGCTCGCCTTCGCGGTAGACTATCGCCCGCACCATCAGACGCTTCTCGATGGTGTAGTCACCCGCCTGTACCCTTGCGATGGCGGCGCGCAAATCCTGAGGCTTAACCTGCGCGATGAAGCCAAAACGCCCCAAATGCACCCCCAGGATGGGTATCGCGCGTGGAGCCCCAAGGTGGCTTGCTCGCAGGATGGTTCCGTCGCCACCCAGCGCGATGAGCAGGTCGCTCTGGCAAAGGGCGGATTCCTCACACTGGTAGTCGGGCATTTCCAGTGCACGGGCGATTTCCGGCTCCAGAAGCACCTGCAGACCGTGTTGACGCAGCCACTCCACCGCCTCGCGGGTAAACCGCAGGGCATCGGGCTTATCGGTGTGTACTATCAGACCCACGCGCTGTAACATCATCGTGCTCAAGGAGTGGTGGTGTTGGCGAACCGTTGCAGGTTGTTGCGGGCGTCGGTATAGTTGGGATTAATCCTCAATGCCCGTCGGTAGCATTCAATGGCTTCGTTTTTCCTGCCCATCTTCTCGTACACCACGCCCAGGTTGTTATGGGCGTAGGCGTAGTTGGGGTTTATCGCTATCGCTTGTTTGAGGTAGGTCTCCGCCTCCTGAAGCCTGCCCTGTCGGTCGCACACCAGTCCCAGCCCGTTGAGTGCTTCGATGTTACGGGCATCCTGTTTGAGAGCCAGTTTGTAGTGCGCCTCGGCTTCCGAGTCGCGGTTCATTCGGTACAGCAGGTTCGCCAGCGCGACACGCCCTCTCAGGTGCTGTGGCGACAGCACCAGTAGCTTCTCCCATGCCTGCACCGCTTCTTCATTCTTGCTCTGCAATACCAGCACTGCCCCCAATTGCCACCAGCCTTCGGCATCTTTGGGGTAGGCTTCCAACAGCGCACGGTAGGTGTTTTCTGCCTCCGTCAGGCGTTTGTCCTTTTGATAGAGCGACGCGAGCGCGAGCAGGGTATCGCGGTGGTTCGGCTGCAGTTCCAGCGCGCGACGCAAAGCCCTTTCCGCTTCGGCAGATTTGTTGGCGCGGGCATACAGTACGCCCAGATTGTAGTGAGCCACAAACGAATTGGGTTGCATGGAGGCAGCACGCTCGAAAAGCGGTATCGCTTTGGCATCCTGCTTCTGGGAGGCATAGGTCTGCGCCAGACCGAGCACTGCCCCTGCGGAACGCGCATCTATTGCCAGAGCCTTCACAAAAGCTGCTTCCGCATCGCGCAGGTTACCTGCGGCGTGCAGAGCCAGCCCAAGATTAGTCCACACCTGTGGGTTTTTCGGTTCCAGCGCAGCCGCCTTGCGATACGCCTCTATCGCCTCTTTCAGGCGGTTCGCCCCCATCAGTGCCACGCCGAGGTTGTTCCAGATATAGGGGTCCTGAGGAGCTAATCGGGCGGCGGTCTGGAATGCGACTATGGCCTCGTTCAGCTTGCCCTGCTTCATCAGGATATTCGCCATGTTGTAGTGGGCGTCGGCGAAATCGGGCTTCAGCTTTAGCACGGTGCGGTACTCCGCCAGCGCTTTGTCGGGTTGTCCCGTATGCAGATAGGCGTTGCCCAGATTGTTATGCGCCTGTGCATCGTCGGGTGCCAGCTGAACCAGTTGCTCCAGCACCGGTACCGCATCTGCCGCCCTGCCCACGCGCAGATACAGGAACCCCAGCCACTGCAGTGTGCCCTTGTGGTTGGGAGATTTCTGTCGCGCACCCTCCAGCGTCTCTATCGCCTGCGTGATGTTGCCTGCCTGATACTGCTTTACCGCTCGGGCAACCAGATTGTCCACCTCGTCTGCGAAAGCAACAAGCGCCACGAGGGAAAGCAGAACCCACCAAACGGAACGACGAAGCATCATCCTCTTCCCTCCCCGGCTAGCGGTACGTTCTGATTATATCAGATAGCACGGAGCAGAGGCAATTCTGCCCCCATTGCTGCCCTGCTGGGCGCGCAGATGTCGGGTTTTGCACCAGCATACTCTTTTCTGGTACATTGATTCCGACAGGAGGAAAAGGCAGCTTATGGCATACCGTGATTTTCAGCATTTCCTGAGCGTTCTCGAGCAGCAAGGGGAGCTCAAGCGCATCGCCTATCCGCTGGACCCCGTGCTGGAGGTTACCGAAGTGGCAGACCGCGTGATGAAGTCGGGCGGTGCCGCATTACTCATCGAAAAACCCAAGGGCTACGACATTCCCATCGCCATCAATACCTTCGGCTCGCGCAAGCGAATGAGTCTGGCGCTGGGAGTAAACGATTTCGAGGAGATTGCCTGCGAGATCGAACAGCTGCTAAAGCCTGAAATCCCCGAGCGGTTCATCGAGAAGCTGGGCATGTTGCCCAAGCTGTTGCGCTTGGCGGATATGCCCCCCAAAAAGCGCAGCGGCGACGGCTTGTGCCAGCAGGTGGTTTTAACAGGCGATGAGGTGGACATTGAGAAACTACCCCACCTGAAGTGCTGGCCCGAGGACGGAGGACGTTATATCACCCTGCCGCTGGTGTTCACGCACGACCCCAACACGGGCAAGCGCAACGTCGGTATGTACCGCATCCAGGTGCTGAACCGAAACACCACTGCCATGCACTGGCAGCTGCACAAGGTGGGCGCGGAGCATCATCGCATGGCGGAAGAGAAGCAGCAGCCGATTCACGTGGCGGTGGTGCTGGGCGGAGACCCCGCACTGACTTACTCCGCTACCGCGCCACTACCGCCCGGAATCGACGAGATGATGTTCGCTGGCTTCCTGCGCCGTCAGCCTGTGGAGCTGGTCAAATGCAAGACCGTTGACGTGTGGGTTCCTGCCGACGCCGAGATTGTGCTGGAAGGATATGTGAACCCCGGCGAGCGGGTGATGGAGGGACCGTTCGGCGACCACACGGGCTACTACAGCCTCGCCGACCTGTATCCTGTTTTCCACGTGACCGCTGTCACGCACCGCAAAAACCCTGTCTACCCCGCCACCATCGTGGGGCGACCGCCGATGGAGGACGCCTGGCTGGGCAAAGCCACCGAACGCATCTTCCTGCCGATTATCAAATTGATGGTGCCCGAGATTGTGGATATGAACCTGCCTGTGGAGGCGTGCTTCCACAATCTGGCTATTGTCTCCATCAAGAAGCGGTATCCGGGGCACGCCTTCAAGGTGATGAACGCGCTGTGGGGACTGGGGCAACTCATGTTCACCAAGATAATCATTGTGCTGGATGACGACGTGAACGTGCATGACATGTACGAGGTCATCTGGCGGTTCACGAACAATATCGACCCTGAGCGCGACATGCTGGTGACGCGCGGACCGATTGATGTGCTCGACCACGCCTCGCGGATGCTGGGCTTCGGTTCCAAAATCGGCTTCGATGCCACGCGCAAGTGGCCCTCCGAAGGCTTCACCCGCGAGTGGCCCGAAGTCATTCAGATGTCGCCGGAGGTCAAAGCGCGTATCGACCAAATCTGGCAGCAGCTGGGGCTGGACTGATGGCGGAAGTAGACCGCGCCCTCTTCTTCTGGATTAACCACGGGTGGCACCACCCGTGGTTGAACGACTTCTTCTGGGCGATGACGTGGCTGGGGGTGGGATGGGTGCAGGTTCTGCTTGCGCTGATAGTGCTGGCGCTGGCGCGGCGGCACGGCGACCGGATGTGGGCGGTCCTTTATCGCAGTGCTTTTGCCAACCTTCTGTGGGCGTGGCTGATGTCGGGCATTGTAGCCCAGATAGTGAAGCGGACGTGGGACCGCCCGCGTCCGTCCAATCTGGCAGGCGCGCTGGTGGCAGCGGATGAGCGTATCTTCAGCAAGTCCTTCCCATCGGGACACTCCTGCACCACCGCGGCGATGGCGATGGTGTTGAGCATCGTCTTCTGGAAACGCTATCCGGGCGTGGTGGTGGGAGCGTGGGTGGTGACGCTGCTGGTGATGCTGTCGCGGGTGTATCGCGGCGTGCATTACCCGTCGGATGTGGTGGCAGGCGCGCTAATTGGGGCGGTGTGCGGCTACCTGGTGGTGGCGTGGCGGCACAGGAGAAGCAAACACTCTCTCGAGACGCCACAGTAACCTGTTGTTCTTTGTGGCCGTTGGTTCCTTATATTAAACAAACCACAAAGACACAAAGGATACGAAGATAGAACTTTGTGTCCTTGGCATTCTTGGTGGTTCCTCTCCAACAAACCAAGAAGACACGCACACAGCGGTCAGAAACTATCTCCGTTGGGAACTCCGACGCTGGCGCAAAGCTGGATGAATTGTATCAAACACTCTTGACAAATTCGGGGTAACTCTGTATGATGGTAATAGATTGTCTCAAACACTGTGGAGTTTGAAACAAGATGAAGCGTTCGTTGCCCCAACGAATCGCCCTTGCGATTGTGGCTGAGTATCTGGAAACCGGCTTCCTGAAGGCGGGTGACCGCTTGCCGACGGTGCGTGAGCTCGAACGGTCGTTTCAGGTTTCCCGCAATACCATCTTGCAGGCGTTGAGTTTTCTGGAACAACAGGGCTACGTATATCGCAAGCACGGTTCAGGGGTTTTCGTAGCCCACCAGAGTCCGCCAGCGCAAGGGTCGGTACCGCTCATCGGTTTTGTGGGCCCCAACGTGTACGCCGACCTGTTGCTTCGCGTGTATGAAGGGGTAGAACAGGTTGCCCGGCTGCACGGAATGCACGTGGTGGTCGGCAGCACCAGCAATGATTATCAGATTGAACGCTGGCAGGTCTCCAAAATGGTGCACGCTGGCTGTCAGGCTGTGGTGCTGTTCCCCTGCACACGCACCAAAAGTCAGCTCAGGCAGGACTATTTGAAAAGCGAGTTTCTGGATATGCCCATCGTGCTGGTGGACACGGCTTACCCTGAACAGGAACGTCCACAAGTGGTGTTCGATAACTATCGTGCGGGCTATGAGATGACCCAACTGCTGCTGCACGAAGGACACCGACATATTGCATTCATGGACTTCGCCCGCCACGACGACGATTGGGTTCACTACTCGACCCGCGAACGCTATCGCGGTTATGTGGACGCGCTCCAACAAGCGGGCATCACCCCGCAAGAACAGTATCACTGGATTATTTGGGATAAGCACTTTGCCGTAGACAATGTGCAGCCCGACATCCGCAACCTTTTGGAACGTGCGAAGCACCAGACTCCCAGACCGAGTGCAGTTATCGCCATCGAGGACGCCATGGCAGTACAGACCATCGTGCTGGCTCAGGAGATGGGTTTTGCGGTACCAGAACAGCTGCGCGTGGTCGGCTTCGATGACCTGCCAGTGGCTCAAATGTTCCGCCCAGAGTTTCCCACAACCGCCCCCGACTTCCGTCGGGCAGGGGAGTTGGCAGCGGAATTAGCTATCAGGCTGATACGTGGCGAGAAACTGCCCTCGCTGGTGTACATGCTTCCCGTTCCCATCCGACGGCGCAGAGTGTCCGCAAGAGGAGGCGCGTTGGCGGGTACAACACCCGACCCTCAACCGGAAGAGTCTCCCGTATTCACAGGGGAATACCCCGCCCCCGGCGGGTGACCATACACTCATCTCATTGCACAGGAGGGATTTACCATGTCTGTCAAACGAACCGGCTTTACCCTTATCGAATTGCTCGTGGTCATCGCGATTATCGCGATACTCGCAGCGATTCTGTTCCCCGTGTTTGCGCAAGCGCGCGAGAAGGCACGAGCTTCCGCCTGCTTGAGCAACATGAAGCAGTTGGGTCTGGGCTTGCGCATGTATGTGCAGGACTACGATGAGACCGCGCCGCCTCTTTGGTGGTGGCATCCGCTGGACCTGCGCGCCTTTTGGCCCACCATGATTTACCCCTACGTGAAGAACCAGGGCATCTTTGTGTGCCCCTCTGCGAACGTTCCCTCCGTCTGGGATTTGCCTCAGGACAATCCGAACCGTCTGGAGCGCAGTTACATGATTTACGTGGGGGCATCGTGGCATGGCAATGGGCGTGGTAAAGACGCGGCCATCGAGCAGCCAGCAAGATACATCGTCTTCGCCGAGCTGGGCAACCGCCAGCAAGCCCAGTGGCCCGAGATGTACTGTCCCCAATTTCCCACGGGTTGCTGCACTTGCGGCGGGACGACCGCCCGCGATCGACTGCACTGCCCAGGCGAAAACCCCAGACACAATGGAGGCTATAACTGGACCTTCGCGGACGGTCACGCCAAGTTCCACCGCATCGAGGAAACGCTACGACAAGACCGGCCCCATCCCTACAGCAACGACTGGTGGGCACAGTGCAAGTTCACCATGTGGGATAGAGAACCCAGCGGACTTGACGCCAGTGGCATTCACTGAGAAAGTGCAGGTGATAGGATGAACCGCTCACAAAATATCCCCACCGGTGTCGCCGTACTCGTCATCGTGTTGGTTCTGGCTATCGTGGGCTACATCGGCTATCGGTACGTCTGGGCGCCCCCTCGTACGGGACCCTCAAAGGTCTTGGGGCCCGAGTTCCTGGCGCCGAATGTGCCTGCTCAGCCTGCCCCACAGGGCGGCGGTATGGGTGACGCCTACGGGGGTGCGCGCGTCGTGCGCCCCGGTTCTGGAAACTGAACACGGTTCGTCGTGGTGGGGGCAATCGCCTCTGCCACGACGAGCCTCACTGCGGTTTTCCGACCATTCTCTGTCAGGCAGAGGTACAAGGCACTCATGAAGTGTTTCATCATGCTGGTTTGGGCAACGCTGCTGGGGGTGGCTGAACATGCAGCCCCCCAAACTCTGCAAAACCCTTTCTTTCAGGTGCAGGTCGACGGCGGGTGGCTGCGTAGCCTGCAGGTAGACCCCGCGGGCCAGGGCAACTATGTTCCGTCGCGTTTTCTGGGGCTGGTGGCGGGTGACGATTCCGTGCTGAGCCTCCCGCCGACGGGCGAAGGACGCATCGAGGGTCATCGGCTGATATGGCGAGGAGCGACATTGCTGGTTCCCCGGCAATCCTTTGCTTCAGCAGTGCGTCAGCAAGCTTTGCGCCTCGAGCCCGGACATACCCTGGCGCAGGAGTTTGAACTCGGTGAACCAGGGTTGACCGTCGTGGAGGTCAACTGCCCGACATGGCTCACCACCGGTAGCGGCATGACCCTCAGCCTGTGGCGATGGGAGAACGGTGCCTGGCAGCGGATTGCCCAACAGAAGTTTACCAACGTGCAGGACAACCGATGGGTTCGTCTGGTGGTTGCCCCTCAGCCCGCTGGTCGCTACCGCGTGCAGATGAGTGACCCGGTAGGCACTGTCGGCTGGTGGGCCACCCCGGAACGACGACTGCCCGGGTCGGTGCCCCTGCGCGATGGACAGCCGGTGGCAGAGGGGGAACGTTGCATGCGCCTGTGGCTGTTCGATGTTCGCCAGGCGGACGTCCTCTATTCGCTAGAGGGCAATCGGCTGCAAATCACCGTGCAGGGTAGCGAAGTCAGGGAGTGGGTTTTGCTGACGCCGTGGGACTCCGAAGGGACAGATGTTACCGACCCCGAACGCATCCCCTTGCGTCGCTTCTTCTCTGACTCCGGGAGATACCTGCCAGTGGAGCAACTGAAACGGCGCGATGAGCTGGATTGGGGCATGCACGCGCGAGACTGGCTGGAGATGACCGGCAACGGCACGGCAGATTACCGCTGGCGAAACCTGAACGGCGAGCTGCGCTGGGCGATGACCGCCGACCGAATGCGACTGAGCCTGCGCACCGGGGCAACCGTCACCCTCGAACTCCTGCCACACGATGAACGACGGCTGCCCGCTTTCTATCCGCGTTTCTTCAGTTCCAACTCGCGTTTGGATGACCTGATGAACCGCTTCTATTACGAACGCGCCTTCAGCTGGCCGTTATCGCCCGCGTTTGCCGACTGGATGGAGTGGCTGGCGCGGACGCGCTACTGGGTGGCGTTACCCGGATTTCACGCCCGCGAACGGGCGCATCTGCTGCACTATAAACTGGATGAAGACGGCTACGTCTACACCTGGGGCGACCGCAAGGAGTGGCCCTTCCCCGACAACGAGAAGTACGACGCCCGCCACTTCACCACCAACGCCAACTTCATCCTGGGTTGCTGGCGCTACTACTGCTGGACGGGCGACAAAGAGTTTCTGAGGCGCAACATCGCCCGCATTCGCCGCGCGATGGAATGGCAGCTGAACGAGTGCAAAGGCGCGGAAGGGCTGTTCGTCATCACCAGCCCCGAACACGACGGTACGACGAAAGGTTTACATTCCAATTACTGGGATAACATCCCCTTCGGACACCTCTCCGCCTATGAGAACATCTATTTCTATGCCAGTCTACAGGCAATGGCGGAGATCGAGTCGGTGATGTCGCGGGAGAAGACACCCGACACTCCTGCCCCTCGCACACCCAGCTACTACCGCCAGCTGGCGCAGCAGGTGAAGCGCCGCTACGAAGAGACGTTCTGGAATGAGTCGGCGGGACGGTTCATCGGCTGTGTGGATATCCACGGCAACCGCCACGATTACGGCTTTACCTACGTCAACACCGAAGCGCTGGCATACGGACTGGGCGATACCGAAAAGGCGAGGCGTATTTACCATTGGATGGAAAAAGAACCAACCTCTACAGGGAAAGCGGACACCTACTTCTTCGAGTTCGCGCCGCGTGTCAACACCCTGGACTGTTCCGGATGGTGGTATCTGGAAGGCAAGGGGGAGATACCCTCCCAGCCGTTCGACACGCACTGCGAGAACGGCGGCGCGATTCTGTATACCTCTTTCTTTGACCTGATGGCGCGGCACCGCTGGCTGGGCGCGGACAACGCCTGGCAGCGACTGTGGGGCATTCTGCGCCGCTACGACCAGCCCGACCGCCTCTGCGGCGGCAATCCCATGTATTTCGGCGGCAAGCCGTATATCAACGGCTGGGCTGTCGGCACTGACATCCCTTTCCCCGAAAGCGGACTGGTTCCCACCTACTTCCTGTATGGCTTTTTGGGGGTGGAGGCGCGTGTGGACGGTTTACACATATCACCGGGACTGCCCAGCGATTTGACCTTCGCGGGCGTGCGGAACCTGTTCTATCGGGGGTTGCTGTTAGACCTGCGCGTGCAAAAAGAGGACCAAGGCTATCGGATAACTCTCGCCTGTTCCCAGCCGGGTCATCGCTTCCGCATCCAGCAGCGCGTGCGGGAGGGTGAGACGTGGGTATTTCGCCAGCCTCCTGCGCCGGTGCGTTTCCCCGACATTGCCACAGTGATAGGTGCAGACTGGCGCGCCGAGTGGATATGGCTGCCGGGGCAATGGGAAACGCCCAACATCACGGTATATGCCCGGCGCACTTTTGACCTCCTCGCGAAGCCCATCGAAGCGACGCTGTGGGTGAGTGCAGACAACCGCTACCGCCTGTGGGTGAACGGCGTCTTCGTGGGCGAAGACGATGACTTCGCAGTCGCCGAGCGCTACGATGTCACCCGGTTGCTCAAGCCGGGAAGGAACCTGCTTGCCGTTCAGGTGGACAACGTGGACGGCCCTGGCGGGCTGTTGCTGGAGATGCGCGTCCGCCTGCCCAACGGGCAGACAATGTGGGTGATTTCCGACCCCAGCTGGAAGGTGACCAAGCGCGAATCAACAGGGTGGTACACGCCCTCTTTGGATGACAGCCGCTGGCTTCCTGCCGAATCGCGTGGACAAGCACCGGTTTTCCCATGGGGCATGATTGAGCGGTAGCAGGTAGTTCACCTCTGTGCTCCGCTGGTATCAGGCAGTCGGATGTGGTAAGATAAAGTGCGTCATCTCTACAGGTAGATGCTTGCGGATGCCGGAGCCTAAGTCCGTCTCATCGAAGCCAGACCGGGCGGATGCGGACTCCGCTCGGGCGATGCTACCCTCTGCCCTGCGCTCGCAGAGAGAGCCGTCGTGGCGAGACATCGCACGCGACGTGTGGCACATCAGCCTCCCTGCCGTCACCACCAACCTGCTGCAAACCACCAACGCTTTCCTGGACCGCATGTTCGTCGGGCGGTTGGGACGGGATGCGCTGGCAGCGGTGGGCGTGGCGGGGCAGGGCATGTTTTTGCTGATGGCTGTCTCTTTCATCGTGGGGACAGGCACTACCGCGCTGGTTGCCCGGTTCGTCGGCGGGCAGGTGCTGGAAGATGCGCGTAAAGCGCTGCGACAATCGCTCACCCTGGCTGCACTCATGGGCGCGGTGTGCATGGTCGTTGGCTACCTGCTGGCGAAGCCTGCTTTCCATCTGATGGGGATGGAACCTTCCGCCGAGCGCGCCACGATTAACTTCTTCTCCATTGCCCTGCTGGGCGTGGTGCCCCTGTTTGTGGGGCAAGCGCTGGGGGCAGTCTTTCGTGGCATGGGCGACATGCGCACGCCGCTGAAGGTGATGGTTCTCGTGAACATCGTGCATATCTTGCTGGACTTCGCGCTGATTTTCGGCATCGGTCCGTTTCCTCGCATGGGTCTGGCAGGCGCAGCAACGGCGTTGACCATCTCGCAGTGGTTTGGGTTTATCATGTTCTGGCTGGCGCTGCGCAGGCACCCGGTGATGGGCAAAGCCGTGCAGTTCCAGCGACTGGATATGGCGTGGGCAAAGCGCATCGTGAACATCGGTGCGCCCGCATCGCTGCAGGCGCTGTTGCGCATCACCAGTATGCTGGGATACACACGTATCCTCTCCGCGACGCCACAGGGAACCGCCGCCTTAGCTGCACTACCGATTGGCTTAACCGCCGAATCCATCGCCTTCATGCCCGGATTGGGCTACAGCATGGCAGCGACGGCGCTGGTGGGGCAGAGCCTGGGCGCAAAACGGGCGGACATCGCTACCCGCTACGCATGGATGGCAACCGCGCAAGCCTGCGTGATTATGACCATCATGGGCATAGTGTTTTATGTATTTGCCTATCCTTTTGCTCGCTGGTTTACCAGCGACCCGCTGGTGGTGGAAGTAGCCGCTGATTACCTGCGCATCAACGCCTATGCGGAACCCTTTCTCGCGCTGGCGATGGTGCTTTCAGGCGCGTTTCAGGGAGCCGGCGACACACGCACGCCAACATGGATTACTTTTATCACCATGTGGCTGTTCCGGCTACCGCTTGCCTATCTGCTGGCATTGACTTTGGGCTACGGCACTCGGGGTGCCTGGTGGGCGATGGCGGCTTCGATGATGGTTTCCGGTTTGCTTACCGCTGTGTCCTTCCAGCGCGGTGGCTGGAAACGGGTCAAAGTGTGACCTGATGCCCACTGGGTACCCTCCATCGCTTGACAACTCCCGCGGGAGTGTGTAGAATATTAACGGAGAGCGAGCGGGAGTAGTTCAGTGGCAGAACGCCAGCTTCCCAAGCTGGATGTCGCGGGTTCGAGTCCCGTCTCCCGCTCCATTTTTGCGTTTATCACCCATTGGATAGCCGCGCTGGCTATCCAATCGTTTTCGACCAACCCGGTTGCCTCGAGCGACGGAAAGGAGGAAAGCGGCTTCCGCCGTTGACTGCCGCATGCCAGTCGTTGTTGTGGTCGGTGCCCAGTGGGGTGACGAAGCGAAAGGCAAAGTGGTGGACTGCCTGGCGCAGGATGCCGATATGGTGGTGCGCTACGGAGGTGGCAGTAACGCCGGTCACACGGTTCGCTTCGATGGGCGTGAATTCAAATTGCATCTGGTGCCCTCCGGCATTTTCCGCCCGCAGGTCGTGAACATCATCGCCAGCGGAGTGGTGGTGGACCCGCAGGTGCTTATGGAGGAAATCCGCTCCCTGCAGGCACAGGGAGTGACGGTGGATAACCTACTTGTCAGCGCAAGCGCGCATGTGGTGATGCCCTACCATCGGCTGCTGGATGCTCTGGAGGAGAAGCAGCGCGGCTCGGCGCAAATCGGAACCACTTGCAGAGGCATTGGCCCCGCATACGCCGATAAGGCGGCGCGCAAAGGCATCCGCATGGCAGACCTGCGCCAGCCCGAGCGATTTGCAGCGGTGTTGCGCCGTGCGCTGGAGGAGAAAAGCCGCCTGCTCGAAAGGGTCTATGAGGTTCAATGTCCCTCTTTCGAGGACATCTGGCGTGAATATGAAGAATACCTGCCTGTGCTTCGCCCGCTGATTGCCGATACCGACCCGCTGGTATACACGGCGGTTCAAAAGGGGCAGCGGGTGGTCTTTGAGGGAGCGCAGGGCACGCTGTTGGACCTGGACCATGGTACGTATCCGTATGTAACCTCTTCGCACCCTGTGGCGGGTGGAGCGTGTGTGGGCACTGGCATCGGTCCCACGCACATCGACGCAGTCATCGGGGTGGCGAAAGCATACACCACTCGCGTGGGGGCGGGCGCCTTCCCGACCGAACAGCCCAACGAAACCGGCAACTACCTGCGCGAACGGGGTAGAGAGTACGGCACAACAACGGGTAGACCACGCCGCTGTGGATGGCTGGACGCAGTGGTTTTGCGTTACGCGGCGCAAGTGAACAGCCTCACCGCCTTTGCCATGACCTTGCTGGATGTGTTGAGTGGGCTGGACACCGTCCAGATATGTCGCGCCTACCGGTTGCCAGATGGACAGGTCACAGAGCAGTTTCCCTCAGATAGCGCGGTACTGGAGCGATGTGAGCCGGTCTACGAGCAGCTGCCCGGCTGGAAAGACGAGATTGCCGACGCGACAAGCTGGGACGACCTGCCCGAAAATGCACACCGGTATATTGAGAAAGTAGAAGAGCTAACCGGCGTGCCGGTAGCGATGGTATCGGTAGGTCCACAGCGTCACCAGACTTTCTGGCGACACGGTGTGTATGCGGAACGACCCGTGCGGACACTACAACTGCTGGCGCAACGGCAGAGCCAGGCAGAGTAACGCGCTATCCGTTGTATCGTGCGGTAAACTCCTGCTGAAATGCCTGCACGGTGGGCGCGTCGAATAGCACAAGACGCACCTCTCTAACGCTGCTGTCGGGCTTTTGTGCGAAGTACGACTCTATCGCCTCCAGCATCACCTTCGCGCAACGGTCCTTCGGGAATCCGTAGATGCCCGCACTGATGGCGGGAAAGGCAATCGTGGCAACGCCCAGCTCGTCTGCTCGCTGCAGGCTGCTGTGAACTGCACTCGCCAGCAGACGGTCGGCTTCCTCTGGCGTGTAGTTGTTCCAGATGGGACCGACAGCGTGAATCACGTATCGCGCAGGGAGCCTGCCTGCGCCTGTTACTGCAGCGCCGCCCGTCGGCACGTGCCCGATACGGTTGCTTTCCTGCTGAATCACCTCGCCACCCGCACGTACAATCGCGCCTGCCACTCCTCCACCGTGTTGCAACCTCTCATTGGCAGCATTGACGATAGCGTCAACCTGTTCCCGGGTGATGTCGCCCTGCAACAGGGTAATCTGTGGACCATTCGGCAGTGTGGTTTGTGCAATCCGCTGGCTCATTGGCATCCCTCCCCTTCCAGTATAACGCCTTATCCTTTCAGGCGCAACTGCCGAAGTCCTCCAAACGGCCTGGCGAGACCCTCGGCGTCCAGCGTTGCGTCAACGGCAGCAGCTGGAAAGGCAAGCAGGCGATGCGCGGCGAAGTATTCGGCAGAGAAAGGCACACCGTCTGGTTGAACCAATCAGGACGATATACAAGCGATAAGGAGATTGCGTCACTCGCAGGCATGATGGACATACCCAGAGCCAGTGCAGAACCGACCACATATTCACCCACCGATTCTGCCGACCCGGAGACGCTTCGTAAGCCAGCGGCAGGCGTCTCGTCCCGCGCTATCCTGCTGGGTATTTTGTTAATCCCTCTGAACGTGTATTGGGTCATTGTGGCGGAGCTGCGCTGGTATGCCATCCTTACGCTTAATCCGCTGTTTGTAACGCCTGTCTTCTACCTGTTTGTACTGGTCATCCTCAATGCATTGCTGCGTCGCCTGGCTCCACGCTGGATGCTGAGCCCGGCAGAGCTGGTGGTCATCTACCTGATGCTGGTGCTGTCCTGCACCATCGCCACCCACGATTTCATCATTAACCTCATCTCTCTCATGGGGTGGGCGAGATGGTTTGCCACCCCGACCAATCGCTGGGAGGACACACTGTTCCCCCACCTGCCGCGCTGGTTGCTGGTCTGGG
>Ga0197142_1002557_pt1 | contig 15820 bp, 15 predicted proteins | sample GBS60_MetaG_FD_148614 | JGI IMG/M metagenome (GOLD analysis project Ga0197142, IMG submission 148614) | Sediment microbial communities from Great Boiling Springs, Gerlach, Nevada, United States - GBS 60_MetaG | ecosystem: Environmental > Aquatic > Thermal springs > Hot (42-90C) > Sediment...
GGTTTGGGCTAAGCCTGGCAAGGAAAAGGTTAAGATTATTATTCCAACAATGATGCTTAGAAGAGGGTATTTCTTTAGCATGAACCTCTCTCCACTTTTACCATTTGGGCTCTTCGGTCAATTGATAGGTCGTATGGCAGTAAGGACAATTGACAACCGGGCTTCCAGCGACCAGTTGAATGTTCTCGAGGGTGAGATTGCCACCGCAAGATTGACATTTGAGCGTGTCTAAATTGAGATTTGCCGATAAATCTATTTGAACTTTGAGCGCTTGTTGTTCGGAGGGCTTTTCTTTCGAGCGATTGACCAGATAAAGGATTGCCAGACCAAGCCCAACGCTGATCAGTCCCACGATGATCCATCCCCATTGTCCTTGAGGGCTGAATGCACCCCAGATAAAAAGCACCCCGAAAAAGATCAGAATCCCCGCAAAGACAAAGCCGACTATCCGCATTTGTTGCCTCTTTTTTAGAATTTTATTCTACGTCAGAGCTTGATGAAAGTCGCAGTTAACAGCTTTTGGAGCTCTGAACAGAACAAAAAAGGTCGAACCGATTGATTCGACCTTTTGAAAATCTACTGCAAGGCTTTGAACTCGTCGTCTGAACTGCTTATTTCTTTCATGACGCCGCTGGTCACATAGATGGTGCGTTCACAGATATTCGTTACTCGATCGGCAACGCGCTCTAAGTTGTGGGCAGCCCAAAGCAGCCAGTTAGCTCGTTCGATGGTGGTTGGATCTTGAATAACATAGGTAATCAGCTCTCGATAAACCTGAATATAGAGAGCATCCACTTCGTCATCTTCTGCAGGAATGCTTCTAGCTGATTGTTCGTCTTCCTGCAAAAAGGCTTGTAATGCCCGATTGAGCATGTCACAGCTTTTTTCTGCCATGCGAGGGATATCGATCAGCGGCTTAACGAGCGGCTCATCGCCCATGCGAATATTAATATGAGCGATACCTTTGGCATAATCGCCGATGCGTTCTAACTCACCGGCAATTTCAAGAATCGAGGCAATCAGGCGTAGATCATAAGCCATAGGTTGTTGGGTGGCGATCAATACAAGCGCTTGATTTTCGATCTCAAAGCGACGTCGGTTGACTTCTTTATCTAGCTCCAGGATTTCATGAGAAGCTTGAATATCTCTATATTTCAGAGCCTGGACGGATTGGAAAATCATTTTCTGCACAATCTGTCCTAACTCGACGGTGTTATCTCTGAGCTGCTGCAGTTCTTGACTGAAGGTTTTTCTGAGCATAAAGTGCCTCACTTATTATTATAACATTTAAGAATTGTTAATATCAAAGGAAAAATCATTTACCCGAAACGACCGGTTACATAATCTTGCGTGCGCTTGTCTTTGGGATTGGTAAAGATGGTTTCTGTGCGGTCGAATTCAATGACCGTTCCGGAGCGTACCTCATGGTTCAGGAGCATCATCATGGCGGTGTAGTCCGAGACGCGAGCCGCCTGTTGCATGTTATGGGTAACAATGATGATGGTGTAATTTTTCTTTAGCTCTTGCATGAGTTCTTCAATGCGCAGGGTTGCAATAGGGTCGAGAGCCGAAGCCGGTTCATCCATCAAGATCACTTCAGGACGGATTGCAATGGCGCGCGCAATGCACAGGCGTTGTTGTTGTCCTCCGGATAATGAGAGTCCGCTTTGATCGAGCTTGTCTTTGACTTCATCCCACAAGGCAGCGTCCTTCAGGGTTTTTTCGACCAGATCGTCCAATTCGGACTTAGAACCTTTGAAACCGTTAATACGGAGACCCCAGGCAATGTTTTCATAGATCGATTTGGGGAACGGATTGGGCTTTTGGAAGACCATTCCGATGCGGCGGCGCACTTCTACCGGGTCGATCGATGGATCGTAGATGTTTTCGTTGTTAAATAAGATTTCCCCTTCGGTGCGAGCGGTTGGCACCAGCTCGTTCATGCGGTTGAAAGCGCGCAGGAGGGTGGATTTTCCACATCCGGAAGGTCCGATAATGGCGGTAATTTTATTCCGAGGGATTTTGAGATTGACATCGGCGACAGCCAGAAAATCTCCATAATACAGGTTGAGATTGCGAGTTTCGAGGATATATTGATGATTTTCGTTCATAACTTCTCCTTGTTACCAACGAATGAAAAGCCGGTTGCGTAGCCAAATGGCAACGGCGTTCATCGAGAGCAGTAAGGCAAGTAAGATGATGATACCAGCTGCTGAGAGGCTTTGGAAATCTTTTTGGGGTAGCGAGACCCAGTTAAAGATCTGGATGGGAAGGACGGTGAAGATATCTAGCGGTCCGCGTAAATCGAAGGCGATATAGGTCAAGGCGCCAATGGTGATGAGGGGAGCTGTTTCACCAATGGCGCGCGACATGGCTAGAATGACGCCGGTGAGAATGGCCGGCATGGAATAGACTAAAACGTGATCGCGGGCTGTTTCCCATTCGTTGGCGCCAAGGGCCAAAGCAGCCAATCGGATAGAACGTGGCACAGCTCGAATGGCTTCTCTAGTGGTCACGATAATGATTGGTAGGACTAACAGAGTCATGGTCAACGCTCCGGCTAACAGGCTTCTACCTAAGCCGAGGCCACGCACAAATAAGCCTAGCCCGAGCAAACCGTAGATAATCGAAGGAACCCCGGCAAGATTCGCGATATTAATCTCAATGAATTCCGTTAGCCTGTTCTTGGGGGCAAATTCTTCGAGATAAATTCCGGCGCCTACCCCAATGGGGATTACCATGAGGGCAGTAAAAACCATGAGCCAGATAGACCCTTGTAAAGCCGAGCGTAAACCGGACTTTTCAGGAAAACGGGAAGGGAACTCGGTGAACAATTGCGGGCGTAACCAGGGTAGACCATCCAGAGTAACATCAACTAACAACGTCAGAAGCATTGCGATGCCGAGAAGAATGGAAAAGAAGGCAATAACCTCTAGGACTTTTCCTCTACGTTGGCGAAGGGCGAGTTGTTGCTCGAAAGTAACATCTCTTAAACTGCTGATTGCGCTCATTCATACACCTCACGAAAACGTTTTGTTAAGTAGTAGCTAATAATATTCATCACTAAAGTCATCAGAAACAACAACATCCCAACGGCAAAGATGGTTTGATAAGCAATGCTCTGATGCGGAGTGTCTCCAAGGCTGACCTGAACGATGTAGGCTGTCATGGTTTCGATCGATTCGAGAGGATTAAGAGTCATTTTGGGTTGTTGTCCCGCAGCGATGGCAACGATCATGGTTTCGCCAATAGCCCGCGAGATAGCCAAAATGAATGCGGCAGCGATGCCTGAAAGAGCAGCCGGGATGACTATCTGGGTAGCGACTTCGGCTTTAGTGGCCCCTAATGCATAGGCTGCTTCGCGTAAAGAGCGGGGAACTGCCGAAAGGGCATCTTCAGAAATTGAAGCAACCGTAGGCAGAATCATAAATCCCATGACAATTGAAGCGCTTAAGCCGTTAAAGGATTGGGTTTGGGGAAAAATGCTCTTTAAGATGGGAGTGACAAACAGGAGAGCAAAATAGCCATATACAACAGTGGGAATGCCTGCCAGTATCTCTAGAAAGGGTTTTAGTACGGCTCGTGCCTTTAATGAAGCATATTCACTCATGTAAATTGCTGCCAGTAGCCCAAGTGGAAGCGCAACGAACATCGCTCCACTGGCTACCAGTACGGTTCCATTGACCAAAGGTAAGACGCCAAATTTCTTAGAGGCAAATAGAGGTGTCCAACGGGTGCCGGTTAGAAATTCAACAATGGATACTTGCTCAAAGAATAAAATTGTCTCCTGCAAAAGGACACCAATAATGCCAAAAGTGGTAAATACCGAGATAAGGGCAAAGAAAAAGATTATTGCAATAACGATCTTTTTTTCGAGAACTTTTCGTTTGTTCATTGCTTCTCTTTGTTTCGAGTTGAGATAATTTTCACGGATTTCCATAAGAACCCCAAAAGTGGGGCAGGGAAGGCGTCTGCCCCACTTTTTGTAAAATGCTATTCGATTATTGGGATTCCTTAGCCAACAGGTCCGCCAGGGATACACCTACGGTTGATCCTACCCCTTCGAAAATCGATCCGGTGATGCGTTTGTCGAAGCGCTGTTGCGCCAGTTGATAAATTTCGGGGGTAAGAGGAATGTAACCGACATCCAAGACGAGATTAGCAGCGTTTTGCAGATAGAATGATATGAATGTGCTGATCTCATCCTTCTGATCAACGCGCTCGCGGTTGACATATATGAACAGTGGCCGGGAGAGCGGTTGATATGTCCCGTTTGTCACGGTTTCTAAACTCGGCAAAACACAATTGCCATCTCCGTTATCAATCGCAACCAGTTTGAGTTTGTCTTTATTCTCTTCGTAATATGCTAAGCCGAAGAAACCGAGCGCATTTGGATCGCCAGCAATCCCTTGAACCAGGACGTTATCGTCTTCGCTGGGCAAAAAGTCTCCACGGCTTTCACCTTCTTTCCCTACAATAGCCTGGGTGAAGTAATCATATGTGCCGGAGTCAACACCTGCTCCGTAGAGGGACAAGGGTTGGTTAGGGAAATCGGCGCGGACTTGATTCCAATTGGTGATTACGCCTTCTGCGGCTGGCTCCCAAATTTTCTTGAGTTCTTCAACCGTTAAGCAGGAAACGAATTCATTAGAAGGATTAACCATCACTGCCAGGCCATCAAAAGCTACGGGTAACTCGATGTATTCAATGCCATTTTGTTTACAAAGTTCGACCTCCGACTCTTTGATTGGGCGGGAGCCGTTCGAAATATCGGTTTCCCCATTGCAGAACTTCTTGAAACCGCCACCGGTTCCAGAAATACCAACCGGTACCCGCACTTCCGGGTATTGCTTCTGGAACTCTTCGGCAACAGCCACTGTAATTGGGGCAACTGTGCTAGAGCCATCTACCAGGATGGTGCCTTCGATTGGACCTGGTGTTGGGGTGATGATGGTTTCAACCACTTTTTCAACCACCTGGGTTTCCACCACCGTCACCGTTTCAATGACCTTTTCGGGGGTAGGGGCGGCAGCAGGCGCGCATGCTGCCAGAATGAGACTGAAGGCAAGCGCTACAAATAAAATTGAACGTACTCTAAACATATCTCTTCTCCTTTTTTCTAAAAGATTTGCCCCCCAATATAACAATTTATGATTAACGGGTGTCAAAAAAGGGGTTAAATTTCTTTCATTTTGCGTAAAGACTTGTTAAGAAATTTAATAAAAAGGGGTTAGGCGCGAGGGATGATAAAGAAAAATTTACTTCCCTGCGATTCAATCGATTCTGCCCAAATCATTCCCCCATGCGCTTCCACAACGTGTTTGGCAATAGCTAAGCCCAGGCCGGTTCCCCCACCAGCTCTGGCGCGATCGGTTTTATAAAAGCGCTCAAAGATGCGCGGCAGTTCTTCGGCGGGAATACCAATCCCGCTATCTGAGACGCAAAATAACACATTCCCATTTTGAGGTTTTGCCGAGAGGATAATTTGTCCTCCAGCGGGGGTAAATTTGATGGCATTGTGAAAGAGGTTTCCAACCACTTGTTCCAATCGGGAGGGATCAGCCAGCACTTGAGGAATGTTGGGGTCGCAATCAATCACAACCTTTAAGCCAGCTCTTTCAGCTTGAATGCCTAACCGCTCAAGGGTTTTTTGCAGGATTTCGTAGGGTGAGGCAGGTCTCAGTCTCAAGGGAACCTGACCCGATTCGATCCTGGAGAGTTCAAGTAGCTCCGAAACCATGTGGCTCAGCGAATCGACTTCATTTTCAATTTGCATCAGAAATCTGTGGGCTGCCGGTGGGTCATCTAACGCACCTTCTTGCAGGGTTTCGGTCAAAGCCTTAAGGGATGCTAGCGGGGTACGGAGCTCATGGGAGATATTGCTGATAAAGTCGCGGCGCACTGTTTCGAGATAGCGCTGTCTGGTCAGGTTTTGCAATAGCATCAAGACTGTGCCTTTCGCAATCGTTTCCAGCGGCGCTGTCATGCATTGAATATATAGTTTTTTGGGCTGAATTTCAATTAATGACGTTTGGGTTTCTTTTGAATCTCGGGTTCTTTGCCAGCTTTCGTGAAACTGGGCATGGGGCAAGACCTGAGAGATGTTTTTACCGATGATATCCTGGTCGGGTAAATTGAGCATTTTCGGCACGGCTGGATTGGCGAGTTGGATGACTCCTTGACTATCGATAATTAGCACCCCATCAGTCATTTCCTGAAGCACAGAGGATAGTTTGTTGCGTTCTTGCTCCAGGGCTCGAAACTGATTTTGGATTTGCTCCGTAAGATAATTAAAGGCATCGATCAAGCGATCGATTTCCACAGAATGCTCTGAAGGTGATAATTTTGGTTTCCAATCTGAAGTAAAGCCGGCAGAAGAGAGTTTGGAGATCGAGTTGGTGATCTCTTCGAGTGGCCGGGTAGCGCGTCGGGCAACATTGATCACCAGAGCTGTTATGACGACAAGGATTAAAAACAGAGAGCTAATAATTGTGCCAAGCAAATTTCGTTGCTCGATGCGGAGCTGTTGAAGCGGTAGGGCTACTCTGAGATAGCCGATAATTTGTTCCTGTTTGTTCTTAATTGGAACGGCAACATAAACCATCTCGATGCCAAGCGTTTGGCTATATCTTTGGGCATAACCAGTCCCATCCCGAATCGCTTGCTGAATCTCTGGTCGAGTGAGGTGATTGTCCATTTGGAGGGGATCTTTATGCGAGTCCCGGATTACGGTGCCACTAAGATCGATGATTGTGATCCTTTCACCCAAAATTTTTGACCAATTTTGAATATCCTGATCGCCGATCTGGAGCTGGGATTCGCCCAATAGAGCAGCGAGCAGGCTGGCATTAGAGAGTAGGTTTTTATTAATTGAGTCCAGGTATAAATGATTGAAATATATGGTGATGGCTAATCCTGCAGCACCGGTAATTACGATGAGGAAAAAGACAATCGGATAGGCGATGCGCGATCGCAAACTGCGTCCCATAACCTGACTATCCCTCAAAACGATAACCCGAACCACGGACAGTCAAAATGCGCCGCGGCTGGGCGGGGTCATCTTCGATTTTTTCTCTCAACCAGCGAATATGGACGTCAACCGTACGGCTTCCGCCAGTAAAATCCCACCCCCAGACCCGTTCGAGGATTAACTCTCTGGAAAGCATTTGTCCTTTATGACGGACCAGGAACAGGAGCAGATCAAACTCTTTGGGCTTGAGGTTGAGCGGTTGGTTGTTTTTATACGCCTCGCGGCGGGTCATATCAATGGTTAGATCGCCAAAATTGATAATTTCTTTGGGGATTTGCGCTTCGGTATCAATTTCTGCGCGGATTAGACGAACGCGGCGGAGGTGTGCTTTGACCCGGGCCATCAACTCGCGCATCGAGAAAGGTTTGGTCACATAATCATCTGCTCCCATCTCCAGGCCAATCACGCGGTCGATTTCTTCATCTTTGGCTGTGAGCATGATAATCGGAATGTTCATTTCCTGGCGGATCACTCGACAGACTTCAAAACCATCAAATATAGGCAACATAATATCGAGAATGATTAAGTCCGGTTTGGATTTGCGCGCCATTTCGATAGCGCTTTGGCCGTCGTCAGCCGTTTCAACTTGGTAGCCTTGTTTAGACAAATTATAGGCTAACGTGTCTCGAAGGGCGACTTCGTCTTCGACCACGAGAATTTTATCGCTCATTTTCTTTTCTCCGTTTTGGAAGAGAGCCATATTTTCAATCCAAAATAAATCTCATGAATTATCTGTTAACCTAAATAGATTATACAAGTTTTTAATTTCCAGGTGATTAAATCATCCAAATAAAATTAAGATATATTGACAATCAACCCCGTTAGCGCTTAGGAACTTAACCGGCTCGATTATTTCGATTGCTGAGGTAAGCAACCAACCTCTCGAATAAATGGATGTGAAACGGGATATAATTCGGAAAGAAAAAATTTAGGTCTAACCGATTTTGTAGGAGAATCTCAGGCAGCAATGAGCATAGATAGTATTGCAGGAGTTCTGGAAAAAGAAAACGCTTTGAAAAAGTTTACGAATTTTGCATTGACTGTACTAATCTTAAACATCTTAGTTATTTTATGGGGAGCTGTTGTGCGAGCCACCGGTTCAGGAGCCGGATGCGGTAGCCATTGGCCGTTGTGTAACGGAGAAGTGATTCCCCTGCAACCTGAAATTGAAACCTTAATCGAATTCTCGCATCGTTTGACGAGCGGCCTGGCTTTTTTGGCGGTGACGGGATTGGTTCTTTGGGCGCGCAAACTTTATGCACCTGGCAATCCGGTGCGGCGTTTTGCATTGTTTTCTTTTGTCTTTATCGTGATCGAGTCGCTGATTGGGGCGGGATTGGTTTTATTTGAACTGGTCGGGCAGAATGCCTCGGTGGCTAGAGCTACTGTCGTCAGCGTTCACTTAATGAATACCCTGGTGCTGCTTGCTTTTTTGGCGTTAACCTGGTGGCGCTCTCGATTCCCACAAGCAAAAGAACAAATCGGTGTTCAGCGTTTTCCATCGAAAAGTGGGGGGGCGATTTTCGCGCTTTTTATTCTTCTGATCGGCGTAAGCGGTGCGATTGCTGCGTTAGGGAATACTCTGTTTCCATCGCAAAGCCTTGTCGAAGGGATTCAAAAGGATTTGGATCAGGCATCCCATTTTTTAATTCGATTGCGGGTATTTCATCCTGTCTTCGCTATCTTTGGGGCGGTTGTGGTGCTGACGATTCTCTATCGAGCGATGGAACAGGATGGTCGCTTGCTGGTGCGTCGCTTGGGTTGGATGGTCATTGGCTTAGGGATTTTGCAACTTGTGGCCGGCTTTATCACCCTGGTTTTGCTGGCGCCGGTGTGGATGCAGGTAGTGCATTTATTGATTGCTGACCTTTTATGGGTAACTTTTGTGATCTTTATCGATTCTAAAAGGCATTCTTACATAGCAGATGAGTCAAATCGATGAAAGCAAATCAAGCATCCCTTTTTTCGCGGCTACAAGAGTTGCGCAAACAAATACACTATCATAATTATCGCTATTATGTGCTTAACGATCCAGTTATTAGTGATTATGAGTACGATCAGCTATACAAAGAATTGGTCAGGATTGAACAAGAACATCCAGAATGGATTACTCCCGATTCGCCGACTCAACGGGTTGGCGGGTTGGTTGCAGAAAAATTCGAGAAGGTTCAACACCCAGTTCCTATCTTGAGTCTGGCTAATGCCTTCACCGAAGAAGAAGTGCGAGAGTGGTTTGATAGGATAAGCAAGTTAGATAAACGGGTAAAAGAGGCGGATTTTATCGTTGAACCTAAAATAGATGGATTGACGGTTGTGCTGCATTATCAAGATGGTTTCTTTGTGAAAGGCGCCACGCGCGGCGATGGCAATGTCGGCGAAGATGTTACTGCCAATTTGCGGACAATCAAAGCCTTACCCCTCAAAATCCCTGTTTCACCTTTGTCACCGGTCAAAGCGCCAAAAACGATGGTCGTCCGAGGAGAGGTTTTTATTACGATCAAGGATTTCGAGGAACTAAACCGGCGTTTGGAAGAAATGGGCGAGAAGACCTATTTGAATCCACGCAATACGGCTTCGGGAAGTTTAAGACAACTTGACCCGCGCATTACTGCAATGCGTCCGTTGACTTTGTTGACGTACGATATTGTGCAAATTGATGAAAATCCACCCAAAACCCAAAGCGAAATCTTAGAACAGCTCTACGATTTTGGCTTTCCGGTTGTTGAAAACCGCTACTGTACTACGCTCGATGAAGTCTTTCTGGCATACGAAGAATACCTGAAACGGAGAGATGAACTGGGCTATGAAGCCGATGGGGTGGTGATCAAGTTGAATGATCTTGCGCTTGCAGATCAGTTGGGCGTGGTTGGGAAAGACCCACGGGGGGCAATTGCCTTCAAATATCCAGCTAGAGAAGTGGCTACTAAATTGTTAAATATTGGGGTCAATGTTGGGCGAACCGGTGTGCTAACCCCCTATGCGATTTTATCTCCGGTGGAGATTGGAGGGGTTATTGTCAAGCAAGCAACTTTGCATAACTTTGATTTTATCGCCCAAAAAGATATTCGGATTGGGGATATTGTATTGATCAAACGAGCGGGCGATGTCATTCCATACGTTATTGCACCTATTGTCGATCGCCGCGATGGCTCTGAAAAAGTATATGTTCCGCCGGCCAACTGCCCGGTATGTGAACAACCTGTGGAACACATAGAAGGAGAAGTTGCCTGGTATTGTGTTAATGCGGCATGTCCGGCTCAGATTGTGCGGAATCTTGAACATTTTGTCTCTCGCTCGGCAATGGACATTGCAGGGGTTGGAATCAATCTGGTCGAGCAATTTGTGCAGGCTGGATTGGTGAGTGATGCAGCCGACTTATACCGGTTGAAAAAAGAAGATTTATTAAAGCTGGAGGGTTTTGCTGAAAAGAAAGCTGAGAATGTTTTACAGGCAATCGCCAATTCCAAAAGTCAATCTCTGGCACGTTTGATTGTGGGTCTGGGCATCCGCGGGGTTGGGGAAGTTATTGCCTCAGATTTAGCTAAGCGCTTTCAATCGTTAGATGCGTTGATGGCTGCTACTCTTGAGGAGCTACAAGCCATTGAGGGGATCGGCCCAAATACTGCCCAAGCGATCGTTGACTGGTTTCGGCAACCTCGCAACCGAGAGCTTTTGGAAAAGTTCCGAACAGCAGGAGTCTGGCCTGTAGAAGGGGAAAAGAAAACGGATGAAGGAAAACAGATTTTTGCGGGAATGACCTTTGTAGTGACAGGTACTTTGCAACACTTTACCAGAGAGGAGGTCAAGACTTACATTGAGCAACGAGGGGGGAAAGTAACCGACTCGGTTAGCAAGAAGACCCATTACGTCCTTGTGGGAGAAAATCCTGGATCGAAGCTCGAAAAAGCTCGATCGTTGAATATACCTGTTATCGATGAAGCAAAATTTTTAGAGATGGTAGAAGGTCAAGGGCGAAACCTCGATGGGGAGCACTGAAAATTTCAAAAATCGAATGTCAGATAGGAGTGCAAATGGCTAATCAAATCATGGATTCAATACAAAAACGAATCGAAGCGATGAATCGCCGGGTGGAGAGTATTCGGCAACAGGATTTATATTTCTATAACCAACCGGTTGAGGAGTTGCGGGGAGGCTCACGTGTCCTGGTGAACGGGCGAGAAATGGGAATGTATGCCTCATATTCCTACTTGGGGCTGGTCGGGCATCCTAAGATCAATCAGGCTGCCCAGCAAGCCATTCAGAAGTATGGCACGGGTACTCATGGGGTCAGAACGTTAGCTGGAACGCTAACCCTCCATCGTGAGTTAGAAGAAACCATTGCAGCCTTCAAACATGCTGAAGATGCCATCACCTATTCCTCCGGTTATGTAACCAATCTCACCGTTGTTTCAACAATGGTTGGCCGGGGCGATTATGTCATCTCAGATAAACTCAATCATGCCAGCATTGTGGATGGTTGCTTAATGTCTGGAGCAAAATTTTTGCGTTTCCAACATAATGATATGGATGCGCTGGAGAACCGCTTGAAACAAGTTCCAGAGGGATGTGGGAAGCTGGTTATTGCGGATGCTGTTTTCAGTATGGATGGAGATATTATTGATTTTCCGAGAATGGTCGAATTATGCAAAAAGTATCGGGCATGGTTGATGATCGATGAAGCTCATTCTGTTGGTGTATTAGGTGAACGGGGGACAGGGATTGAAGAGCATTTTGGGATGCCCAATACAATCGATATCAAGATGGGAACGCTGAGCAAAACAATTCCTTCGGTGGGGGGATATGTGGCCGGCAGCAAAGATCTCATTCGTTACTTACGCCATGCCAGTCGGGCTTATATTTTTTCGGCAGCGTTACCACCTGCCCAAACAGCAGCAGCCAAAGCGGCTTTTGAGGTGATTCTTGATGAACCTTGGCGGGTAAAGAAATTACGTGAAAACACCGCTTTGTTTATTAATGGTCTCAAAGGGCGCGGTTTTGACACGATGTTGACCGAAACAGCGATTGTGCCGATTTTGTGTGGTTCTGATGAAGCCGCATTTAGCATGACCCGCGCCGCACAACGGAAAGGCCTGTTTGTTTTGCCGGTAGTGTCTCCGGCAGTTCCGCCAGGTCTGGCGCGGTTACGGGCCACGGTGACCGCTGCTCATGAAAAGGATGAGATCGAAACTGCAATGGATTTATTAAGTGAGGCGGGAAAAGAAGTTGGAGTCCTCCAGGTGTGACTACAACGGCAAGAGTTTTCCTTAAGGCTGGTAAAGATAAATCAGTCCTCCGCTTTCATCCTTGGGTGTTTGCCAGTGCAATAGCATGGATGGAAGGAGAAGTCGAACCTGGGGGTGCTGTAGAAATTTTTTCCCGAAACGGAGAGTGGTTGGCATGGGGCTTATACAGTCCGCAATCCCAAATTCGAATTCGTCTCTGGAGTTGGAAGAGAGAGGAACCCATTGATCGAGGGTTGTTGCGCAAACGGATTCATCAGGCCGTCTTTTGGCGAGATGCCTTTATGCGCTCCTCGGATACAAATTGTTTGCGCATGATTCACGCCGAATCGGACAACTTGCCTGGATTAATCGTGGATTGCTATGATCGGTATTTGGTGATTCAGTTGCTGCACTGGGGTGTTGAACGTTACCAGAACCTGATTATTCAAGAATTGTTAGAACAAACCACCTTTGAGAATATTTACGAACGCTCTGACGGAGAGGTTAGAAAGTTAGAAGGCCTAGATGAACGGATCGGTATCCGAGCTGGAACCGAACCACCTGAGACCGTGGAGGTCATCGAGAATGGTATTCGCTATGAAGTTGATCTACGGAAAGGTCATAAGACTGGATTTTATTTAGATCAAAAAATAAACCGTTTACGAGTGATGCGCTATGCGAAGGATCGAGAAGTTTTGGATTGTTTTTCATATACTGGGGGCATGGCGCTTGCAGCTCTTTTAGGCGGTGCGCAACGGGTAACTTGTATTGATGAGTCTATGGAAGCACTTGAACTCTTGAAGAAAAATCTGGCACTCAATCAGATTGCGAGAGAAAAAGTCGAGTTACAGTGTGGAGATGTGTTTCAAAAGTTGCGCGAATTTCGCGATCGGGGGAAATGCTTTGACATGATTATTTTAGACCCCCCAAAATTTGCGCCGACCGCTGCTCACGTTTCAAGAGCCAGCCGGGGGTATAAAGACATCAATCTCCTGGCGATGAAGCTATTACGGGAGAAAGGTATACTGGTTACCTTCTCCTGTTCTGGTGGGGTTAGTCTAGAGCTGTTTCAGAAGATTGTTTTTGGGGCAGCTCTGGATGCCAGACGAAGCGTAAAAATCCTGGAAGTTTTGCATCAGGCTCCCGACCATCCGGTCGGAATACATTTTCCGGAGGGGGCGTACTTGAAAGGATTAATCCTCGCAGTTGACTGAATGAAGAAAAGTGGAGATGGCGGGAATCGAACCCGCGTCCGAAAGATTCGTCCCTCGAACATCTACGAGCGTAGTCCCTTGTTTTTCTCGCTGGACTGTCCTCAAGGGACCCAGAACAGGCCAGCCAGCAACTGAAGCCCGAAAGCTTCTCTTTCGCACATTTAGTTGCCTCCTGTGCGGCACTCCAGCTTTTTTACGCCCACTCTACCTCCGGCTGGAGGACGGGGTAGGTGAACGTGGTCTCACTTCGGAGACCATCCGCTTTCCACTCGATTAGGCGGCGAGTGGAAGAGCAGCGTAGGATGTGCGATTGGCACTTTTTGTTTGCGCTGATTTATCGAGGTCGGCGCCTCTCGGCTCGCAGTTCGGGGCCAGCCTCTCCCGTCGAAGCCTATCATCCCCGAGCGAAGCCTATTATACCTCGATTCCTGCATTTTGTCATGATATACTCTGCGTATCGAATCAAGATCAACGGGGTTTTCTATTGCTAGAAACCCCGTAAACAAACGGGTGTTTTCAAGTGGAAGAGAAGAGTGAAGAGCAAATCTTAGCGTTAGCGTCTGCCGGTGATGAAGAGGCCTTTGCCTGGCTCTATCAAAAATATGTCACCAGGATTTATAACTATGTGTATTTTCGAACAGGCAACGCCGCCGAGGCTGAAGATTTGACCGCTAAAGTTTTCATGAGGGCAATGAAACACATTCGAAATTACCGCGATTTGGGTTTGCCGTTTTCTGCGTGGCTTTATCGAATTGCCCATAATCTGGTCGCTAATTGGCATCGAGATAACGGAAGGAAAAAGGAGATACCCCTGGAGGATGCCTTGCCGTTGCCGGTTTTGAGTAAACATCCCGAGAGCGAGGTTGTCAAGAGAGAAGAAACAGAGAAGCTTTTGCGCATTATCCGCAAGCTGCCACCGGAGCGACAACAATTGATTATCCTGAAATTTGTTGAGCAACTCTCCAATGCTGAGATTGGGGCGATCATGGGGAAAAGCGAAGGGGCAATCAAAAGTCTCTATCACCGCACCCTGTTATCACTTCGCAAAGAATACGAACGTTATTTTGATGATTTTGAATAACTCAAAAAGAAATGACCTATGAAACCAGATACCAGCTCATTACAAACCGACGATTTTGATGACCATAGCTCGATAGAATCAACTTTGCGAACCTACTTGCAACCCGTTGTCCCGCGGGATGAGTTTGTTGATCGGCTGCGGGGAAAACTGGAACAACAGGTGTTACCGATTCAAAAAAGGCGCGTCATCTCCTTTTATCGTTTACTGGAAGTTACCCTGCAAACAATGGCTTTGATGGTGATCACGGTGCTTACCGTACGGGTATTTTTGATCATTCTTACAACCTGGAAAATTCTCCGTACTTCAAACGTGCGGTGAGGCTTTGTTTTCACGAGACAAAATATCTCGCAGGGCTAAAGCGTCTTGAATAAGATCAATGTGATCAGGGAAGCTGAAATCCAGGTTGACTTTGAGGAGGAGATGGGTAAGCACTTCTTGAGCAGGGTGCTCGGTTGATAAGTGGTTTTGAAGCCAGCGAAAATTTTGCATTGCGTTCCGATAAGGTTGGATTCCGATAGCGTGAAGATACGCCTGAACAATTGCATTAGCAGCTCGGCGAGCGCAGACCCGTGCCATCGCTTCGTTACCGCGTTGACGGGCTTTTTTTGCGCTTTCGATTTCTTGATCAAAAGCCTGTTCCCAATCCAAAGTGACCTCCATTGATAGTGTTATGCGGGACTTAAGAAAATACGCTCAACAAACAACAATCCGGTTGGTTTTCGGGGGGATTCTTGTCATCGTTATTGTAGCAGAAATTTTGATTTGGATCTTCTATGGTAGAGAGGCGGCGTTATTCGGTGCAGTTTGTATCATGGTTGGCCTCATGCCACTCTTCCTGACCTGGCTATTTCTGTGGGGGTTGGAGTGGTTTGTCAAAAGCCGACAATAAAAGCCTCAGGTCGATCTCTAATCAACCTGAGGCGACTGAGTGAGGAAATTGCATTTGGATAACGCTCTACTGTAGCAACCTGGACTTTGAGGGCGAAGCTGGGGCAATAGATTCTTGATAAAGCTGCTCACGAATAAAAGCAAAGAATGCTGAGAGCGGCTTATGGCGCGGACAAACCTGTTCGCACATTCCGCAGCCAGCACAAGATTCTGCCCAGCGCACAATTTCTTCGGTCAGGTATTTACCCGATTCTGAGCGAACAGGGATTTGGACTGCACAAAGCGGACAGACCTGCATACACTTCTGACAATCACCGCACTCTACAAAAGTCTCAACGAGTTCTTCAATACTCATTGGGAAGACATCTGCCATGCCTTGTCGAAT
>Ga0197142_1002558_pt1 | contig 15818 bp, 11 predicted proteins | sample GBS60_MetaG_FD_148614 | JGI IMG/M metagenome (GOLD analysis project Ga0197142, IMG submission 148614) | Sediment microbial communities from Great Boiling Springs, Gerlach, Nevada, United States - GBS 60_MetaG | ecosystem: Environmental > Aquatic > Thermal springs > Hot (42-90C) > Sediment...
CTCACGGCGGTCGATGTTTTGGCAAGCCCCTGCGTGCCATCTCCCGTTTCAGCCATCAGGACGCCCAGACTCCCCCTTCTCCCCTTGTGGGAGAAGGGGGCAGGGGGGATGAGGGGCAACGGTGCACGGGAATGCAGAACATCGCTCATCTCTCCCAAAAACTCTACACGTGAGAGAGGATGCCCCCGCTCCAGGGAGAAATGTGAACACTTACGCAGGTGGAAGGTTGCATGTGGAAGGTGGAAGGTTGCAGGTTAAACATTCAACCTTCAACGTTCAACGTTCAACCTTCAACTCATAATAATACTTACGTCGCAGCAGACAACAGGGAGGCGTATCTATGACTGCCACCATACTTGACGGGCGGGCGCTTGCAAAAACACTCCGCGAGGAACTGCGCGCCGATACGCAGGCATTCATTCAGAACAACGGCATCGCTCCTTCGCTTGCCGTCGTCAAAATTGCAGGCGATCCCGCCTCTGATCGCTACACACGCACCATCCGCAAAGGATGTGAGGAGATCGGCATAACCTTCACCGACCACACCCTGCCACCGGAAACGACCCAGGCGATGCTCGAAGAAACGATCAGCGCGCTGAGTTTCGACCGGACGATCCACGGCATTCTGCTCCACCTGCCACTGCCGCCGGGATTGGATTCCGCCCGCGCTATTGCGCAGATCGACCCGGCTAAGGATGTCGATGGCGTGCATCCGTACAACGCAGGACTCCTCGCCATGGGGCGACCGGGACTGATCCCCAACACTCCGGCTGGCGGTATGGAACTGCTGCTGCGCAATAACATTCCACTCAAAGGGCAGCACGCAACGGTTGTCGGGCGCAGCGTCGTTGTGGGGAAACCCATGGCGCTGCTGCTGCTGAACGAGCATGCCACCGTCACCATTGCCCATTCGCGCACAAAAGACCTGGCAGCAGTCGTGCGCAGCGCCGACATTGTTGTTGCTGCCACCGGCAAACCCGGCCTGATCACCGGCGATATGGTCAAACCCGGCGCTGTCGTCGTCGATTTTGGCGTCAACGTGCTCGAAGACGGGCGCATGGTTGGGGACGTAGATTTTGACAGTGTCGTCAGGGTCGCTTCTGCCATTACGCCGGTTCCCGGCGGTACAGGACCGGTGACCAACGTGATGCTGTTGCGAAATGTTCTGCGCGCAGCGCAACAGCAGCTGGCGTCCCGCCATCATTGAGACGTGCGCCGTCGGCGCCGCTGTGATGCCCGCCACGACGCCAGGACGGATGCCGTGACCGCGCTCTCCCGTACCGATGCAACGCAACCGGCAAGGGTGCAGCGTCGCCACATCGTCTGTCAGAACTCTCAGCCTGTGTGCTATAATGTACGAAGAAAATAGTGCCGGGTTGTGTAATGGCAGCACGGCGGACTTTGGATCCGTCTGTCCAGGTTCGAATCCTGGCCCGGCAGCCATGGCAGTGGGACGAGCGCAGGGGATCACCTTGTGGTCCCCTTCTTCACGACAGTGCGATTGGGAGTTGTTGTTCTTGCCGCCGGTGAAGGCACCCGTATGCGGTCGGCGCTGCCCAAAGTGCTGCACTCGCTCTGCGGTCGGCCACTGCTCGGACACATCCTGGCAGCGGTCGATATGCTGCAACCGGCAATCAGCGCAATCGTGCTCGCCCCGGATACGCTCGATACGGTGCGCGCTCGCTTTGGTGACCGGTATTGCTACGTCGTACAGGCTGACCGGCTTGGAACAGGGCACGCAACACTCCAGGCGCGCCCAATCCTGCGCCATCAGTGTGATGATGTGCTGGTGCTGGTTGGCGATGCGCCGCTGATCCGTAGCGCCACCCTGCAACGCCTCGTGGCGCTGCGCCGTGAACACGGCGCCCTGGTCGCCTTCCTGAGTTTTATCGCAGAACCGCCAACCGGGTATGGTCGGGTGGTGCGGAATGCGGAAGGTGATGTGACCGCCATTGTTGAAGAACGCGACGCCACCGACGCTCAACGCGCCATCACCGAAGTCAACAGCGGAATCCTCTGCTTCGACGCCGAATGGATGTGGCCCGCGCTCGACCGTGTGCAGCGCAGCCCGGTGAAAGGCGAGTATTACCTGACCGACCTGATCGCACTGGCAATTGCTGATGGCGGTGTTGGCGCGGTGCAGGCGCTCGCCGCAACCGACCCGACCGAAGCGTTCGGCGTGAATGACCGCGTGCAACTGGCGCAGGCGGAACGTATTCTACGCGCACGACTGCTCGACACGCTGATGCGCAGCGGCGTGACCGTCGTCGATCCTGAGGCAACGTATGTGGATGTTGATGTGGTTGTTGGGCAGGATACGATGCTGCTGCCGGGAACGATGCTGCGCGGGGCGACCCGGGTAGGAACTGGCTGCATCATCGGTCCCCATACATCGCTGATCGATACGATCGTTGCTGATGGCGCACATGTGCGCTACACATTTGCTGAAAGAGTTGTGATACCGGCACAGGCTATCGTCGGTCCATTTGCCCATCTACGTGGTGTGCAGGATGGCGCCGACACATTCTACCAGGCATAACACATATGGAAGGGCGTCTTCAGATCTTTAGCGGCAATGCGAACCGGCCCCTGGCGCAGGAGATCGCGTCATACCTGAACATCAACCTCGGTCGCGCTACGGTCGGCACATTCAAAAACGGCGAAACGCGCGTCAAGGTCGAGGAGAATGTGCGCGGCTCCGATGTGTTTGTCGTCCAGCCAACCTGCACTCCGGTCAACCACAATCTGATGGAGCTGTTGCTCCTGATCGATGCATTGCGACGCGCGTCAGCAGCGCGGGTGACGGCGGTCATTCCCTACTACGGGTATGCCAAGCAGGAAAAAAAAACCACGGGGCGTGAGCCGATCTCGGCAAAACTGGTCGCCAACCTGATACGCACCGCTGGCGCCGATCGAGTGCTGACGATGGATCTGCACGCGCCAGCGATCGAGGGGTTTTTCGATATTCCGGTCGATCATCTGCAGGCCGGTCCCATTCTCGCTGAGCATATTCGGAGCATGAACCTGCCGCGCCTGGTGGTGGTCTCTCCCGACGCTGGCGGCGTGGGGCGCGCCAACAGTTTTCGTGAGCGGATCGGCGCCGGGCTGGCGATCATTGCCAAGCAACGCCCGCAACCCGACGTGGCTGAGATGCTTGATATGGTCGGCGATGTGGAAGGAAAGACGGCGGTGATCGTCGATGACATGATCTCAACCGGGGGAACGCTGGCAGAAGCGGCGCGCGCCTTGCGTGAACGTGGTGCGACTGCGGTGTACGCCTGCGCCACCCACGGCATCTTTGCCGGCGATGCGACTGAGATTATTGCCCGATCAACGCTGGTTGAAACGATCGTCACAAACACCATTCCACTCCCCGAAGGATGTCGTGAAGCGCGCATTCGCGCGATCAGCGTTGCGCCCCTGTTTGCCGAAGCCATCATGCGCATCCATAAGGATCTGTCGTTGAGCGCGCTGTTCTCGTGAGAAAACCCGACATCGCACGACCGCACGGTTGAGGATTGGCACGTTGGACGTTGAAACTGGCCTGGTTCTGGCAGGTATTATCGTCAGTCTCCTGCTCCTGGCATTCACGTCAGCGGTCGATGCTGCAATGACCGCGATTGGACGCCATCGTCTCGGGCTGCTTCACGAGAGCGACAGGCGGCGTGCGCAACTGATCGACCGCCTGCTTACCGAACCGTACCGCTTCAAAGCGACCATTCTGCTTCTCAACAGCGCTGCAACCATTGCTGCAACTGCGCTGCTGTTGCGCTTATGCGCCGGTCAACCGCTTCAGTGGCAGATCGCTGCGCTTGGCGGGTTGTTGTTCCTTATTCTGATCTTCGCCGAAGCATTGCCCAAGGCGCTGGCGATCAGCAATCCCACCCATGCTGCGCAGGCGCTTGCCGGTCCGATGGCGCTCAGCGCCCGCGTGCTGGCGCCGTTGATCTGGGTGGTCGAACTGCTGACCCGCCCGTTCATCCGCGTCGCCAGCGGTCAGGCGGCGCCACAGATGCCGCTGGTGACCGAAGAAGAACTGCGTCTGCTGGTGAATGTCGGCGAAGAAGAGGGGTTGATCGAACCGGATGAGCGGGAAATGATCGAGGGCATCTTTTCCTTCGGCGATACAACCGTGCGCGAAGTGATGATCCCGCGGGTCGATATTGTCGCGCTCGAGGAAACGGCGTCCATCGATGAGGCGCTGAATGTGATCATCGCCAAAGGACATTCGCGTATTCCGGTGTACCGCGAGACCATCGATCATATTGTGGGGATTCTGTACGCCAAAGATCTGCTGCTCTGGTTGCGCTCCGGGCAGCGAGAGGCGTCAATAGGATCACTGCTGCGAACCGCGCATTTCGTCCCCGATACGATGAAAGTCGATGCCCTGCTCAAGGATTTGCAAGCGCGCAAAGTGCACCTGGCGATCGTCGTCGATGAGTATGGCGGCACCGCCGGGCTGGTTACCATCGAAGATGTGATCGAAGAGATCGTCGGGGAAATTCAGGATGAGTACGACGTCGATGAGCAACCGATCACAGAACTTGGCGCTGGCGATCTGGAGGTGGATGCACGCGTTCCGATTGATGACATTAATGACCTGACCGGTCTGCGCCTGACGTCGGAAGAGTCGGATCGGATCGGCGGGATCGTGTTCGAGCGCCTGGGTCGCGTGCCGAAGGTTGGCGACACGGTGCATCTGGATGGCGATGTGACCATCACGGTGCTTTCGATGGATGGGTTACGCCTGCGGCGACTGCGCCTGCAGTACCGTTTACCGCAGGAAAACGAAGTTCACGCTGTGCGCGACAATGAGGATCAGGAACATGCACACCCTGACACCTGATCTTGCCGACCTCCTCGCTGTCGCTGCCGCTGCACGCCAACGGGCGTACTGCCCATACTCACGGTTCGCCGTTGGCGCTGCGGCGCTGACGGCGTCGGGAGTGACGTTTCCCGGCTGCAACATCGAAAACGCTGCGTACCCATCGACGATCTGCGCCGAACGGGTGGCGTTGTTCAACGCCTACGTCGCTGGCGAACGCGAGATTGTCGCGCTGGCAGTGATCGCCGATACGCCTGGACCGGTGAGTCCCTGTGGCGGATGCCGCCAGGTGATCCTCGAACTTGCGCCGCGCGCCATTGTGGTCATGGCAAACCTGGGCGGCGCGTGGCGTGTGGCATCGATCAGCGAGTTGCTGCCTGATGGATTCTCCTCTGCCAGTTTCGACGAGTAACCTGCTGTTACTGTAAGCCGGTCACCAACCCGGCATACTTCTCCGCCAGCACCCGCGCCTGTTCATCGCTGCTGCCTTCGGCAATGACGTGAAAGAAGGGACCATCGGGATCGGGCAGGATCAAGACCCACTCATCGCCAAGATCGATTTTTACGCCATCAACCTGATCGAGTTTGCGATCCTGATACTGCTGGTTCAAAATGCGCATGACTTTGCCCTTGAACTCCCAGCGGCAGGGAACGCGCGCCTGGCTCATGAAATAGTGCGGCAGATCGCGCACGATCTCCGACAGACGCACCTGTTGCAGCGCCAGCAACTCTACGATCTTGACGATGGCGAACATACCGTCGGCAATGGGGTAGAACGAGGGGAAGATCAGGTTGCCGGCGCCATCGCCGAGCAATAACATGTTGCGATGAGCGGCTGCCGTTCTCATCAGCGCGCCAAGCGTGGCGCGTGTGCGCACGATCTGACCGCCGTAGCGGGCTGCTATGACTTCAAATGCGCGTGGCGCCGTCACCGGCACCGCAACAGCGCCGCCGCCGTTGACCGCCATTGCCAGCGCGGTAACCGCCGCCAGCGCCTGCATCCCTGGCAGGCGTCGTCCGGTGTCGTCCACCAGGAAGAGTTTCTCGCCGCCTGCATCGAGCCGGGCGCCCAGTGACGCTTCGAGCACCGGCGTGATGCGCGCCAGCCGTTCCATGCCCGCCTCGAACTGTTGCGGCGTCTGGAAGAGCAGTTGCGCATCGAGGTTGGCATTCAGTTCGACCGCTTCGATGTGCAGGCGACGGAGAATCGCTGGCAGGAAGTTTGACGTGTTCGCGTTGGCGTAATCGATCACCAGTTGAAAATTGCGCGCAATGCTGGCAAGCGCATCAGGACGCAACGCGCCAAGGAACATGTCGGTGTAGATCTGATTGATATGCTCAACCTCGTTGATGCGCCCAATTTCGTCGAGATAGACCCGCCGGTAATCTTCACGGAAAAAGATCCCTTCGATCTTGCGCTCGGTGGCGGTATCAATATCAAGACCATCGGCATCGAAAAACTTGATATCTACGACGCGATTATCGAGTGGCGACAGGCGAACGTGAACGCCGCCAGCAGCATTGATCGCCTTCGTGATGACACGTGCGACCGGCAGCGGCACATCGTGCAATTCGGCGACGTGTACCCCGGCGGACGGCAGTCCAGCGACCAATCCACGCTTAATCATGCGCGGCGTGTAGTGCGTATCGCGACTGGTCGTCACCACGGCGCCACGTGGCAGCGTAGCGCCGAAGGCGGCGCCGAGCCGCGCGCCGAACTCCGGCGTCAGGTCGATATTGACCAGCCCCGATATTCCTGACCGACCGAACAGTACGCGACGTCCCTGCGACCCCCAGATGATGCTGGAACTGATTGTTGCGCCTTCCTCAACTTCTTTGCTGGGCCAGATTTTGACGTTTGCACCGATAACCGCACCAGCATTGATAATCGTCTGGTCGCCAACCACCGACCCCTCAAACAATACGGCGCGGCTTTTGATATTGCACTGCCGCATCACGATGGCGCCGCGCAGTTCAGCGCGTTCGCCGATGTACGAGTTGCGCCAGATGATCGACCGATCAATCGTTGCGCGTGTGTCGATAATGGTATAGTCACGAATAGCCGAAGGACCGTGGATGATGACGCCGCCCTTGATCTTGACGCCATGCCCCAGGAACACCGGGCCGTGGAACTGTGCGTCGGGCGCGATCTCCACATCCCCCTCAACCCATACCTCATCGAAGATGCGCTCGCCGACGCGCGGCAGATTGACCCTGCCCTGCATATAGTCGCGGCTGGCGCGCATGTATTCTTCAATGGTGCCGATGTCCGTCCAGTATCCCTCGGCGACATAGCCGATCGGAATATTGCCGCTGCGCAACATCCTGGGAAAGACATCCTTCGACCAGTCGGTGAATGCACCTTTTTCGATATAGCGGAAAATCTCCGGAGTGACGACATAGATGCCGGTATTGACCGTATCAGAAAAAACCTCGCCCCAACTCGGCTTTTCGAGAAACTGACGCACATACCCGCGTTCATCCACCACCACGACGCCATAATCGAGCGGATTGGGCACGCGGGTCAGGGTAATCGTCGCAGTCGCGCCATGGCTGCGATGAAATTCGATGATTTTACTCAGATCGAAATCGGTCAGTGCATCGCCGGATATGACCAGAAAAGGCTCGCGGAGAAGACGTTCGGCATTCTTGACGCTGCCAGCTGTGCCAAGCGGCTGCTCTTCGAGCGAATACTCGATATGTACACCGTATGCCGATCCATCGCCAAAATGATCCTGAATAACATTTGCCAGATATTGAACGGTCATCACAATTTCGGTGATGCCGTGCCGTTTCAACAACTCGATGATATGAGCCAGAACATGGCGATCAACAATGGGCACCATGGGTTTTGGGCGGTTGATTGTGAGTGGACGCAAACGCGATCCCTCACCGCCAGCCATGACCACAGCCTTCATCGACGACCTCGCCTTTGATGTGCCGGTTTTGTGCATGGCATCAGTATAGCATGGGGAAGTGCTGCAAACCAGAACCGAGAACCAGGAACCGAGAACCAGGAACCGAGAACCAGGAACCGAGAACCAGGAACCAAAAACTGAGAACTGAGAATTGAGAATTGAGAACTGAGGACTGAGAACTGAGAATTGAGAATTGAGAATTGACACAGAAACCGGGAGTGCGACAGCGCCTCCCGGTTTCCGGTTGTTCGTACTGATTTGGCGTCAGACTTCGGTTATCCCTGGCTCTTCCGCAGTTCCTCAACGCGCGCGGCCAGTTGCGCGATCTTCTCGCTCAGTTCATCGATGTCGCGCTTGGACGGAATGTTCAACCGGTTGAGAAACTCCTCCATCCCCTGCTCGACCCGGTCGCTCACCTTCTCCACCTGCGGGCGATTGGCGGTCAGACGCTGCTGCATTTCGTGCAGCAACTTCTCGGCGTCTTTCTGTGCGAGTTCGCCGCGCTCCACAAGTTTCTTGACGAATGCTTCGACTTCATCAAAGGTCATAGCGACGGCGCCAAAGCTGGCGAGCAACAACCGGCGCATGCCATCGATGATCCACTTGTTGGCGCCAGGGGCGCTCTCCTCGACTTCGGTGACTTTGACTTCGACTTCCTCGGTCATGGGTGACCTCCTGCTGCTACGATATGTTCACGAAGGATCATGCCGCGTTCTACGCTCATAACGCACTGCGTTATGGCTGTAGTATAGCACTATGGTGGGAGGAAGTCAAGCGACATGCTCCTCTCTGTCATTGTAGCAGAAATATCGCGCCGGTACCGGCGCAGCATTCAAAAGGAACATCAGTAGTATGCAACCCCAACCCCACACCGGTTATACGCTCAGTGCGCTTGCAGCGGTCGTCTGGGCATCGACAGCGCCTGGTCTGGCGTACCTTATGACACAGTATGCGACTCCTGGTTTGACGCTGGCGCTCTGGCGCGATCTGCTGATCGCGCTGGTCTGCGGCGGCGGGCTTCTGGCATTCCGCCCTTCGCTCTTGCGTATCGGCAGGCGCGCCGTCGGACATCTTGCGTTGACCGGGATGGTCTCCATCGGCATCTACCACGCTCTCTGGCTCTGGTCGGTGACTCTGAATGGCGCGGCGATTGCCGTTGTGTTGATCTACACCTATCCCGCATTTGTCACGCTTGGCGCGTGGGCGCTATTTCGCGAACCGATCAAGAAGGTGCATCTGGCAGCGCTGGCACTGGCGCTGGCAGGGTGTGCGCTCGTTGTCCGCGCGTATGATCCTGCAATCCTGCGGATCAGCTGGCTGGGCGCGATGGTCGGCTTGCTGACTGCGCTGACCCATACCGTCTATGTGCTGGTTGGTCAGCGCAATGCTCCGTCCATCAGTCCGTGGGCGACGCTGGCATATACGATGACCTTCGGCTCGCTCACGCTCCTGGCGCTGGCGCTGGCAGCCGATCAACTCGCTCCAATGACGCGATCGTATATCTGGGCAATCGAGACCCCGGCAGCCTGGGCGATCCTGGCAATCATTGCTATCGGTCCAACCCTTGGCGGGTATGCGCTGTTCACCCTTTCGTTGCGTCACATTCCGGGGAAGGTCGCCGGATTGATCTCAGTGATCGAAGCGCCGGTCGCGACACTCATCGCCGTCACATTGCTCGGCGAGCGCCTCGAAGCCCTGCAAATCGCAGGGATGGGCATGATCCTGGTTGCCGTCGTTCTGCCGCGACTGGTGGCGCAGAGTGAAGGCGCGCCGCAATAAACCGGAGGGCATTTCGGATGGCAGGTTGGAGGTGAGCGGACGGCGAGCAGCGTCTGGTTCTCTGTTCCTGGTTCTTCGGCGCACTCCGAAGAACCAGGAAGATAGCTTATCCGTCAGTCACTGTCGTCGCCGGGTATGACCAGACACGAACACTATTGCGACCGCTGCGCTTGGCGATATACAACGCCCGATCCGCGCGATCAATGACGGCATCGAGCGTGACGTGATCATCGGGATGATAGACTGCTGCACCGACACTGATCGTGAGCGAAATCGATCCATAATCGGTCACAAATGGAGCACGCTCAACGGCGATGCGCAGGCGCTCGGCGATCTGTCCGGCGGCGTGGATGTCGGTTTCAGGGAGCGCCACCGCAAATTCTTCGCCGCCGTAGCGACCGATAATGTCAATCACGCGCAACTGATTGCGGCAACGTTCTGCCACGCCACGCAACACCTGATCACCGGCTGCGTGCCCGTAGGTGTCGTTGACCGACTTGAAATGATCGACATCGATCATGAGGATTGCCAGCGGATGCAACGTGCGTTGGCTGCGTTGAAACTCGCGTCTGACATTCTCGAAGAAGGTACGTCGATTCCAGATACCGGTCAGTTCATCAATGGTTGCGTGGCGACGCGCTTCGGCGAACAGATGGGCGTTGTCGATGGCAATCGCCGCCGTTGCTCCAAGCAATTCGAGTGCGCTGCGGTCGGCGTCAGTATACGCATATGGTCGAGACGCACGAACGAGAATCGCACCGATGACCCGCCCGCCGCGCCGCATGACGGCAACGAGCACGCTGCTGCCGCATGCATCATGGTCACAGCGCAGCGATTCCCGGTTCGTAATCGCGTGGTTCGCCAGATCGGCGCATGCTTTGCTGTACGCACGCCCGACGCAGTAGATAACCCCCGCTGGACCCTGCTCACCCATCTTGAGCGCAATCAGAAAGCCATCGCACGGAACCAGCGATGTCGTGGCGCGATAGATCTCGTCGTAGATCTGGTTCAGATCGAACAGGGCGCCAAGACGTTGACTCGCTTCGTACAGACGGGTGCGCACGTCCGCTTCACGCCGTGCGGCTTCAAAAAGACGCGCATTCTCAATCGCAATAGCAGCCGTCGTCGCCACTTGATCAAGCATCTCAAGGTCACTGGCTGAATACACGTAGGTCGCGCGCACGTGCACCGACATCACGCCCAATATCCGGTCGCCACGCCGCATGACGATCAGCAGGCGCGTGTCTCGACCGCCACCCGTGATGCACAGCGATTGTCCGCCAGCAATCGCCTGCGCCACTGCATCATCCAGGGTATGGTTGTCCTGATCGGGCTGGTCACTGCTGGAGTAGACAGTGTTCAATCGCTCACTGCCGGGATCGACCAGGGATAGCGCGAAGGAATCGCAGGGAATGAGCGATGCCACTGCCTGATGAATAGCCCGGTAGAGGTGCGGCAGATCGAGGATCGCGCCGATCTGTTGACTGGCGTTGAACAGCGCCGCCCGGCGCTCCGCTTCCTGAATGGCTGCCTGATAGTGCCGGAGGCGCTCAATGGTCAGTCCTATTTGCCTGCCAATAACCGTCAGAATGTTCAGGTCGTGAACCGTAAATGGTTCATCGCGTCCGATACGATAGACCGCGAGGACGCCGATCGGTCGCCCATCGGCAACGACCGGCACACCAACGACGGCGCGTACATCGTGCTCAACAAGTTCGCGCAGCGCGCGCTCGCTGCGATGATAGCCGTTCACCAGCGCTGGCAAACGTTCGTCAATGATCTTCCAGGCAAGCGAAGAACTGCGGGGGAGATGCAGCCCCTGCAATGCCTCTGGCACCCCGAAGGTGTAGCGAAACTCCAGTTTCTCACCGTCCGGTGTGATCAGCGGGAGTGCGCCGGCGTCTGCTCCGACCAGGTCAACAACCAGACGCATCACTTCAGGCATGATGCTCTCGATGTCGTGTGCACTGTGCAACAGTTGCGTCAGGAGATTGAGCTGTCGTTCGCGTTTGAGCGTCTGTGCAACCGATTCGTGCTCGACGCCATCGCCAGTCTCGGCAACAACCCGGATATGGGCTGCGCTGTTCACAGCACGCGCCTGAAGCAAAGCATCGGCGGATTGCCGTGTTTCGCTGTGACCTGCCTGGGTCATAGATGCAAACTTTCCGTGCCTCTGTCGATACCGGGTGCCGTGGATTTTTGAGCGAGCTCGCCGCCTGTGATGTTCCATGCTACTATGCCCGACGGTATTCGTCCATAGCCGCTCGTATAGTCAGGATGACGAGTTGATGACAGACGCACGGAACCCGGTGCTCCTTCCACCTGCACAGCGACGACGCGGCGCAGTGGTGATGCTGGTGATTACTTTCCTCATGTGGGGCGGATTCTTCATGGTTATCCCCCTTATATCGATACGCTACGTTGATGACCTGGGATGGTCGGCGGGAGCGATAGGACTGGTGCTGGCGATCCGTCAGTTGACGCAGCAGGGATTGACCGTTTTCGGCGGCGCGCTGGCAGACCGGTTCGGCGCGAAGGGATTGATCGTCGTCGGCATGTTCATTCGTGCGGTCAGTTTCAGTGCGCTGGCGCTTGCGTCAACCTATCCGCTGCTGATGATCAGCGCGCTCATGGCGGCGATTGGCGGCGCATTGTTCGATTCGCCATCGTCGGCGGCGATGGTTGCGCTTACGCGACCGGAAGAGCGCAACCGGTACTTTGCAGTGCTGGGAGTCGTACGCAACCTGGGGATGTCCCTCGGTCCGCTGGCGGGCGCAGTGTTGCTACGGATCGATTTTGCTTTTGTTGCGCTTGCGGCGGCCGGCTGTTTCTTCATCGCTGCGGCTGTGACGTTGCTGCTCTTGCCGCCGGTGCAGGTTGCAACCGAACGCGGTGAACTGCTGGCAGGCATTCTGCTTGCGCTGCGCGACCGGCGCTTCATGGCGTTCAATGTGCTGCTGATGGGATACTGGTTCATGTGGGTGCAGATGACCATCTCGCTTCCCCTGGCGGCGCGCACGCTTGCCGGGACTGCTGATGCCGTGAGCTGGCTCTACGCCCTGAATGCAGGAATGGGCATCGTGTTGCAGTATCCGGTGGTGCGCATCGCCGAACGCTGGTTGCGCCCGCTCCCGGTGTTGCTGATCGGCATTGCGCTGATGGCATTGGGGTTGGGCAGCGTGGCGCTTGCCAGTACGACCGGGCTGCTGCTGGCGAGTGTGGCGATCTTTTCATTTGGCGCCTTGCTGGCTGCGCCGGGACAACAGACGGTCGCTGCCGAACTGGCGAATCCGACGGCGCTTGGCTCGTACTTCGGCGTCAGCGCACTGGCGCTGGCGCTGGGCGGCGGGATCGGGAATTATGCCGGGGGGGCGTTGTACAGCCTGGGATACCACATTGGCGCACCAGCACTCCCCTGGCTGGTCTGTCTGGCGGTCGGCATCGGCTCGGCAATCGGTCTGGCGCTGCTCGATCGCCACCTTACCCGTCATCCGGCGAATGTTGCCGATGCAGCCGTGTCCTATCGCGACTGAAACGTTGCATTTTTGTTATCTGCCGTATCCTCATAGGTGCGTTCATCGTTCCCTTTATGCTGGAAGATCGCAGGAATGCACGGGAGCGGCGATATGGAAGCATATCAGTCAGATCCGCTGGTCAGTCCCATCCGTCGCCGCGGATGGCGCGAGATCGTGCGCTTTGCGCCCCTTACCGCGCAACCGCACATCGCGCTGGTCATCTCCCGTCGCGGGCGAGTTATTTCCATTATTCCCGCGAATACGCGCCGAACTCTCTCGGATTATCTCGACTGGCCATTCGAATACCGTGAAGTGGATCTGCGCGAACGTCTGCTCGAACTCAACCTGCGCCTCGACTCGTGTGATGTCGGGTATGCGTTCACTGCTGTGCTGCGGCTTGTCTATCAGGTGGTGCGACCCGAGCGCATCGCCGTCGAGCACGCCGACGTGCTGCACGAATTCGAGGCGGCAATCGTTCAGCGCGCGCGTGCCATTGCGCAGAAACTCGGTATCGAACAGAGCGGATTGCTCAAAGAATACCTCCTCGAAGCGCTCATGAGCGGCAATGAACTGCCGCAGCGGTTCGATCAGTTGGGGCTGGCGTTACGACGCGCCGATGTGGCCATCGAACTTGATCATCATGCCCGCGAGTTCGCCGAGACAGTGTATGAGCAATTCCGTGATCGTCCGCTGATCTTGTCACTTGTGCTCGAAAGCAGCCAGCCCGGTGCGACGTTTACAGTACGAGTCGGCGGTTTCTACCGCTTGCGCTCACGCGATGGCGAACTGCACACACCAGCAACCGCTGAACCGATTATTCACGCCGCAGTGCACCGCTCGCTGCACCGGGTCGCTGCGCGCTTCGCCCCGCATCAGGAACGGGACGCAATCACAGCGATGACCGATGAGTTGTGGCACGATACGGTGCTCAAAGCCACACTTGCCGCCAGTAATCTCGAACTGCTGCGACCTGCCGTGCAGATTCTTGCGCATCCGCCTGCGCTGGATGCACCTGCGCTGCGCCCGATGCTGTCCGACTCGCAGACTATCGGGGCACGACAGGCGGCAGAGGCGCGAGGTCCCGTACAACACGATGACATCGGCGCCGATCAGCCCCTCCCATCAGCGCACCATACTGCATCGATCAGCCCGATTTGGGAAGATGAGCGCACCAACGTCGAAGAGACAGGAAACGAAACGTCTGCATGGCGAATGGTCGCACCAGAAACATGCGCTCCGGCGTGTGACGCCGATCCTCGGAACGACAATCAGCATGTCCCGACGCATGTCTCCCCCATGCACGACGACGAGGACGGGCGCGACGATCCTCCTGAATGGGTCGCCTGGCGAGCTGCGCTTGATCAGGCGCAAACAGCAGATGGCGATGTCTCACTGCCATGGGCGGCGCCGCCGCTATGGAGCGGCGAGACCTCACGGCTCGAGATTGTGGCGCGCTGGGTCGAACTGTTGAGCACTCAAGAGGCATGGGCATTCCAGTACACCGCGCGAACGATCGCAGAACGTCCAGAAACAATCGAGACGATCATCTGTGGGTTGACCGACGATCCAACGCTCTGCAATCACGCAGCCGACCCTCGATGCCGCCTTTTGCTCGCAGAAACGCTGAAGAGCATTCTGGAGATGAACGAAGAGAACCTGTTTATTGCCGGGCAGTCATCGGAGCGTCATCTTTCGCATTCGCAGGAAGAGTCGGGCTGGCGCACTGTCGATGAATCCAATACGCCTTTGTCGTCTTGACGTGCACGAGGCGCATATGTCTCCCTTCTCACCGCTTGTTACCATGTCTGGTTCGCCATCGATCATCATCGCTCTGATGCTTAGCGCAATAGTGCTGCTGGAACTGGAGCGAATCTGGACGCGCACGCGCCGGTTTGCCGGGAAGCCGGTCGGAGCGCCTGCTTTTGTGCTGGATGGACTGGCGATCGCTGCCGCCCTGTTCGCATTCGTCGGATGTGCGGTGGCGCTGATGCACCTCATGATCGAAGCGGCGTCATACATAGTTGAGCGTGCAACAGGTCTGATGGGACAGATCGATGGGACGACAACAGGGCTTGCGATCGGCAGCCTGATTGCACTTCTGGTCTCGATGATCGTGATCCGTCATCTGTCTTCCCGCACAGCCGCGCCATCGTGTGAACCGATGCGCCCGGAGGTAGTCCCGGAAGGACGCATCATTCACTCTGAACTGATACCGCCGATTGCCGGTGCACTGCCGGTTCCGTCGGGCGATGTCGCTGAGTCAGAGGAGGAACCGCCGCTCGTAATGCTGCGAACGCGCCGTCCATCTCAACGACCTGTGCCACACCCTGTTCAGATGCCGACAGTGGAACAGATGCTGACGCCACCCCAACCCAAACCTCGACGGTTGCAGCGGATCGTCGTGATGGCGGCAACGCTGCTGGTGGTTGGTGCAACCGGCTTTGTGTACCGCGATGCCATCATCCAGACAGTTGCCGCCTGGCAGTTGCCGATAACAAGCCGTCCGATCTCCGAGCCGCCAGAAGATGTCGTCTCGCCAACGACCCTCCCTGCCACTCCGCAGGTTGACGTGCAGGCAGCGCCAACCGCTGCACCGCAGATATGGTCTGTCGCTGTCGAGCGCCTGAACCTGCGCGCCGGTCCTGGCATCGATTATCCGGTCGTTACAACATTGAAGCGCGGCGACGACGTCATTGATCTGGGAGAAACCGCAGGCAGCGGTGAAGACAGGTGGGTGCGGGTGCGGGCGGGGACGCAGGAAGGCTGGGTCTTCCGCGCCTT
>Ga0197142_1002559_pt1 | contig 15818 bp, 14 predicted proteins | sample GBS60_MetaG_FD_148614 | JGI IMG/M metagenome (GOLD analysis project Ga0197142, IMG submission 148614) | Sediment microbial communities from Great Boiling Springs, Gerlach, Nevada, United States - GBS 60_MetaG | ecosystem: Environmental > Aquatic > Thermal springs > Hot (42-90C) > Sediment...
GAAGCCAGCCCCAGACCTCCATCCGCCGACCTCACTCCTGACCGGGGCCAGCGGGAGGCAGGGTCACCCGCCTGCATGTGGGGCGGGACCCCGGCAGAGCGGCCCCGGTCTTGTGAGGGCAGGCCTGGCCTTTCTTTCCACATTCCTGCCGTTTCATTCCTCCTCCCGGTTGATCTCCTCCAGCACCTTCCAGAGCTTCTGCAGCCGCGGGTGCAGATTCCACTCCTCAGGCCGGGTGGCGTAGCGCTCCCCCTCATTAATGAATTTGTACAGATAGATTTCGCAGGCCCGGTATTCCTCCTGGCCCCCGGCCCAGCGGGTGAAGTTGCCCGGGAAAATCCCGGCGATCCGCCAGCCCTCCCCGTACTTCAGGGTCTTGGCCTGGGTGATGGTGTGCCAGGTCTCCAGGAAGGTGGTGAGGTATTCGGCTCCGGAGGCCACCGCCACGTGATGCATTGTCCTCCCCAGGAGATTCATGAGGCCCTAGCGGCGGAATTCCGGGTGCGTGGCCGCAAAACTGAATTCGATCTGCAGGTTCTTGTCCACCTTGGTCATCAGGGTGGCGGCGGCCAGGCGGCCGCTGGCCCGCTCCTCCGCCACCAGCATCAGGCAGGGTTTGGCCGCGGCATCGGTTTCCCAGGTGTCCTCCAGGGCCACCTTGTCCTCGCAGTCCTCCGCAAAGAGCAGGAAATCGTGCACCGAGCCGTAGATTTCGGGGTAGGCCTGGCGCCAGAGTTCGGCGGCGGCGGGAAGATCCCGGCGCCAGGGGAGTCGGGCGACGAACCGGCCGTCCGGGCTTGTCCGGGGCTCCGGCCGCACCCAGAGGAGTCGTTTCTCCCGGATGGGACGGGTAAGACAGGTGCGGGCCATGGGCCGGAAAGGGCGATAGGGACTCATATCCAGGAAGCGCATGACGGCCCTCCCAAAGATGAAAGTGGAATTTGTCTCCGTTATAAGATAAAAAAAGGCAGGCAGCCACTCGTGCCGGCCGACGGGGCCTGCCCGGGGCGGAGACCTGCGGCCGGGGTGAAAACGGAGCTGGGTATGGGAAAACGGCACCTGATGTTTATGACCGCGGCCCTCCTGGGGTTGGGGCTGATCTACCCCGCCGGCGCCGCCGGCCTCAAGGACACGGAATCGGCGGGTCACGCGGAGACGGCGGCCACCTACCAGATCGTCAACATTTATTCCTATCCGGGCTACCGTCTGGTGCAGTTCAATTTGGCGGTGCTCTCCCATTACTCCTACCTCCTGGTGAGCGGCAAGGAAGCCCTGGCGGTGGACCCCGGCCGGGATGTGGAGGCCTACCTCAAATGGTGCAAAAAGGAGGGGGTGAAACTCACCGGGGTTTTCCTCACCCACAACCATGCGGATTTTGTCGCCGGACACCTGGAGCTGGCCCAAGCCGCCGGCTGCCCCGTCTATATCAGCGCCAAAAGTGGCGCCGGTTTCCCCCACAAGCCCCTGAAGGAGGGGGACACCCTCAAGGTGGGGGAGGCGGTGGTGAAGATTCTGGAGACCCCGGGCCACACCCCGGAAAGCCTCTGCGGCCTGGTGGCGAACCGGGCCAAACCCCAGGAGCCGCACCTGCTCCTCAGCGGCGACACCCTCTTCATCGGCAGCGTGGGGCGGCCGGATCTCATGGGCGGGACGCTCTCCGCCGCCACCCTGGCGGGGATGCTCTTCGACACCTGGTGGCAGAAACTCTCCAAACTGCCGGATCAGGTGGCCATCTTCCCGGCCCACGGGGCCGGTTCGCTGTGCGGGGTGCATCTGAGCGATGAGCCCACCTCCACCCTGGGGGTCCAGAGACAGGCCAACCCCTACCTGAAAATTCGCCAGAAAAGCGAATTCATCGCCGCGGTGCTGGAGGGGCTGCCGCCGGCGCCCCAGTATTTCCGACACAATGCCGCCCTCAACAAGAAGGGCCCGGATCCGGTGAACTGGAAAGCCGGACCGGTGCTCCTCATGCCGGAGGCGGTCCTGGCCGACCCCCGGGAATTTCAGGTGGTGGACCTCAGGGAGGCCCGGGAGTATGCCGCCGGGCACGTGCCCAACGCCCTGAACATCGCGGTGCGGGGCCGCCTGGAGACCTGGGTGGGGACCATGATCCCCTGGGGCAGCCGGGTGGTGGTGTGCGGCCATCCCGAGCAGGTCCGGGAGGCCTGGCGGCGCCTGCATCGCATCGGCTATGTGGCCCAGGGGCTGGAGTGGGAGGCCTGGGCCAAGGCCGGGTTGCCCCAGGCCAAAACCGGGCTCCTCTCCCCCAAGGACCTCCACGCCCGCCTGCAGCGGGGTGAGGGGCCCCTCATCGTGGATGTGCGTCTGCCCCAGGAATGGCAGGCCCTGCGCATCGGCCCGGTGGTCAACCTGCCCCTGGACCGGCTGGCGGAGCTGGCGCCCTTGAAGCTGGACCCGGAGCAGCCGGTGGTGACGGTGTGCAATTCCGCCTTCCGGTCCAGTCTGGCGGCCGGGGTGCTGGAGCGCCTGGGCTTCAGGCAGGTGGCCAGTCTGGACGGGGGCAGTGAGGCCTGGATTGCCGCCGGGCTCCCCACCTTCGGGCCCGAGGCGCCCCGGGTGGCGATGGCCGCGGCCCCCACTCCGGCACCCGCCGCCCCGCCCCCGGCCCCGCCCCGGGAGCTGCGGCTGCCGGAGCGCCTCTCCCCGGCGGAACTGAAACGCCTGCTTTTGGATCTCCCCGGCACCTTTGAACTGGTGGATCTCCGCCCCCCCGGGGCCTTTGCCGAGTATCACCTCCCCGGGGCCCGGAACGCGGACATTGACGAGGTCCTGAAAAATCCGGCGTATCTCCAGAATCCGGGCCCCCTCATCCTGGTGGACCGGGACGGCAGCCTCGCCATGGCGGTGGGGGGGATCCTGAGCCAGAAGACCACCCGCCCCATCAAGGTTTTGTATGGCGGTCTGGCGGCGTACTGGAGTGAGATGGAGTTTCCGGCGGTGAGCGCCCCCGCCGGCCCGGCACCGCCCCCACCGGCGGCGGCCCCGGCCGGTCCGGCCCCCGCCACCCCGGCCACACCGGCGGCTCCGGCGCCGCCGCGCAAAAAACCCGCGGGGTGCTGACGATGGCGTCCGGCAAACCTCCCCTGAATCCCTATCTGGCAGGCGTGTTTCTGGGACTCGTCCTGACGGCGTCCTATGCGGTGCTGGGGGCCGGTCTGGGGGCCTCCGGGGGGCTGGCCCGGCTGGCCGCCGCCCTCTCCCACCTGGCGGCCCCGGCCCACACCCAGGCCAGCGCCTATTTCGGTGCCTGGGCCCCCCATTATCTCTCTTACTATCTGGTCTTCATGTTTGTGGGCCTCTTTGTGGGCGGGCTCCTCTCCGCCGGGGTTGCGGGCCGGCTCCGGCCAGGCCTGGAGCGAGGCCCGGGCTGCCCGGCCGCCAGGCGGATGGTCTTCGTTTTCGGGGGCGGCCTGCTGGTGGGCTTTGCCAGCCGCCTGGCCCAGGGCTGCACCTCCGGCCAGGCCTTGAGCGGCGGGGCCCTCCTCCTCACCGGCAGCCTGATCTTCCTGGCCGCCCTGTTCGTCAGCGGCTTTGCCGTGGCCCGCTTCTTCCGGAGCCAGTGGTATGCTTAGCACCTTTTACGGCACCGACCGCCTGGACAGCGGCGCCGCCTGGGCCGCGGCCTTCCTTTTGGGGGTGCTCTTCGGCATCGCCCTGGAGCAGGCCGGCTTCGGCAGTTCCCGGCGCCTGGCCGCCGTCTTTTATCTGGACGATCTGGCCGTCATCAAGGTGATGTTCACCGCCCTGGTGACCGCCATGCTGGGGCTCATTTTCCTCACCGGCACCGGGCTGTTGCCCCCGGATCAGCTCTATTACCTTCCCACCGTATATGGCGCCCATCTCCTGGGCGGCCTCATTTTGGGCGCCGGTTTCGCCATGGGCGGCTGGTGCCCCGGCACCGCCGCGGTGGGCGCGGCCTCCGGCAAACTGGATGCCTGGCTCTTCCTGGCGGGGGGCCTGGCGGGCTGTATCCTCTTCAATGAGCTCTATCCCCTCCTTAAGCCCCTCGCCACCTGGGGAGAGGCCGGGGTGGATTTCCTCTATCCCCACCTGGGCCTGAGTCAGGGAAGTGCCGCCTTTTATGTCAGCCTCCTGGCGGTGGCGGTCTTCTGGGGCTGTGAGCTCCTGGAGCGCCGCCGGGGGGTGGGGGGCCAGCTCCTGTCCGGCCGTTTTCTCCCCACCTTCAGCGGGGCGCTCCTGGTGGCTGCGGCGGTGGCCTATCTGGCCGCCCCTCTCCCCGGGATGGGACCGCAACCCGGGGCAAAGGGGGAGGCCGCCCTCCTCGCCCAGGTGGAGGCGGGCCTGGATCACATGGAGCCGGAGGAGCTGGCCGACCGCCTCCTGGCCCGGGAGCCGGGCCTGGTGGTGGCGGATGTGCGCTCCGAGGCGGAGTTTCAGGCCTTCCATATCCGGGGGGCCATCCATGCGCCCCTGCCCCGGGTGCATGAGGTCCTGGCGCCCTTTAAGAACAAGGGCACCATCGTATTGTATTCCGGGGGGATGACCCATGCCGCCCAGGCCCGGGACTCCCTCTTCCGCCAGGGCTTCCGTAATGTCTATCTCCTGAGCGAGGGGCTTGTCGGTTTCCGGGAGCGGGTCCTCAAACCCGCCTCCCTCAGGGCAGAGCCGGTAACCCCGGAGATGGCCGCCCGGATCAGCGCCTGGCGCACCTTCTTCGCCCCGGCGCCCCCGGCCGCGGCGGGGCCGGAGCCCGCCGAGTTGCCCGCGCCCCTCCCGGGCCTGGTGGAGACCGAGTGGCTGGCCCGGCACCTGGGCCAGCCCTGGTTGAAGATCATCGATCTGCGCAGCCAGCCGGAATACAACTCCGGGCATATCCCCGGCGCGGTCTATCTGAACTATGACAGCCTGCGGGGGGTGGTGGGCGGCGTCTCCTCCATGCTCCTGCCCGGGGAGCTGCTGGCGGCCCATTTCTCCCTCATGGGGATCACCCCCGGCGACCTCATCGTTCTGGCCCCGGGGGAGAAGATGCAGGACGCCACCCTGGTGGGCATGGCCGCGGAGCGCCTGGGACACCGCCGCTACGCCATCCTCCAGGGGGGCATGCCCAGGTGGCTGGCGGAAAAGCGCCCTCTGACCACCGCCCTGCCCGCCATCACTCCCAGCCGCTACCCCGTCCCTCCCGGGGCCGATGACTTCACGGTGGCGGCCGACAAGGTCCTGGAAGCCAGCCGCCGGGGCCGGCCCCTCATCCTGGATGTGCGGCCGGCGGAGTATTACCGGGGCGAGAAGTCCGAGGAGGCCCGGGCCGGGCACATCCCCGGGGCCAAAAACCGTCCCTTCAGCGACGACGTGATCGCCGGCAAGGAGGGGGTGTTTTTCAGACCCGCCGCCGAACTTGCCGCGGCCTACGCCCGGCTCCTCCCCGACAAGGACACCCCGGTCATTGTGCATTGCCGCACCGGGCACCAGGCCAGTCAGACCTTCTTTGTCCTCAAGCGGCTCTTGGGCTACCGCCAGGTCCTGTATTACGATGCCGGCTGGAGTGAGTGGGCCTCCCGGCCGGAGTTGCCGGTGGTGAAGGAGGGAAAATGATCCCGGAGCCGGGAGGCGGGCATGTGGGATGAGGCGGTGGTGGCGGCCACCTTCCAGAACCGGGTGCTGGCGGAGATGGCGGCCCAGCTCCTGGTCCAGGAGGGCATTGAGTCCTTCATCCTGGCCGACGATGCCGGGGGCGCCTATCCGCCCCTGCAGGCCGTGGGCGGGGTGCGGCTCCTGGTGGATGCCCGGGATGCCGCCCGGGCCCGGGAGATCCTGGAGGACGCCCCCCTGATGGAAGAGGAATTGGCGCCCACGGAATAAAGCCTGGGAATCAATTGTCGGGACCCGATCCATCGGGGCGCTCCAAAAGGCGGCGCTCCGGCGGGGTCCCACAGGGTGGCAGGAGGCAGCATGCTCTATCAAGGGTGTGAGATCGGGGTGGCGGGCTTGGGGGTCATGGGCCGCAACCTGGTTCTCAACCTGGACGATCACGGCATTCAGGTGGCGGTGTATAACCGCACCCCGGAAAAGACCCGGGAATTTCTGGCCGGGGAGGCCGCCGGCCGCCGGGTGCAGGGGGCTTACGACCTCAAGGAGTTCGTGGGCCTGCTGCGCAAGCCCCGGGCGGTGCTCCTGATGGTCAAGGCCGGGCCTCCGGTGGATCAGATGCTCCGGGAGCTCCTGGCCCTGATGGAGGCCGGCGATCTCATCATCGACGGCGGCAACTCCCATTTCACCGACACCGCCCGCCGGGAACGGATCCTGGCCAAAAAGGGCCTCCTGTACCTGGGCCTGGGGGTTTCCGGGGGCGAGCGGGGGGCCCGCTTCGGCCCCAGCCTCATGCCCGGGGGCTCCCGCAAGGGCTACGACCGGGTGGAGCCCTTCCTCACCGCCATCGCCGCCCAGGTGAACGGCGAACCCTGCGTCACCTATCTCGGCACCGGTGCCGCCGGCCACTACGTCAAGATGGTGCACAACGGCATCGAATACGCCGTCATGCAGCTCCTGGCGGAGACCTATGACCTGCTGAAGCGGGGCCTGGGGCTCACCGCACCGGAGCTGGCCGGGATCTTCGACCGCTGGCAGGAGGGCCGTCTGCATTCCTTTCTCCTGGAGATCACCGCCAAAATCTTCCGGAAGCAGGATGATCTCACCGGCCGGCCTCTGGTGGAGCTGATCCGGGACACCGCCGGGGCCAAGGGCACCGGCAAATGGTCCTCCTGGGACGCCATGGACCTCATGGTGCCCACCCCCACCATCGATGTGGCGGTGACCATGCGGGATCTCTCCAGCCATTGGGAGGAGCGCCAGGAGATCGCCCGCCTTCTGGGGGCCCCGGAGCCCCGGCCCGGAGTGGACCGCGCGGAGTTTCTCCGGCAGCTGGAGAGCGCCCTCTTCGCCGCCATGGTGGTCTCCTACGGCCAGGGGCTGGCCCAGATCCGCCAGGCCTCCCTGGCCTATCACTTCGGGGTCAATCTGGAGGCGGTGGCCCGGGTCTGGCGGGGTGGCTGCATCATCCGGGCCCGCCTTCTGGAGGATATCCGCAGCGCCCTGCAGATCCGCTCCGATCTCCCCAACCTCCTTCTGGATCCCCATCTGGGGGAGATGGTGCGGGCCTGTGAGGCGGACTGGCGGGCGGTGGTGCAGCAGGCCGCGGCCTGGGGCCTGCCGGTTCCGGCCTTCATGGTCTCGCTGGCCTACTATGACGCCTTCCGCAGTCCCTGGCTCCCGGCCAACCTCATCCAGGCGCAGCGGGATTTCTTCGGGGCCCACACCTACGAGCGGCTGGACCGCCCCGGCTCCTTCCACACCGAATGGGAGGAGGAGTGAGAAGGGCAGGGTGGGGGAGAGGAGCCTCCCCGGCCGGGGTGGAGATCTTTCCGGATCCGGAGGCCTTGAGCCGGGCCGCCGCCACCCTCACCCTGGACCGGGCCCGGGAGGCCCTGGCCTCCCGGGCCCGGTTCCTCTGGGCCCTCTCCGGGGGCAGCACGCCCCGGCGCACCTACGAGCTCCTGGCCCACACCCCCTTGAGGGAGGAGATGGAGTGGAGCCGGGTGGAGGTCTTCTGGGGCGATGAGCGCTGCGTGCCTCCGGAGGATCCCCGGAGCAATTACCGCCTGGCCCGGGAGGCCCTCCTGGACCGGGTGCCGATCCCGGAAGGGCAGATCCACCCCATGACCTGTCACTCCGACCCGTGGGAGGCGGCCCGGAGATACGAGGCCCTGCTGCGCCGGAGGTTTTTGGCCCCCGGATCCGGTTTTGATCTGGTGTTTCTGGGATTGGGGGCCGACGGCCACACCGCCTCCCTCTTTCCGGGGCACCTGCCCCCGGCGGGCGTCTGGGTGGCGGTGGTGACGCGGCCCGGGGAGGACTTCCCCCGCCTCACCCTCACCCCGGAGGTCCTGAACCGGAGCCGTCTGGTGGTCTTTCTGGTGGCCGGCCGGGACAAGGCCCCGGCCCTTCAGGCAGCGCTGACGGCGGCCCCGGACCCGTCCCTGGCCCCCGCCCGCCTGCTCACGCCGCCCCACGGGGAGGTGCGCTGGCTGGTGGACCGGGAGGCCGCGGCCCTGCTTTGAGGGAAGACCCGCCTGGGGGAGTCAGGCCGGGATTCCCTTTGGGGGAGAGGGCTTCGGCCGGGGTTGCCGGAGACCGGGGGAAACGGGGAGGGAGGGGCCTCTTTCTCCTGCCCCGCCCGGATTCGGCCCTGCCACCTGGACAGGACCCGCGACCAGGCCGCAGCTAAAGGAAGGACCCCATGAAGCACATCATTTCCGCCTCCATCCTCTCCGCCGACTTCGGCCGCCTGGCGGAGGAGATCCGGCGGGCCGAGGAGGCCGGGGTGGACTGGATCCATGTGGACGTCATGGACGGCCACTTCGTCCCCAACCTCACCATCGGGGTGCCGGTGGTGCGGGCCCTCCGCAAGTACACCCGCCTGCCTTTGGACGTGCACCTGATGATCAGCAACCCGGAGCAGTATCTGGAGGCTTACGTGGATGCCGGCGCCGACTGGCTGGGGATTCATGTGGAGGCCGCAGTGCATCTGGAGCGGCAGGTGGCCCGCATCCGGGAGCTGGGGGCCAAGGCCACCGTCACCCTCAATCCCGCCACCCCCCTGTGCACCCTGGAGGTCATCCTGGGAGAGGTGGACATGGTGCTCCTCATGACCGTCAACCCCGGCTTCAGCGGCCAGAAATTCATTCCCGCCACCCTCCCCAAGATCCGGCGGCTGCGCCGGATGATCGACGAGGCGGGGCTTCCGGTGCTCCTGCAGGTGGACGGCGGCGTGCATCTGGACACCATCGACGCCATCGCCGCGGCCGGCGCGGATGTCATCGTCTCCGGCTCCGGCATCTTCAATGATAAAGATATCCGGGAGAACGTCCGCTGCCTGCGCCAGGCCCTGGAGCGCCACCCCCGCCGGAAAGGAGGCCCCTGTGCCGCCCTCTGAGCCCTTTTCCTCCGCAGAACCGCCGGTGGCCACCATCCGGGGGGAGGCCCCGGACCTGGGCCTGCCGGAGGAGGCCTGCCTCTTCGCCGGCCCGTTGGACCCCTGTATCCTGGTGATCTTCGGGGCCTCCGGCGACCTGGCCGGCCGCAAGCTCCTCCCCGCCCTCTTTTCCCTCTTCCGCCAGGGGGCGCTCCCCCGCCCCTTCCTGGTGGTGGGGTGCGCCCGCACGGAATTCACCAGTGACTCCTTCCGGGAGGCGGTGCACAGCAGACTTCTTTCCGCCGGCCCGGTGGACCCCGGGAGCTGGGCGGAATTTGCCCCGCATCTCCATTATATCCCCTTTGACTACTCCTCTCTGGCCAGCTATGTGCTCCTGAACAATTTCCTCCAGGAGCTGGAAAGGGCACATCAGACCCGGGGCAACCGCATCTTTTACCTGGCCGTGCCCCCCTCCCTCTACCAGGAGGTGGCCGTCTTCCTCAGCCAGGCGGGGATGGCGGAGCAGTGGGTCCGGGGCCAGGGCTGGGCCCGCATCGTGGTGGAGAAGCCCTTCGGCCGGGATCTGGCCAGCGCCGTGGAACTCAACCGCACCCTGCGCCAGGGCTTCCAGGAGGAGCAGATCTTCCGCATTGACCACTACATGGCCAAGGAGACGGTGCAAAACGTCCTGATCCTGCGGTTTGCCAACTCCATCTTCGAGCCGTTGTGGAACCGCCACTACATCGAGCAGGTGGGCATCATCGCTGCGGAAACCCTGGGGGTGGAGCAGCGGGCCTCCTTTTACGAGGAAACGGGGGTCCTGCGGGACATGTTCCAGAACCACATGATGCAGCTTCTGGCCCTCATCGCCATGGAGCCGCCCTCCCTCTTTGAATCCCAGCGGGTGCGGGACGAGAAGGCCAAGGTCTTCCGCTCCCTCAAGCCCCTCAGCCTGCCCCTGCCGCCGGACGCGGTGGTTCTGGGACAGTACACCGCCGGGGAGATCCACGGCCGGCCGGTGCCCGGCTACCGGGAGGAACCCGGGGTCAGCCCCGACTCCCTCACCCCCACCTTCGCCCTCCTCAAAGTCTACCTGGACAACTGGCGCTGGCAGGGGGTGCCCTTCTATCTCCTCTCCGGCAAGCGCCTGGCGGAGAAGCTGACGGAGATCATCATCCAGTTCCGGGAGGTGCCCCATTCCCTTTTCCGGAACATCCACCTGGGGCCCATTCAGCCCAACCGCCTGGTGGTGGGCATCCACCCGGAGGAGGCCATCACCCTCACCTTTGAGACCAAAAACCCCGGGGCCCTGGTCTGCCTGCGCCGGGTGACCATGGCATTCCCCTATTACCAGAACTACCGGGGCCCCATCCTGGAAGCCTATGAAAAATCCCTCCTGGACGTCATCCAGGGGGATCAGATGCTCTTCTGGCGGCAGGACGCGGTGGAGCTCGCCTGGCAGTTTTTCGATCCCCTCATCCGGGACTGCGAGACCTGCCCCGAGCCGGAAAGGCTGCTGAAATTTTATCCCGCCGGCTCCTGGGGCCCCCCTGAGGCCCACTCCCTCCTGGCCCGGTGGCGCAGCTGAGGGGCCGGCCAGGCCTCGCCAGCCTTCACCCCCACATGGATGACGGCGATGCCACCGGTGAGGGGGTGCCAGGTGACCCGGGTGAAACCCAGGGCGGCAAGATGGGCGGCCAAGGCCCGGGGGCCGGGAAAGGCCTGGATGGAGGTGGTGAGATAGGAGTAGGCGGCGGCGTTGCCGGCGATGAGCCTGCCGGCCAGGGGGATGAGGAAGCGGGAGTAGAGCGCATAGAGGCGGGCGAACCACGCCGGAGTGGGATGGGAGAACTCCAGGCAGACCAGCCGGCCTCCAGGTTTGAGGACCCGGTGCATCTCCCGGAAACCGAGGGTCATGTCCGTGAGGTTGCGCACCCCGAAGCCCACGATGACCCCGTCCAGGCAGTTATCGGGCAACGCCAGTTTCAGGACGTCCCCCTGCACCGGGAAGATGAGGTCCTGAAGCCGGGCGGCCCGGATCTTCTCCCGGCCCACGCGGAGCATCTCCCAGGTGAAATCATAAAGGAGGATGCGGCCGCCGGGAGCCACCCGGGGCGCGGCCAGGAGGGCCAGATCGCCGGTGCCGCCGCAGAGGTCCGCCAGCCGGTGGCCGGGCCGGGGGCACAGGAGCCGCACGGCCCGGCGCTTCCAGGCCCGCTGCAGCCCGAAGCTCAGGATGTCGTTGGCCAGATCGTAGCGGGCCGCAATGGCACTGAAATACCGCCGGACCAGGGCGGCTTTCCCGGCGGGGGCCGGTGTCGATGCAGAAGGACTCCTGGACATGTGCAGATGATCGCTCAGGGGGGTCTCCGGGAGAGGGCCGGGATCCAGAGCCCGCCCGCTGTCGGATGGAGAGGGAAGTCCCCGGGTCCGGTCTCCCGGCCCGCCTCTCCCTCCCCCCTTCCTGAAGGCAGTCTTTAAAGTGTGTTAACGGGGAAGGGGCGGAGGCCGCCGGAGGGGAGAGCCCCCCATATCCCCCGCCCCTCCCCCGGATCTCATCCCAGAGGCAGACGGAATCCCATGGCCACCGTGGACGAACTCCTGGACCTCATCCGGGAGCTGTTGCGCTCCCAGTCCCTGGCGGTGCTGGCCACCCAGAACCAGGGCCAGCCCTATGCCAACCTCATGGCCTTCGCCGCCGGTGAGGACCTGCGCCACCTGGTCTTTGCCACCTCCCGGAGCACCCGCAAGTTCGCCAACCTGCTGGCCGACCCCCGGGTGGCCCTGGTGGTGGACAGCCGCCGTAACCGGCCCGAGGATTTCTCTGAGGCCGCGGCGGTCACCATCCTGGGCAAGGCCTTTGAACTGGCCGGCCGGGAACGGGAGGCATATCTCGCCCTTTACCTGAACAAGCATCCGTATCTGAAGGACTTTGTGGCCCAGCCCGGCTGCGCCCTGATGAAGGTGACGGTGGAGAGCCTCATCCTCGTCACCCGTTTTCAGGAGGTGCACCAGATCCACCTGCCCCTGTGAGAGGCTCCCTTACACCTTGCAGAGGCCATGGATGGAGTCGCAGGTCTGGGCATAGAGGCGGGCGATCCAGTCCTCCGGCCGCTGGTAAGGTGCATAGACCGCCTCGGCCTCGGTCCGGGCCGCCTTCCGGGCCAGGCGCCGCAGCAGGCGGTGCACCGTGGTGACATAGGTGGCGTGGCTCCAGGTGAGGGGCGACACCGACAAGGGCTCCCCGGTGAGGGGATGGAGCTGCTCCGCCAGCACCCCGCTGGGCAGGGCGTGATCCGTCACCCAGGTGAGGATCTCCAGGGCCTCCTCCTCCCCCGCCTCATCGCCCCGCTCCAGGAGATAATCCGCCAGCCACAGGGTGCAGATGAACCAGGGGTTGCCGGGGACCTCCGGGCTCACCCGGTGGTAAGGGTCGCCCTCATAGCGGGCCATTCCCCCCACCGGCCCCGGCACCCAGAGGCGCTCCCTGAGCCGGCTCATGGTGGCGGCAATGCGGGGGTCGTCGCCGGTGTACAGGCCGAAGGCGAACAGCCCCCAGAGGCTGGCGTCCGGGGTCAGGTCCACCTCCAGTGCGCCTTCGGGGGTGCGCCGGAGCATGCGGCAGAAAGACTGGGCCTCCGGGCGCCAGAGATAGAGGGAGGCCATATCCCGAATTTCCGCCGCCACCCGGCGGTAGCGCTCCGCCTGCTCCTCCTCCCCGAAGACCATGCAGAAGAGGGCGGCGGCAGTAAGCCCCCCGAACACCGCCCCCACCGTGAAGCTGAGAATGCCCCGGCGCTCCTCCCAGAGGTCGTAGGAGGGGGCCGGCAGCCCGGTCTCCGGATCCCGGTAGGCGCACATGAAGTCTGCCGCCTTCTTCACCAGGGGGCGATAGAGGGGCTTGATGAAGTCCAGGTCCCGATACGAGACGAAGTGGTGCCACAGGGCCCAGACCACCAGGGCGGTGGAGTCCTCCTGGATAGGCAGCTGAGGCTGGCCCTCCTCATACCACGGGTGCCAGGAGGAGGCCAGGGTGCCGTCGGGATTGTACTTGTGGAGGAAACACCCCTCCGGCTCCAGGAGCGGGGCGAGAAACCGGAAGAACTGGCGGGGGGCGGTGGGATGCCCGGCCAGGTCCAGGGCATGGGCCACCAACGCGCCGTCCCGGGGCCAGATGTAGGAGTAGGTGTCCCGGTTGAAGTGGATGACGTCCGAGTCATTCCCCGCCAGAATCCCCCCCTGGGCGTCAATCTGGGTCCGCAGGATGAGGAGGCTCCGGTGATAGAGCTCCCCCACCCTGGGGGGCAGCAGGCCCAGTGGCGGCGACTCCTTTTTGATCCACAGGGTCCAGTAGTCGGCGGTGCGCTTGAGGAGCCGGGCGGGATGGCGGGACTTCACCAGGTCGTCCAGGCGCTGCACCTGGGCCCGGTTTTCGCCCGCGGCCAGCCAGAAGTAGGCGGCGCGCCGGTCCATCCCCGGCACCGTGAGCCTCACCCCCAAAACCGAGTCCACCGAGCCCTGGGCAATGGGATTGCCGGAGAGGAGGCCGTCTTCCGCATCCCGCCAGGTGCCCTCCTTGCCGGGCAGACCCTTTTCCCCCACTGCGAACTGCTCCAGGCCGTCAGTGACCTCCCCCCAGGCGTTGGCGAGAAAATAGCGGGCCCCCTTATAGTGCAGCACGCCGCCGCTTTTGGGGTCAAAGGCGGCGGTGTCCCCCACATTGTTGCCGGAAATGCTCAGATCCAGGGAGAAGAAGAGGCGCACCTCCCGGGGGTCCGGGGCCAGGTTCTCCACCTGCACTTCCCGAAGGAAGATATCCTCATGGAAATCCACCCCGTCCCGGCAGCGCAGCAGGAGTTTCAGGCCTTCGTGGTAGAGGCGCACATCCGTCACCAGGGTGTCCGGGGCGTAGAGGAGCTCCCGGCGCCACTCCTCCCCTACCCAGGAAAAGCGGCCGTCCACCCACACCCCCAGGCGGCAGCGGGCCCCCAGGACATGGTTTTCCTGGCCCACATGGGGGTAGTACAGGTCCCGAAGGCAGTAGTCCCGGTCAAAGCAGACGAGCAGGCGGCCGTTGGACAGGGGCAGATCCCGGGGCATGGCCTCCTCGAGGGGGAGAAAAGGTCAGGGACCGGGGCACCTGCTCCCCGGTCCCCTCTTCAGACCTTCAGCCCACCAGCCGGATGGCTTCCCGGATCATCTGGTTGGTGTAGCCCCACTCATTGTCATACCAGGCCATCACCTTGACCAGGTCGCCGTCCACCACCTGAGTCATGCTGAGCTCCACCACCGCGGCCCGGGGGTCCTGAATGATGTCGGAGGACACCAGAGGATCATGGGTGACGCCCAGGATGTCTTTATACCGGGGGGTCTCCGACTCCTCGATGAGGATATCGTTCACTTCCTTCACGGTGGTGGGGCGCTCCATGAGCATGGTGATGTCCGCCAGGGAGCCGCAGGGGACCGGCCCCCGCACCGCCACGCCGTCGAACTTGCCGGCGTATTGGGGCAGGATCTCGGTCACCGCCTTGGCGGCGCCGGTGGAGGTGGGCACGAAGTTGGCGGCCCCGGCCCGGCCCCGGGCCCACTTCTTGGCGGGCCCGTCCACAATGAGCTGGCTGGAGGTGTAGGCGTGGATGGTGGTCATGATGGCCTTTTTGATGCCGATGCGGCGCCCCAGCACCTCAATCACCGGCGCGATGCAGTTGGTGGTGCAGCTGGCGCAGGAGAAGGCCTGCTCCCCGCCGGGCTGGGTGACGCCGTGCACGATGGTGCAGAGATTGTCCTTGGGAGGCGCGGAGAGCAGGGCATATCTGGCCCCCGCCTGCAGGTGTTTGGTGAGCCCCTCGTACGTGGTGAAGACGCCGGTGCACTCAAAGACCAGGTCCACCCCCAGGTCCTTCCAGGGGAGCTGGGCCGGGTCCTTGACATTGAAGGTCCGGATGATTTTGCCGTCCACCGCCAGCTGGCCGTCCCTGGCCTCCACCTTGCGGTGGTAGCGGCCGTACACGGTGTCGTAGCGCAAAAGATAGACCAGATTGTCCAGGGGCATGAGGTCATTGACCGCCACCAGCTCCAGCTGGGGGGTCTCCATGATGATGCGCAGCGCCGCCCGGCCGATGCGACCCATACCATTGATGGCTACCTTGCCCATAACTCCTCCTTATGGCGCGAGTGTGCAAAAGGCCTGGGGGCACGGAGCCAGGGAGCCCGCCGCTCCGACCCTCGTTCCGGGCCCGCCATCTGCGGAAAAAAATCTGTAATGGCCTTAATTTAGCATGAAGGGGAAGGGTCTGCAAGGCGGGAAGGGTTCGCCTCTTCAGGACGGAGGCGGGGCCGGCACCGGCCACCACCGGCCCGCCAGCTTCAGGAGGCGCTTCCAGCAAAAATAAGCGGCAAGGTAGCACAGGATGAAGGCGCCGATGAAGCCCAGGGAAAGGCCGGTGCCCGGAAGGGGAATGTCCATCCCCAGGAAGCGGTACTGCATCCAGGCCAGGGCCACCGGGGCCGGCCAGAAAAAGGCCCCGGAGAGGGCCAGCTGCTGGAAGAAGGCCTTGCTGAAGGCCTCGTTGGCCAGCTTGTTGGCCGCTTCATAGGCCGCCCGGTCCCCGGCCTTGAGGGCCTCGATGGAGAGCTCCTGGTAATGCCGGGCCTGGGCGGCGGTCTCCTCCAGATAACGGCCCACCAGACGCCGGGCCAGCCACAGGCTCAGCTCCCCCAGGGCCAGGGCATGGAGGGCCAGCACGAAGGTGCCGAGATAAAAATCCGCCACCGCCCGGCCGGTGAGACGGTAGAACCGGATGAGGTAGGGGTCCAGGGCCGCAAAGGGCCAGGGCATGTCCATGGGAGAGAGAAAGAGGGGGCCGGA
>Ga0197142_1002561_pt1 | contig 15807 bp, 10 predicted proteins | sample GBS60_MetaG_FD_148614 | JGI IMG/M metagenome (GOLD analysis project Ga0197142, IMG submission 148614) | Sediment microbial communities from Great Boiling Springs, Gerlach, Nevada, United States - GBS 60_MetaG | ecosystem: Environmental > Aquatic > Thermal springs > Hot (42-90C) > Sediment...
CATCGCGTAGCGGGCGATTAGGGCGAGATCGCGAGCGGTGGAGTAGTGGTGTGGATGATGGAGACCGTGGGGATTCACGAAATGGGTGCGAGTTGCCCCCAGCACTTGCGCCTTCTCGTTCATGAGGCGCACGAAATGCTCCACGGAACCAGCTGTATGCTCCGCCAAGGCGACGGCGGCATCGTTAGCAGAGCGCAGCATAAGCGCATAGAGCAGGTCGCGCACAGAGACCTGCTCCCCCTCCTGCAGATGGATGGAGCTGGCTTTGGCGCGGGTAGCGCGTTTGGAGGCGCGTACCTGTTCCTCCAGCCCACACCGCTCCAATACGAGAATGGCGGTCATGATTTTGGTCAGGCTGGCAGGGGGCAACGGCAGGTCGGCATTTTTGCTGAACAGCACCTGCCCCGTGCTGGCTTCGATGAGGATGGCGCTACGCGCCTGCAGCTTGGGGGCATCCGCCCGCATGCTAAGCGTGCAAAGGAGCGCGCCCATCAGCCAAAGATTTCGCATAGTGCCCAGTTTCGCCCTTTTTAATACCTCTCCTGCCCAGCGAGTTGTGCTATAATAGAGGGTGAGATGGCACGCAAGCGAGTGGCTTTGATTATTCCGACGCGCAATCGGGCGCACGGTGCGTTCTCCCTAAACGAGCGTGTCGCAAAGGTGTGGAAAAGCTTACTGCGCCTGTGGGGACAAGATGCCGACATTATCGTAGCGGGCGATGTGAGCAAGAGCTGGTTTAATGCCCGCTATGACTTGGGTATCGTGCCCCATTTGGCATCTTATCCCTCCGGCCTGGACATCTACGGATGGGTGGATTACTCGGTTGGGGATAAACCCCTTTATCTGGTGGGCTATCGGGCGCCACAAGGCACTGCAGGCACGCCGGCAACGGGGGTGTTGGGTTTGACCCCCTTGGATGGGGCGCCCACCGATGTGCGGTTGGTGGGTCGTCGAGCCGTCTGGACGCAAACAGGCACCCGTGTGCATGTCGAATCTACGATTACGGTGATTAATGGGGTCTATCATGCCTTGCAGGTCGACACCAGCAATCCCCATCTGCAGGTGCTTTTGCGTCCTGATGCCGATCTCCATCCCCAAGCGAGCCATGTTTATATTGCGCGATGGCACAATCGCTATTTTGTGCCTGATGTGGGAAGCACTTTGGAACGGTCGCCTTGGATACTACCGTGGATTATGGTGAATGAGGAGGCGGAGCCTGAATGGAGCCGTCCGATTAGTGCCGATATAGATCATATCGTTAGCGATGGGGCGCCCAGAGTTGTAGGCTGGAGTTATGATCTCTATTTGCAGACCGTTCAATGGCTGCGCACCTTCTGCCACAACACGGGCTTAGTGGTGCAATGTGGCTGCACCACCGGTGCATTAAGCAATCTGGGCGCGAACGAACCGTATCTTCATCGGAACGCACGCTTCCTCAATAGTCAACTGGCGCAGATGCATCAGATATTGGTGGCGGAGCAGGATGGCTGTTTCCCCTGCTGCTGGCATGATCATCGTTGGCAGATTGAGGATACACTCGGTTATGCGGGTGCGCGGAGCTGGCAGAATCCTTACGGCACCTTTCGTGATCTCAGTTCACCGGCTGCCTTTCGCGCCCACTGGAAGGGGAATCTGGACGAGATGCGCGAGATGGGGTTTGCGACTGGCTGGTGCAATCGCCATCGCTATCTGAACTTCGCCAATAATCAGTTTACTGATCGCTACCTACGCTTTTTAAGAGAAGAGACTCCAGTGCGGGCAGCTCGCATCTGGGCGGGAACCTGCTTTACAGGGCGTGCCGTGCGCCACATGATGGTCGCCCCCAACTCCCGAAACCCGCTGGAGCGACGCTACGGCATCGAAATTATCGATTCGTATGATGCGCTTTGGAGCGCTAATATTCGGTATCGGGAGCAGCCTGCCAACCGGCAGACAATAGCCTTGGCTGATGGCTATGGTTCCGCCGGAGAAAGTGCTGATTTATTGTTTGCGCGCTGCCTTGGCATGCGAGTGGGTCGGCACTGGTTTGCCAAATGGTTGCGTGGCGGAGCGGTTCTCTACCATCATAACTACGAGATGAGCTACGAGTGGCCCTCACCTGCGGTATGGGTGTATATGGAACTAGATGCCTGGCGGCGCGTGCTGGCGCCATGGGTCACTTTCGGGAGTATAAGCGATATTGTGGCATGGCGCAATCGGGTGCGTAGCCTCTAACCAGCTGGTGAGGTCGCACTGCCGGCCCTAACGACTGTTGGGTACAATCAGTGATGTGGTAAGAGGTCTACGCGCGCGGGTTCTGTCAGGCGGGGTTTATCTCACCATACGACGCGGCGTTGGGGTCGTGCTGGGTGCTATTGGAGCCATCTATATCACCAATATCGTTGGTCCAGCAGGTTATGGATTGTTCATCTCCGTTCTCGGTGTCCTTATGTTCGTGAAAGAGATAGGACATTTTGGTCTGCGTATTTATCTGATTCGCGAGTCGCAAGGTGATCTCGTTGTCACCGCTTATCAGGCGTTCTGGTTAGGGCTTCTCTGGTCGCTGCTGCTGGGTCTGGGTGCTGCTTTGTGCCTCTGGGTAGCAGGGCACTACTGGGTTCGCACCCCGGGCTTTGTTGCCGTTTCGCTGACCATGATGGCTTGCTTGCCATGTGTTGTGTTGAGCGTGATTGTGGGAGCGCTGCTGGAACGCGAGATGCTTTTCAAGCAGATCACCGCTATCGAGCTGGTTTCGCTCTTCAGCTATTATCTTGTCACCATTCCGCTGGCATGGTTGGGCTACGGGGTTTGGGCCCTGGTGGCAGGCTGGGTGACCCATCAGGTACTGGCGCTGCTTGGCGTGATGTGGTTCGCAGGGTTCCGCCCACACTGGTACTGGGACAAGGGGGTTGTCTCCTCGATGATGCGTTATGGGATTAGTTATTCGATATCCAACTGGCTTTTCCACCTACGAGAACTGATACCGGCGTTCTTGGTGCTGCCCCTGGTAGGGCAGGCGGTTGCAGGTCACATTGGGCTGGCAAAGCGTTTGGTGGAGCTGTTTAGCTTCGCTCGGGAAGCCACTTCACGATTGGCACTGCCTGCACTGGCTACCCTCCGCGAGGACAAAACAAAGATGTTGCGAGCCATCAATGAGGGGATGCAGCTCCATACGCTGGGCGCAAGCCTTTTCTATGTACCTGCCGCCGTACTGCTGCCTTATTTGATCAAGTGGGTGTTCAAAGCGGAATGGAACGCGCAGGAGGTCGGGCTGGCGTTCGCTTTTACCGCCTTGAACTACCTCATTCAGGGGATTTTCATGCTGCACTCATCCGCCCTCTATGCCTACAAATACAACATGACCGTTGGGCTGGCGAATGCAGGCTACTTTCTGCTCCTGTTGGTGAGCGCCGCGCTGTTGTTGCCCCGCTATGGTGTTTTGGGTTACGGTCTGGCACTGCTGGCAACCGTGCCCTCCTTCCTTATATTCCATATTGCCATCACTCGCGTTGTAGGGCGACCCGATTATCGGGTGGCTTTGCTATGGTTGGGGGGCTTCACTGCTGCTATCTTTGCGCCTGTGGTAAGTCCCTGGTTGTACGGGCTGGCGGTTCTCTTGCTGATTCAACCTGCCAGTGTTCGGGAGTTTGCCCGGCTCTATCGCCACATTCGGGCAGTTCAACGGTCAAATCCTGCCCCCACGGATGCCTAATACCAATCACCGAGCCGGAGTTCACAAAGAACAGCAGTTGATGACCCCCTCCTTTAGGTTCCCCCTGCGAGCAGGGGGAACCGAATGGGCGCGCCGCGCGGTTCCCCTCGCGAAACGGGGGGAACCTGCAGGAAGGGGGCAATTAATGAACTTTGAACACGCAATTGGTATAATAAGTTTGCTCATGCGCTTGGTGGAGAACTTAATCCACGCTCTCAAGCAAGCTCGGACGGGGTTCCCGATAGTGGCTCGATTTCCACCAGAATTGTGCCTTCCTGCACGATTTCACCTTCGCGACAACGGAGTATGCGCACAACGCCTGCGTAGGGAGCGCGCAGCGTCTGCTCCGTCTTCATCGCTTCCAGCACAATCAGGGGCTGTCCCGCCTCCACCTGTTCGCCAATCTGCACCCGCACTTTGCGAATTAAACCAGGCATCGGCGCGGTGAGCATGCCTTCGGCAGTGGGGTGGTGGACAGTGGCTGTGCCGCTTGCTGCGCTACGAAACGAGTAGACGCGCCCCTGATAGCTGAGCGCAATCTCGTTCCCACTGCGGTGAAAAAAGAGCCGCCAAACGCCCGTGGAAGTGCGCAGCCGCATGGAGCCATCTTCTCCGATGTGAACCTCGGATACGGGATGCTCGGAGCCATCAGGCAATATCACGCGCCAGCCCTTGCCCTCGGGCAGAACCTGCAGCTCGATTCGCTGTTCCCCATAAAGAAAAGTGAGTCGCTTCATATTGGTTAGCTCCGTCGGACAAGTCGGACCGGTCAGAGGCGTTTACTCGTAGCGCAGCGCCTCGATGGGCTGGAGCAGAGCGGCACGCCACGCTGGATAGAGTCCAAAAAAGATGCCCACCAACGCAGCGAACCCGAACGCCATCAGCACGCCCTCCGCCGGGATTAGCACCTTCCAGTTCGCTTGCTGACTGATGTAGGTTGCTGCGCCATAGCCCAGTCCGACGCCGATGAGACCGCCCACCACGCTGATGACCACCGCCTCAATCAGAAACTGGGTCAGGATGTTCATGCGGGTTGCCCCTAACGCCTTGCGCAAGCCGATTTCGCGCGTGCGCTCCGTCACCGAGACCAGCATGATGTTCATGATGCCGATCCCGCCCACGATTAGCGAGACGAGGGCAACGCCCGCCAGCAGGAAGGTGAAGGTACGCGCGGTCTGCTCCACGGTCTCCACGAACTCGCCTTGATTGAACACGCGGAAATCGGGGTCGCCCCACGGGGGGATGCGGTGCGTGCGCATCAGGGTCTCTTCCACACACTGCTGGGCAGCTTGCATTACCCCGCCCGAAGCCGCTTGCACGCTGAGACCGTCCACATGTTCCACGCCCATCAAGCGGCGCATGGCGGTGGAAAGTGGCACATAGATGCGGTCGTCGAAGCTGCGGAAGCCCGTGTCCCCCTTGTAGTGCAGGCGTCCGATTACACGGAAGGCTTGCCCGTTGATCCGAATCGTTTTCCCGATGCACGCGCCCCCTTGAAACAGCTCTTCCCACACCGTGTGCCCGATGACCGCCACGCGCGCCTTTGCGCGCTCCTCCGATTCGGTGAAGAATCGCCCCTCCGCCAGTGTTAGATTGCGGATGGAGGCATATTCGGGTAGTGCGCCCGTGACGCTGGTGCGCATGTTGCGATTGAAATACTTCACTTGGAAGGCGGAGGAAATTTCGGGTGAGGCACGGATGACCAGTCCACCGCAGTTTTTAAGGATGGCATCGGCATCGGAGGGTTTCATCGTCTGCACGCTGCCGAAGCCGAGAAATGCGCCACCCCGACGCGCCTGTCCCGCACGCACGGTTAGCACATTCGCCCCCAGCTTCTGAATCTGTTCGAGGGTGTAGGCGCGTGCGCCCTGCGCGATGCCAATCATCGCAATCACGGCGGCGACGCCGATAATCACGCCCAGCATCGTGAGCAGCGTGCGCATTTTGTTCGCCCGCAGGCTCTCCAACGCCGAAATGAGACTTTCGATAAGGCTCATCGATGGTTCACCTCCCCGTGGGCGCGCCACTGGGACGACTGGATGGCGGCATACGACCCGATGGAGCGCCACCAGTAGTGGGGCGCGATTGCCAACGGCGCGGCCCGAATGGGCTGCCGAAAGGCGAGCTTGGTCCCTGCTCGCCCAGCTGCGGGAAGATGCGCCCCGCCACCACTGTTTCCCCTTCTCGCAGCCCCTCCACGATTTCGGTCAGCTCGTTGCCCTGAACGCCTATCTTAACGGGGCGTCGCTGCGGTCGCCCTTGCACCAGCACCTCCACATAGTGCCCATCAGGCGATTCCTGCACCGCTTCTTTCGGCACCGCCAGCACATCGGCTTTACGCGCCACCAGAAACTCGCATGTAGCGTTCAGCCCGGGTTTTAGCGTCTCATCCGATCTTAGCACCTCCACCCGCACCTTCACCACTGTGACATTTTGTTCCAGTACCGCTTGCGGGTCGATGCGGCTCACCCGCCCCCGAAAGGGCTTTTCGGGAAAGGCGTCGATACGGATTAGCACAGGTTGACCGACACGCACCAAGCCGATGTCAGCTTCGTCTACTGAGACCTCCACATACATGCGGCGGGTGTCGGCAATCTGGAGCAGAGTCGTGCCTTGTGAGAAGAGCGAGGTGCCGGGCGGCACGATGGTTCCCTCCTCCACATTGCGGCTGATCACCACGCCGTCGCGGGGTGCGACGATGGTGGTGCTGTCGAGCTGCACTTGGGCGTTGTAGAGTTGGGCTTCGGCGCGGGCGCGTTGCGCTTTGGCGGTGGCGATATCGGCTTCGCGCAGGCGAATCTGACGCAGGTTCGAGCGGGCTTGCTCTAATGCCGCTTCGGCTTGTTTATATTGGGCGCGTGCCTCTTCTAAGGCTTGGCGGGCAAGCTCCACCTGATTGCGGTTTGCTTCAGCGGAGCGCAGGCTGGCTTCGGCTTCCTGCACCCGTGCGCGCGCGCTGGTGAGCCGCGCCTGAATGTCTTGCTCTAAGGTCTGGAGCCGTTTCTCGGCAGCGATGAACTGGCTGCGTGCCGTTTCTAACTGGCTGGCGGCGTTATCCACCTGCTGCTGCGACACATACCCTTTTTGCAGCAGTTCGCGCAGGCGGTCATAGTTGCGCTGAGCGGTTTCGAGGGCTTTGCGTGCAGCCTCATAGTTGGCTTGTGCCTGCGCCCGCTCTTGAGGGATGATGACCTGCTCCAGCTGCTCCAGCGCTTTGCGGGCGGTTTCCAGGTTGGTGCGCGCCGCTTGCAGCTGGGCTTCGGTGAGAGCGGGTTGCACCTTCGCGCGCTCTTCCGCCTGCTGTAGGCGCGCTTTGGCTGCCAGCAGGTTGGCTTCTGCCTGCTGGAGCGCAAGTTGGCTCTGTTCCCGTTGTAAGCGTAGGCTCTCCAACGCCTGTTCGATGCGGGCGTTCGCTGCCTCCAAATCGGCTTTCGCCTGATTGTAGGCAGCCAGCGTGTCGGCTGGGTCGATTCGTGCCAGCAGCTGCCCTTTTTTCACCCTATCGCCCACATCCACATAGAGCTTGCTGACAATGCCACCCGCTTTCGATTTCACATCGACGATGTTGTAGGTGCGCAGTACACCGGTTGCGGTGATAGAGCGCATCACTGTCGTGCGCTCCACCTGAGCCGTGCGGTAAAGGGGCTGATCCGTCGGTGTCTGTTGCCCACGCCCGCGCCACCACACAATTATCCCAGCGAACACCACGATAAGACCGATCCCGATAAAAACGCGCCTTCTCATAGCCATACTCCCATTTTAGGAGTGTACCCGAAATCGGGCTACCGCTCCCTTCTCATGTTTTATTCCCAGAGTTAGAATCCCCTGTCAGAGCCTACCTTCAGAAGCAGATAAGGCTCCATCGGGTAGCAGCCCATGCGAGCGCCGTATATTGCAACACCGCCGGGTAGTTCTGGGGGCACCACGAGGCGAATACGCACCGTGCGATGCTGCTGGAGTTGTGCCCGAATAGAGGGGGTTATCTTAAGGCTTGCCTCGCGGCGATAGCCATAGGAGCCACGCTCGACACCCGCCCAATGCGACAGCACACCCCGTGCATCGGCAGGGTCATCGGGCAACTCCCACACCGCCACTTCGGTTCCGCATAATACCACCCGAACACGCGACGGAAACTTTTTGCCATCGGTCTGGGGATAGTCGTCGGGATGGACGCGCTGCGCCCAGTCTACTTTCTCCCGTCCCGCCTTCGAACTCACTTCCATCACCAGCGTTATCTGTTCCAGCCGTTCGATGGGCACCTCCTCGGGTAGAGGAACGGCATACTCCACAAAGCCATGTCCGCGCCCGTAGTGTTTGCTCTGCAGCGGGCGAGCAGGGGCATTTTGCTCGCTAAACTGGCTCTGCACGAACGCTTCAGGTTGGAAGCGCACTATCAGCTGCTGCGAGCCGAGCCACTCTATCGGTGGGATTGCATCTAAGGCAACCGCCCACTGGGTGTAGTTGATATGGACGCGCTTGCCATGAGCATCCGTCAGCCAGACGACCAGCGTGGCAAGCGACGATTGGTCAGGCAAGCGGAGTTTTAGCGTGGTCAGCGTGGTGAGGCGATAGGGAGGCGTGCCTCTTACAGGTTGGCGCACCACCTTCCCGCGATGGGCATTCCCCAGCGTGTCCAGCCAATCCAGCCGATAATGGAGATAAAGCGTCTTATTGTTCCACCGCCCCGAAAAATGGCTGAACCGTACTGGTACCTCCACCATCTCGCCCCGCCTGGCTTGCTTGATGGCGGGCACATCCAGCACGAGAAAATCCTCTGCGAACAGGTCGGCGACCGTCATGCCCTCTGCCCAGAAATCGAAGCCAAACTCTTTGGGGGAGCGGTCATAGTTGTAAACGCCGTTATGTTCCCACTCGATATCGGTCAGCTCGGTGTAGGTGTAGCCGACCAGTTTATCGAGGCTGCGCAGCGCGTTCACCACCATCAGGTTGCCCCATGACCAGTCGCCGTCGCCATCGCCTGCAGCAAGATAGCTGAATTCGTTATTGATGAATGGCTCACCCCGACTGGTGCGCCCATCGATATAGTTCCAGCTTTTGCCGATGCCCACCTCGTGTGCGTTAATTCGCTGATAATGGGCACGGAAGCCATCCACATCGCGCCCGTACCAATGGAAGGAGTTCAGGTCGGTCTCCAGATGGGACCAGCCTGAGTTGTCGTGGATAAGGCGGGTGGGGTCCAGCTGGCGCGCCAGTTGCACCATCTGCAGCACCCAGTCCACTCGATGGGCGCGGTCAGTACCTGGCAGCGACCCGATGCCCCACTCCTCGTTGAAAATGGTCCAGATAATCAGGCTGGGGTGGTTGAAATCGCGCTCGATCTGGTCGCGCAGGGTGCGTTCGAAGAGTCGGCGGGCGCGTTCGGTCAGCAGATAGGCGCAAGGAATATCTGCCTGAATCAGGATGCCCAGTCGGTCTGCCCAGTAGAGCTTGCGTGGTTCGTCCGCTTTGATGTGGATGCGCAGCATGTTGAATCCTGCACACTTCGCCAGCAGGATGTCGCGTTTGAGAAACTCATCGTTGGGCGCGGTGTAAATCCCATCGGGATTGAACGATTGATCCAGCACGCCACGCAGGAAAACGGGCTTCCCATTCAGCAGCACATAGGAGGGTGTTGCGCTCTCATCGGGCGAAGAGGCGAACTTGCCCCAGCGGACGGTGCGGATGCCGAAATAGCCATGCACTTCGTCCAGTACCGTGCGGTTCGCGTCGAAGAGCTGCACCATGAAGGGATACAGCACGGGGGTTTCAGGCGTCCAGAAACGGGGGTGGCGCACACGCAGGGTGACGACGGCGCGCGTTTCGCCAGGTGGAAGAAGGGCTTCTACGGTTGTGAATCGCCGTTGAGGCGAGCGCACCCGTATCCTCAGTGGCGATTCGACCATTCCGCGATTGACCTCGAGGTGCAACTGCACCTGTCCTGTGGGCACGCCGTGTGTGTCGCTTTCGAGCAGAATTCGCCACTTCTGGATGCAGGCGTCACCCGTCGCCTCCAACCACACGGTTTGCCAGATGCCACTGGTGCTGGTGTACCAGGTGGGGATCTGCTTGCCAAGTGGGGTTTCGGGGTCGGTGCGGTCTTCCACGCGCACCACCACGCGATTGGGGGCATCGAAGCGCACAAGGGGGGTGATGTCCAATCGGAACTCCGAGTAACCGCCTTCGTGCATCCCTGCTAATTTGCCGTTCACCCAGACCTGCGCCTGCCAGTCGACTGCGCCGAAGCAGAGCCAGATGCGCTTGGCTCGCCACTCGGATGGCAAGGTAAACTCGCGCCGATACCATGCGACGCCCTTATAGTCGGGGCGATGGACACCGCTCAGCGGGCTTTCCCAGCCGAACGGCACTCGGATAGTGGTCTCGAAGGGGTGGTCGCGCTGGTGCCAGCCCTCGGTCAGCCCCCTATCGTCGGGGTCGAAATGGAACTCCCAGATGCCGTTGAGAGGTAGCCACGCTTTGCGTTCGAAATCGGGGCGCGGATGGGGTGTCTCCGCAACGCTGAGCGTCCATGCGATTGCCATCGCCGCTATCTCTTTACTGACCATAGCGTTGTCCCGATTTTACCCACAAGCGCGTGGCAACGGCACAGCTGTTGAATAGAAAAACGGAACATGAATTTTACTCCGTGCTTTGTTGCAGGCAACCATTTACCATGCTACGGTAGTTGATTTCCATGGGCCATGTGGGGTATAATGTCCACAAGGACAAATCCAAGGCTGCAGAAAGACCTGTCTTTAACGGGTTGCCCTGCAGTTGAAAAGCTTCCAAAACATGGAAGCTCGCATGGTAAAATGCTATGCTGGATAATGACTTTCAGAAACGAGCAGCATCAATCGGAGGGTAGGGTTATGCAGAAGATGGTTCGTTCGGGTCGAAACGTGAGCTTGCTCTTGGCTAACATGGTACTAATGGGAGCATTCGTCAAATGTTGGTCCCAGTCTCTCACTTGGCTGGGTGTGTTACCAGGTGGAAATTGGAGCGTTGCGTGGGATATTTCGGCAGATGGCAGAGTCGTGGTAGGTGTATCTGACAACAGTGCAGGGTATCCGCGCGCCTTTCGCTGGCAAAATGGTACGATGCTTGATTTAGGCACACTGGGCGGGCTTCGGAGCTGGGCTTATGGAGTTTCAGCGGACGGCTCCGTTGTAGTCGGTGCCGCTAATACCTCAGCCGAGAGAAGTCGTGCCTTTCGCTGGCAGAATGGCACGATGCGTGATCTAGGCACGCTTGGTGGAAGTCAAAGCTGGGCTTGGGATGTTTCAGCCGATGGCTCTGTTGTGATTGGTTGGGCTAACAACTCGGCTGAGTATGGTCGTGCCTTTCGCTGGCAGAATGGCGCGATGCGCGATCTCACCACACTGGGTGGTAATATCAGTGTAGCTTATGGTATTTCACCCGATGGTTCCTGCGTAGTCGGCGAGGCTCAGAATATCTCTGGGGATTATCGGGCTTTTGCTTGGCAAAACGGTGCGATGACCAATCTGGGAACGCTGGGTGGTCGAAGCTGGGCTTTGGCTGCTTCGTCAAATGGCTCTGTTGTGGTAGGTGTATTTTACAATACGAGTAGGCAAGAGCGTGCCTTTCGTTGGACTCGTGAATCAGGGATTCGAGAGCTTGGCACACTGGGAGGTACCCAAAGTGTAGCTTATGATGTCACAGCAGATGGTTTGATTATCGTGGGTCAAGCTCGAAATGTTAGCGGAGACTGGCGTGCTTTTCGCTGGACACCATCACAGGGCATGCAAGATCTGAATGATATCTACGGTAGTTTGTTGACAAATGGCTCATTGTTGTTGGCAGCAACAGCAATCTCCAATGATGGGCGCTATATCGTGGGATCGGGTTACAATGGTGCTACAAATCGCTATGAAGCCTTTTTGTTGGATACACAGTACGCTCGCTGTACCGTCCACAATGGTGATGTGGACAATAATGGTTGCATTGATGATGCTGATATACTCACCGTGCTATTTCAATTTGGCAACACGGGTGCCAACCTTGGACGTGTAGATGTTAATTGCGACGGTATAGTCAACGATGCTGATTTGCTTCAGGTATTGTTTAACTTTGGCAATAGATGCTGAATGCGGAGGTGTGTCTACCTCTGTTCGAGAGTGGAGAGCCTGAAACAGTGGGTATTAGTGTCTTGAATGGCATTACATGAGTGCAAGTGTTTAGAATGATCATCATTGAGCCGATGCGGGAGGAGCATCTGCCAGAGGTGATGCAGATTGAGCGGCGTGTCTTCCAGCCCGGCTGGTCGGAGCAGGCGTTTTTACGCGACCTGCATCGCCACGATGCCCTCTATCTCATCTTGCGCGTGGACGGCAAAATCGTGGGCTATGTGGGAGGATGGTTCGTGGTGGATGAGTGCCATATCACCAATATCGCCGTCTGCCCCGAATATCGGGAGCAGGGGCTGGGCAGCCGCCTGCTGCATCGCTTCCTTGCGCTGGCACATGAGCGCGGCATGCGACGCGCTACCTTAGAGGTGCGAATCGGCAACATTCCTGCGCAGAACCTCTATAAAAAGTTCGGCTTCCGCCCGATGGGTGTCCGCAAACGCTACTATGACGATGGCGAGGACGCCCTCATCATGTGGCTCGATGACCTCGACACGCCCGAGTACGGCGCGTTTCTGAAGCAGATGCGAGCCGACCGATAAAGCTGCCCCAAAGGCTGCCGCCGTTAGGGAGTGGGAGGCTCCATCAAGGCGTTCGGGGCAAGATACGGTTGCAGGGATGACTCGCGCCAGCCCAGCGCGTTCACACGAGGCAAGGCATAGACCAGCAGCCGATAGGGACCAACACGCCCGCGCAGCATCGGATGCGCCGCCAGCTCCACCCGCGCCGGCACCGAATACCAACGGCTCAAATCTGCCCCCGATGTCCAGAAGCGGATCAGCGTCTCCTCCGACCCCACCACCAGCACATGGGTTGCGCCCAGCAGTTGAGGTGGCTGCCGATCGTTGCACAGCCCGCGAAACACGAAAAAGTAGCGGAACGGCGTCTCAAACGCAACCCCCACCAGCACCGAGCCGGGCGGCAACATGCGAGTCAGTGCCTCATTGAAGGCTTTGAGCTGATAGGTGCGCCCGCTGAAATAGCTCCAGTACCATGGCGTGTTCAGCACCACACCCAGCACCATCACCGCGTGAACCATGGTGGATAGGTTGACCCCTTTCTGTCTGACCCACCTGACCAGCTCCAAGCTGATCGTCGGACATCTCGGACGAGTCGGAGCTGGATACCGCGCCAAGATGCCTGCTGTGAGCAGCGCCACAAGCAACAGCCATCCGCGCAGCCTATCGTTCAGCACCGGGAACTCCAGCGTGCGCCACTCCACGCCGGGCAACGCCAGCAACAGCAAAAAGTAGAGAACCCACGCGCCCACGATGGTTCGCGCCAGCCAGCTGCGCCAATCGCGCTCGGTCAGCAAGGGACGCAGATGCTCCCATCGCGCCACCGCCACCCACAACAAGGCGACCATCGCGGGCAAAAACGAGGCGGTGTAGCGCGTCGGTGCAATCCGCAAAGTTGCCATCTGACCCCAACTGAACAGCACCCAACCTATCAGCACCCACTCGATGGGAGTCAGGGCAGCCCGCAGTCGCACCGAGCGAAGCACACCCATCATCAGCAGCAAACTACCCAGCCATGCCAACGGCGCGTGCAAAAAGAGGAACTGCATCAGTCCATAACGCTCGCCAATAAGTGCATTCCGAACCGAGCGCCACGCCTCCCACCAGCTATGAGGCAGACCCTGCACCCACGCATAAAAACTCTGCATGTGGCTCCAGGTATCCCAGTGCGGGTACAGCCACAGAGCATACCAAAGCAAACCACCCACCACCACGCCCAGCAGCACACCCCACCAAGCAAACCGGTCGGACAAGTCGGACCCGTCGGACAGGCGAAATAGGAATGCGCTGAGCAGCAGCGCCGCCACAAAGGGCAGCGTGGTGAGCTTCGTTGCCAGCGCCAGCACCGCCGTCCCACCTGCCAACAGCGCCCACAGCCATCCAACAAGCCGCCCCCGACAAGCACAGGCTTCCGCAAAGCACCAGAGGCTCACCAAGCAGAAAAAGGCAGCGGGCGTCTCCAGCAACGCGGTGCGATTATAGAGCAAATAGAGATGCTCATACGCCAGATAGACCATCCCCCCTAATGCTAGCAATCCCGCCGCGGGCACGGCGCGATTCACATCTCCTGCACCCCGAAACGCCAGCCACAACACACGCCCCAGCAACAACACACTCAAAAGCCCCAACACCACCGATACCAGACGCCCCTGCACATAGCCCACACCAAAGTGTGAAAAGACCCACACCTGAATCAGATGCACCAGCGGGCTAATCACGGCATTATTGAACTCATCCAAATTCGCCTGCCCAAACAGCACCTGATTGCGGGCATTATGCATATAGAACGCTTCATCGGTCAGCAAGCCCGGATTCCAGTCCAGACGCCAGTCGGGGTCGGCATCCAAGCTGTACACCCTTAGCCCTACTGCCAATACCCCTATTGACACCCAGAGAAGCCATGCAAGCCGACCGATTCTCATCGCGGCACCTCCATTTCCGCAGGATAGACCAGTCCCCATTGGCGACGGATGGCGTCCAGCGTGCGCATCAGCCGCAGGGTCTCGTCCAGCGGCATCCATGGGCTTTCGGTCAGACCTTGGTGCAAGCAATCATGCACATGCCGAATTTCGAACTGCAACCCGTCGCCACTATATGGGTGCCGAATAGCTATCTCGCTGCCGTCGGCGCGAGTGAGGGTGGCTTCGGAGGGTTTCCACCAGGGGGCATGGATACGGAGGCGGCCTTGCGTGCCACACAAAATAGCCTCCTTCGGCGTATCGGTCTGAATGGCAGCGGTAAGGACCGCCAGCGCGCCCTCTGCATACTCGAACAGCATCGCGCACTGCTCATCCACGCCCGTTGACCCAATGGCAGCAACGGTATGAATGCGTATCGGTTCGCCCAGAAACTGCAACGCCAACGCAACGGGATAGATGCCCACATCCAACAGCGCACCGCCTCCCAGCTCAGGGTTGAACAGCCGTCCGTCAGGGTTGTAAGGGGCACGGAAGCCGAAATCCGCTTGAATCAGCCGAAGCATGCCGAGTTCACCCGCTTGGACACGCGCCTCCACCTCACGCATCAGCGGGAAGCAGCGCGTCCACATCCCCTCCATCAGGAACAACCCTTTCTGACGGGCAAGCGCAATCAGCGGCTCCGCTTGACGGGCATTCAGCGTGAAGGGCTTCTCGCACAGCACATGCTTCCCATACTGCAGTGCGACTTCGGTGTTGACGGCATGCAGGGTGTGGGGGGTGGCGACATAGACAATCTCCACTTCAGGGTCAGCGCATACCGCCTCATAGCCTTCATAGCAGCGCGGAATACCAAACTCGGCTCCAAATGCCTCGGCTTTCTGTTGGGTGCGAGAGCCAACCGCCACGACCTCCGCCTCTGGCACGCATGCAACCGCCTGCATGAAACGCCGCGCTATCTTGCCCGTTCCCAACACGCCCCAACGATAACCCATCCTCCCCATTAATAAAGAGGATACCTTTCCACTGCCGTATCGTTCGGCTTTCGAATGGATGGCGTTTAAAAATTCGCATGTGGAGCAAGACAGATGGGAGCGTACAGGCAGGTACGATGAAAGCAATACAGCTGCAAAGGGTACGGGTGCGGTGAGCGCACCCGTACCTCATTGAAACGCCTTCAGCAGCCCTGACCGAAGTTGAACAGCACAATCAGCAGGTCGGCGTCGTCCACCACGCCGTCGCCGTTCACATCCTCCGGTAAGCCGGAGCCACTCTGCCCGAAGGCGAACAGCACAGCGAGCAAATCGGCGTCATCCACGCAACCACTGCCATCCACATCACCCTCCACACCTGCGAACACGCGCACATCGGTGATGTTCGTGTAGCGCAGGCTTGAGGAGGTGCGGTTGCTGGCGTTCAGGTCAGGGTCCTGACCATACTGGTTGCCTTGCGGGATGACCAGCGCCACATAGCGGATACCGCTCTGCCCCGAAACGGTGAGCGTGGAGTACCAGATGTCGTTGGTTGGGTCCTGATAGAAG
>Ga0197142_1002564_pt1 | contig 15793 bp, 16 predicted proteins | sample GBS60_MetaG_FD_148614 | JGI IMG/M metagenome (GOLD analysis project Ga0197142, IMG submission 148614) | Sediment microbial communities from Great Boiling Springs, Gerlach, Nevada, United States - GBS 60_MetaG | ecosystem: Environmental > Aquatic > Thermal springs > Hot (42-90C) > Sediment...
TTCACAGAAAATTCGTTTAGTGTTTCTGCTAACTTTGCTGTAAACATGGGAGGCATATGCTGAACAATAAAAAGATTTTTTCTTATTTTTGATAATTTTTTAAAGATTTCGTACAATAAAATTGGCCCTCCCGTAGATATACCTATACCTGCTACCTGTATTTGATAAATTTCTGTTTTTTCAACAACTTTTTTTTGGATGGTAGGGATTTCTCGCTTTTTTTGTATAATTTTATTGCCATAAGCAATTTCTTTAATTTTTGGAATGAGTTCATTTTTTATATAATCTACCAGTTGATTTTGGTTAGACATACTTAAATTAGGTTTTGGTACAAAGTCCACAGCTCCTTCTCTTAATGCTTGTAGGGTAATACTTGCTCCTTCTTGGGTATGTGCACTAAACATGATAATTTTACTTGGAACGTTTAATTTTTTGATCTCTCGAATTGTTTCAATTCCGTTCAAAAAAGGCATTTCGTAATCCAAAATAATTATATCGGGTTGATAAAACTTAATTCTTGGTATAGCCAATTTTCCGTTAGAAGCGTAAGAGATAATTTCTATTTCTTCTTCGTTTGCAAAAGCTTGGAACAAAAAATTCCTCATTGTTACGGAATCTTCTATAATCATTAATTTTATTTTTTCCATAGGTCAGAAACTCTCTGGGTTTAAAACAAGAATTGGTTTATGGTTTAGAATTACAGTAAATTTTATGTAAGGTATTAATCGACTCTCAATATGTCCTTTGGAATAATCAATCTGATAATTTTCTAAATTTACAATATCCATAATCTGGTCAACCAGAATCCCTATTTTTCCTTTTTTTACTTTTAACAATATAAAGATGTTTTGTTGATAAGAAGTATTATTTAAATCAAACATTTTTTTTAGATTAATAACTGTAATAATATCTCCTCTTAAATTTGTAATTCCTTCTATAAAATTTTTGTAATTCTCTGAAGAAAATTGTATTGGTGTTAAATGTTTTAATTCATCTATTTCTTTACAATATTGTAGTTCCAAACCATAAACTTTATCTTCGAGTTTAAATAATATTACTTGCATTATAGAGTTCCTGCAGTTTGTTTTTTATTGTTCCAAAAAGATAAAACTTTTTCCCAATCTAGTAACATAATAGTTTTATCTTTATAAATTGCATAACCAAATATAAAAGATGATTTTTCTTCTTTATAGCTATCAAACTCATTAGTAATATTAATAATATCCGTAGCCAATAAAGAAATATATTCATGTTCCGATGCTGGTAGTAAAATTCCATAATTGCTTTTTTTATTAAAGAGTTCCAAGTTTCCTTTTTTTAACGTTAATTCATTTATATCAATGATAGGAACAATGGAATGATTATACTTAAATGCATAATAATCTAATAGATGTTCGATCTGTGTGTTTAATATTTCTATGATTCGAGGTTTATAAGAAATAGAAACGCCGTAATGATTTCCCATCAATTCAAAGATCAAATATTGATCTTGAATTGTTTTTTGTGTTGATATGGATTCTATACCTAAACCCAAATCTTTTTTGTTGCTTTCTAAATGAAAGCTTTTTACGAGTCCAAGGATGTCAAATATCAATATCGTTGTTCCATCGCCTAAGATAGATGCACCTGAATAGTATGGAATTTCATGGAATTCTTCTCCTAATGGTTTTATCATTAATTCTTCAGGATTTAAGATTTCGTTTACAAGAAGCCCAAAGATATGTTGATCAGTTTCCAAAAAAACAATGTAATTGTATTGGTTTAAAGATACTTTTTCTTTTGGTTTTAAGATATTTTGAGGGTCAATGATAGGAATGATTTTTTCTCTTAGTTCGTAAACAAGTCCGCCATGTAATTCTGATAAATATTCAGGATTTATTTTAATGATTTCGAAGATTTGATTTTGTTGTATTGCAAACTTTTGGTTTAGGATTTCGATAATTAAACAAGTTACAATTGAAAGAGTCTGTGGGATGGTTAGGATAAAAGTTGTTCCTTGATTTACTTCTGTTTGAATATCTACAAATCCTTTGATTTTTCTTAAAGAAGACATTACAACATCCATTCCAACACCTCTACCAGAGCGTTCTGTTACCTTTTCAGCAGTGCTTAAACCGGGTAAAAAGATTAGGTTAATGATTTCTTTTTTTGTTAATTCTTGTGCCTTAGCTTTTGATATTAAGTTTTTTTCTATTGCTTTTTCTAATACCTTGTTTGTATCAATTCCTTTTCCATCATCACTTATTTTGATAATTACATTACCTCCTTGAAAAAATGCTTTAATCGTTAATCGTCCTTTTTTAGGTTTACCTACTTTTTCTCGGATTTCTGGTAATTCAATTCCATGATCGATTGCATTACGAATTAAGTGAGTAAGTGGATCGCGTATTACATCTATAAGTGTTTTATCTAATTCTATATTTCCACCTTCTATTTCTAGTTCAACTTCTTTGTTGGTTTCTTTTGATAATTCTCTTACAAGGCGCGGTATACGTTCAAACAATACATTCAACTCTTGTAACCGCAACTTCATTAGATTTTCTTGTAAAAGGGTGATATAATTGCTGATTTTTTTGCTAGAATTGATTAGTTCATGATTATCTTTTGCTAGTAGCTCTATCTTTTGATTAAACTCATTTCTTGCAATAACGGATTCTCCTGCTAAGTTGATCAAATACTCTACTAATGAAGCTGGAACTTTTAAAAATGATTCTTCTTCGTTAGATTTTGCTATATTTGATGATGCTTTTATATTTTCTTTTTGGTTCGTTAATACTTCTTCGCGAAGTTCCTCATCTAAAACAATTTGTTTTTTTAGTAAAATCGGGAAAGGTAAAGAAAAATCTTTTTCCTCGGCTGATAAAAACAAATAAAAATAGAGTTTATCGTTAAAAGAAGGTAGAATAAAATTAAAATTTATCAAAGAGATGTTACTATTTTCTTTTATATGGTCAATGTTATTTACAAATTCTGATAAAAGTTGATTTTTTTCTAAAAAACTTAGAACATAGTATAGCTTATGTTGGCTAGGTAATTTTTCTTTGTATTGTTTAATTTTATCTTGATATTTATTTATAAATTTATTATATATACTTTCTAAATCAATTTTATTATGATTGTTTTTTTCTGTATGATTTTGATCCGATTGATTATCAACATTTAATAATTTGTTTATATTCTCTATCAGATCTTTTATGTTATAATCTTGAATCTTATCAATGTTTTGAATCATTTCCCTTATACGATCAATGGCAAGTAGAGATACATCGACTAAGTCTCTTTTTAAGGGAATTTCACTATCTCGAACTTTGGAAAGCAAATTCTCGAAGTTATGAGATAAATTTTTGATATTTTCCAATTCAAATAAACCAGAATTCCCTTTAATTGTATGAATTGCTCTAAATAATTTATTCACTAATTCTTGGTTTTCTGGGTTTAAATCCTTTGTAAAATGATCTAAAAATTCTTTTTCTAATTCTAATAGACAGGTTTCTGCCACATCTAAAAGTTCTAAGGATTCTTGGATAAATGTTTTTAAAAGTTCACTCATATTATTGTTCTGTTATAAATAATTTTTCTAAATTTGATTTAATAAATAAATTTTTTAATTCTTCTGACAAGTTAAATTTTACCGTGATTTTTTCTTTTTTGGCAATTATAGATAGATCAATAAGCAAAATAAGATTTTGGACATTGATATCCTTTGCTTCGGTTAAATTTAAATGGATTTTTATGTTTTCTTTAAGGTTTTTTTTGCATTCTAATATTAGTTCATCGATACTTTTTGACGTAAGATCGTTATGATTAAACGACATAACAATTTTATTTTTTGTATAAAAAAAGCTACTCACATTTCTATTATCGTAAATTAATAAATTTTTTTTTAATTTGACGAAATTTTTTTTATTTTTATTACGATATTTTAATTAGTATGTTTAATAATAAAAAACAACTTATTAAAGAAAGAAAAAATAAACTTAAATCCGAAATAAAACATTTAAATGTTTCTTTAACAGGAATAGAAAACCAATTCTCTGAAGATGATATAGTGTTAGTTTCTAAAACAGATTTAACAGGTAAGATTATTTATGCAAATAGTGGTTTTGAAAAAATCAGCGAATACGAGAAAGGAGAACTTCTCGGAAAACCCCATAGTACGATTCGACATCCCGATATGCCCCGAAGTGCTTTTTATGACCTTTGGGAAACAATAAAAAAAGGTCTTCCATGGCGGGGATACGTAAAAAATCGTTCTAAATCGGGCAATCATTATTGGGTGGATGCAAATGTTGCTCCCATCTTCGATAAAGGTAAAATCATCGGTTATATTTCTGTACGAAGAAGGGTTTCTGAGCAAGAAAAGAATCAAGCAGAAAAACTATACCAAGAAATTCGAGAAGGAAAAAAAGATTTTGAGCCTACGGTTTACAAACAAACAGGGAAAATCACCTTAACGAAATTAGCTTTACTTATACTGATTGTTTTAAATATTATTTATGCAATTTTGTCAGTATTTATTGATCTTCCATTGTTTTTTAAAATAGTAGAATTTTCGATCAATGTTATTATTGTATTAATAATTTTCTTTCAGTTGTCAGATTTTAATAAACAAATCCAACTATTAACTTCTAAGGCTCAAAAAGCAGCAGAAAAGGATTTAACTGTACCATTTGATGCAAATAAAAACGATGAATTGGGTTATTTAGAAAAGGCTTTATTAAACTTTTTGGTAAATATAGCTGGTATTGTTGGAATACTTCAAGATTCTGTTAGAAACCTTAAAAAAGTTAATCATACACTGATAGAATCTTCTACTACATTGGCAAGTTTATCCGAAGAAAATAATACGACGATAAAAAATGTTATAGAACGACTAGAAGAAGGTGATAAAACAGTCCAGGTAATTGCAAGTTCCTTAGAAGAATTGAGTATCACAGTAAACGAAATTTCTCAGAAAACACAATCTTCGATGGAAATCGTCCAAAAAACCTCTGATTCTATTAATAAAACAACCGAAACAGTAGAGAATCTTATCGATAATACGAAAAGTATTTTAAAATTACTCGATAAGATTAATGACATAGCCCAGCAAACAAATCTATTGGCACTTAATGCAGCAATTGAAGCAGCATCCGCAGGAGAGCACGGAAAAGGATTTGCAGTAGTAGCAAACGAGATAAAAAACTTGGCTTACGAATCGAAAAACATTACAAACCAAATTCGCGAATTTTCTATAAAAATTCAAGACGACTTAAAGCTTTCCGGAGATTCTATGAGCGAACTAAATACGAATTTTAAACGTTTGAATGAATTTAATACAACCATAGCCTCTGCAATAGAAGAACAATCTATATCATTAAAAGAAATCACAAAAAATTTTACAGGAATATCTCAATCCATCAACAATATAACAAAAGAATTCAAAGCCATTTTACCAGAATTAAAAGGACTAACGAATATCGCAATTACGAATAAAGAACAGTCAGACGAAATCAAACAAGAAATACAATTTTTAGAAAATATTGTAAACGAATTTAAAACTTAAAACAATAAAAAGCAAAAAAATAATTGACATATAAATTTTTGAATTTTTATTTTTATTTGTGCGCAATATTTATTCATCTTTATTGGAGTTTTTGGGATTAAATGCTAGGAATACAAATGTAGGGCATAGAATTCAAGAGATAATTCATCAAGAGGCTCCAAATAGTAATCCTTCAAGAAAGCGACGATCGAAAAAAAATCGTCGCACAAAGATTATTTTTAACGATTTAACCAATCAAATCGAAGAATTACAAGATCAAAATGTAAATCCCAATTTGTTAAAAGAATTTATAAAAGATATATACGATCCGTTATCGGGCGATCCAATAAAACTAAAAACAAATCAATATTTGTTTCGTTGTAAAAAATGTTCAGTTTTTTACTTAAAAGACAGTTATGATTTTATTATACAAAAAAACCAAAGAAAATGCGTAAGTTGTTTAAGTACAGAAATCATTCCTTACTATTATGACGGTAAGATAATTAAAATTGTATCTTTTAACCCAGATTTTGTCACGTTAGAAAATCTACATTTATATGTGAATAGATCCATCAAATTTACAGGAACAATTGTTAAACTTTACGAAAGTAAACGAGGCGATTATGCGTTAATGTTTGAAGACAAACCTTGGGTAGAAGGTTTTAAATTGATTGTTTTCTATCCCTTGATGAAAAAGGGCAAGGGACTCGAAAGAGAATTTTTACAATCCTTAGTGGGCAAAACAATCACAGTTCGTGGACTTTTACAATGCCATGAAATTTACGGTTATGAAATCTTGATCTTTAAAAGAAATATGATTTTAAATATACAATAAATAGGAGGTTAACATGACTCAGTTAAAATGCTATGTTCGAACAGCAGATAAAACAAAAAAGGCAGAGATTGGAATTTCTGCAGAAGTAACTGTACGAGATATAATAGAAACTTGCATAGAAAAATGGTCTTTACCAGATGATGTCTCTTATAATTTAGTTAGTATTAACAGAAACATAGTACTTAATCCAAACCATAATTTGATCGATTTAGGTTTACAAGAAGGGGAAATACTAGAATTACAACCAATTTTAGAAGCTGGTTATTCGGATGAATCCAATTGTTAAACGTAGACTAAACGATCTACAAAGGTTAAAAGAATTAGAAAAAAAATATTCTTTTTTAAAAATAAAAGAAACAAAAGGAGATCCTATTTCGGAAATTTTTATCGATCTATATTTAAAATTGCCCATAAGCCAAAAAGCCTCAAAAAGTTCTTTTTTGTTAATCATTAAATTACCATCAGACTACCCACTATCTCGTCCGATAATTTCCGTTTCTCCAACAGTCTACAATCCTCATGTGTTTGAAAGTGGCAATATTTGCTTGGGGTACCAATGGATGCCATCTATTTTCTTGGATTTAGAGGTTCTGCGAGTGATTAAGTTGCTCTTATTTTATCCAGAGTTTATTAATCCAAATTCTCCCGCGAATTCAAATGCATTAAATTGGTATAAAAAGAATAATCATAAATTTCCCTTGCTAAAAATAGACTGATTTATGGATCGATTTTATATAGATAGATACATTCGTCATCAATCGATTCATTGGTTAAAGCAGGAAGATCTTTTTCGAAAGAATGTTCTTATCGTAGGAATGGGAGCTATTGGCAATGAACTTCTAAAAAACATGATTTTATTAGGTATAGGGAATATAACCATCATAGATTTCGATAAAATCGAAATTCATAATCTAACAAGGAGTGTTTTATTTCGCGAAGATGATATTGGAAAATATAAGGTTCAAGTAGCAAAAGAAAGAGCAAAAGAATTAAATCCCGATCCACGTATTAAGATTCAAGCCTACTGCGATGATTTTTATCAAATCGTAAATTTGAGTTTTTTAGAACAATTCGATGTCGTTTTTTCTGCTGTGGATAATTTCGAAGCGCGCATTCGTCTACATCGCTTATGTTTTTTGAATAAGATTGATTTTATCAATGCAGGAATCGACAGTCAATATGTAAACGTAGAATATTTTCCATATAGCAAAAATCATCTTGCCTGTTTCGAATGCAACCTAAGTGACAAAGTTTATCAGAATATCAACAAAAGATATTCTTGTGGTTGGATAGAAAAAACTGCAATAAACCAAAAAAAGATCCCCACTACGATTATTACCTCTTCTATTGCTGCATCTTTTATGCTATCTTGTTTTTTAAGAAGAGAGGATTACCTTGAACCAACAAAAATTTTTATCGATACAATTCATCTTCATATAACAAAAGCTCGGTTGCAAAAAAATCAAGATTGCTATTTTTGTTCTACATGGGGAATTACTCAACAACAATCATGGAAAGAGTTCTTAATAAATAGAAATAATCTAAATGACAAAACAACGTTTTTTCTGAACGAACCTATTTTGATTTCATTAAGATGCGAAGTGTGCAATAAAACAGAATTGATATGGGATCTTTCGCGAAAATTCAAAGATAAAGATTTAATTTGTCCCACTTGTAAAAGCAATCGGCAACCAGAAGTAAGAGATTATATCTATAAAAACGAAATGGATTATATTACAAATTTAGGTTTTAAATATTTGTATTATTTTATAAATGATATTACAATTTTGGTAAAAAAAGATGATTGATTGGAAAGAAGAAGCACCAGACTTAAGAGTTATTCCTTTTAGTGAATTTCCCTTACATAGACTAAATATAAATTATAATGAATTTATAAATTATCTTGATAAAGAATATTTTATATTTTTTTGTCCATATGCTTGGGATAAAATGTGGAAACACGGCAGGAGTTCTTTTAAAGAGGTGGGGGGACTATTAATTGGATTTGTATATAAATATAAGGATCGTTTTATATGGTATATAGACGAAATTGTTTTTAATAATGATTTTGAACATTCTTTTTCTCATGTTATTTTATATCCTTCTTTGTGGCAAGATGCAAATGCAATTATCTTAAACCAACAAGGAACCCCAGAAAAATTTATTCTTGGATGGTATCATACCCATCCGCGATTTACGCCTTTTTTTAGTAGTACAGATCAGAATACCCATACACATTTTTTTAATTTTGATTATTCTCTTGGAATAGTATTCGATCCTTATTCAGAGCAAATATTATTCTATGTTGGTGGTAATACAAAACTTTATACAGATAAATTATTGATTTGTGAGCTTTTTAAGAAAGAAGATAGGGTCTAAAATTAGACCACTATCTTAAATCTACTTGTTTAACAGACAAAATGTTGGGCAATTGTTGGAATTTTTCTAATTGCTCTTTGGATAAAAATTCATCAATTTTTATCACTGATTTTGCTTTTCCACCTTTTGACGATCTGGATAACTCCAAACTAGCAATATTAATATTATGATTTCCTAAAAATGTTCCAATAGCTCCCACAACACCAGGAACATCATTGTTTCTAATTACTAATAGTATACCTTCAGGTTCAAATTCTAATTCAAACCCATTTAAGTTTACAATAAAAGGTCGATTTAAAACAGAGGTAAATTTTGCTTTTTGAGGAGAACTTCCTTCGTTTTCGAATAGAACTTCTACACTGCTTACATAATCCTTTGTTTGTTCGTTCACATTTTCGATGATTCTAATACCTCTTTCTTTTGCTATTACTGGAGCATTAACATAGTTGATTCCTTCTTCTCCAACGAATAGAGAAAGAGCACCTTTTAAAATAGCCATTCTAATCGGATCGATTCTTTTTTTAGAAATCTCTCCGTTATAGTTGATTTGAATTGTGCGTATAGGAGAATCCATTAAAGAAGCAAGAAGTTTTCCTACTTTTTCGCCACCAATAAAATATGGTTTTAGATATTCCATACTATCGGGATCAATACTTGGATAATTGATAGCATTTCTCGCTATACCTTTTGTAAAGAATTCTATTACTTCGTCAATAGTTTCCATGGCAACAGCAAATTCTGCTTCTGCAGTAGATGCACCTAAATGAGGTGTCATAATGCAATTTTCGAAAGCAAGTAAAGGAAAATCTGCTGGAATAGGTTCTTGACTAAATACATCTAATGCAACACCTGCAATATGACCAGATTTTAGACCTTCTACTAATGCTTCTTCGTCATAAATTTCGCCTCTTGCACAGTTGATTAATCGAACACCTTTTTTTAATTTCGAAATATTGTCTTTGTTGATTAAATGCTTTGTTGATTCTGTTAAAGGTGTATGAACAGTAATAAAGTCACTCTCTTTAAAGATTGTATCAAGATCCACAATCTCAATTTCTAAATGTGTTAAATGTTCTGCTGTTATGTATGGATCATATCCTAGAACGCGCATTTTTAAACCTTTTGCTCTTTTTACTACTTCTCTACCGATCCTTCCTAAGCCAATCACACCCAACGTCTTGTTGGTAATTTCCACTCCTAAAAATTTGCTTTTTTCCCATTTGCCTTGCTTCATAGATATATTTGCTTGTGGGATATTTCTTGCTAATGATAACATCATTGCAATGGCATGTTCAGCCGTAGTTATACTACTTCCACCCGGCGCATTCATTACAATAATACCATGACGAGATGCTTCGTTTATATCTATGTTGTCTACACCAACACCAGCGCGAACGATTAATTTTAATTTTTTTGCATAATTAAAAATATCACCCTTAACTTTTGTTGCAGAGCGAACTATTAAACAGTCTGCTTCTGGTAAGTCTTTAATCAGATCTTCTTTGGAATGACCACCTTTGTAAATTACTTCAAACCCGGATGTATTCTTAAGGCGAGATACGCCTTCTGCATCAAATTTATCAGAAATTAAAACTTTATAGCTCATATTGCCATATTATTATTATTTAGTACTATGAAAAGAATTTTTAATCTTTTTGAATTCTAAATGCATTGTCTAATATTTTACCACAGAGATTACATAGAGAAATTGATATAATAAAATTTTAAAGTTAATCGGAAAAAAATAATGAGAAATTAGTAAAATGAGGAATGATTAAAAGAAAATTACGATGGAAAATCAAGGAAAAAGATATTTCTTATGAATATGTTTATGAAAATATAAAATTTTTTTAATGATGGTTAATGGTTTTTATGTATTTTATAGAAATTTTTGTAAAAAATTTATATTATTAGACACAACAAATTCTAAATATTTTTTTATATTAATTCGTTAAAAAAATCTTCCAAGAATTTTAGTATTTTATCCTTAGTCAATGGATGTCGAATAATTGCATGTCCAGTATCCATAGGATCTTCGATGTTTAGAAACATCAGTCTTTTATGTTGGCTTTTAATATGATAGAATAAATATATCATGCTTTCTTTGGGTACTGTCTTATCATTTTCGTTTATAATCATTGCACTAGGAATATAAATTTTTTTTAATATTTTTCTTATAAATTTTAGAGAAATCTTAAAGCTGTGTAAAGCTGCCAAAGGATATTCAAACTCATAACCAACAAATCTATCTAGATTTCTTTTTCCCCTGTTTAATTTTATAACAGGAAGAAACATTTTTAGCCAACCAGTAAGAACCATTAAGGGCGAATGCAAAATAAGCTTCCCATTAAATATCCCATTAAAAAAAACGGGGGTAGATATTAATGCAATTCCTTGAATTTTATCTTGACGTAAATGAGCAAGTCTTAAAGCAATTGCACCTCCCATAGAAAAACCAACAATAAAAATTTTTTTGTAATACTTAGATAGATTTAACAAAAATTGATCTGCTATGGCAACATAATGATAAAATCTTGTAGGAACCATATCTTCTACTTTGGTTCCATGGCCTGGTAGTAATATACCCAACGTTGTGTGGCCTTTTTGATGGAAATATTCACCAATTGGTTTTACTTCGTAAGGTGAACCAGTAAACCCATGAATAATTAAAAATGCTACATCACTTTTTCCTTCGAAAAAGAATGGTTCAGCGTTTTTCATGATTTTTTGAGGGTCGGGAGGATATTTTGGCAGTGGAAGAATTCTTTCCGAAAGTCCTCTATGTCCTATGTAAAAAAAAACGACAAAAAAAAGTAGAATAAACATTGTGATGTAAAAAATTGTCATTGTGAACAAGGATAAACAATTTACAAAAATTACAAGAAAAAAACGATTTAATCTATTACTAACAGAAGAAGAATACAATTTTCTAAACAAAATATCTTTAATAGAAAATAAACCTATATCCGAAATTTTAAGAAATGCAGTGGATTTTTTATATCATCCAGAAAATAAAGAAAATATAATAAAAAATTTAGAATTAATTTATAATAAAAATTATATAAAAAATAATGATAATTTAAAAGAATTTATCGATTTATACACAAAATGAAAAAACGAATATTTTTAGATGATAGTATTCTATTTTTTTTAATTATAGAAAATCCCTTTAAAAAAGAAATTTATGAACAATTAACTTATTTTATAAAAAACAATTATTATCCAGTAAGTTCTCTTTATAGTTTACTTAAAATACAAAACATATTTTTAAAACTAAATCAGCACAATGAATTTTTCGAATTATTCTACGATCTACAACAATTTTTAGAAAATATTTATTCAATTGACAAAGAAGACTATAAAGAAGCATTTATTCTTTGTAAACAGTTTAACATAGATTTTGATTTAGCATATTATATCGCGATGATAAAGAAGCATCAAATCGATAAATTCTATTCTGTAAAATTTAAAGATAAAAGAGAACAATTATTGAATCAGTTTAATATATCTATGATTTTTCCTTATGTGTAGCACCATAATGCTCAAATTTTCTTATTATAACAGGAAAAGTAGTATTTTGAGTTTTAATTTTAAATGAGTTATCTGATTCTATTATTAATGGCTGTAGCATTTGAACTGTTCTATTGTTTAACATAAAAGGAATATAAGTATTGTATTCTTTGTCGTACCATAGATGCCAAAAAGCATTTCTTTCTTCGTCATAGGAGAGTTCAAAGATATTCACATCTTGGTCGTTGTCTAACTTTAAATGGATTTGATCATCAAAAATATTTAGTTCGATTGCCATTAGTGGAAATCCTTCTACACGTTTTAAATAACCCTTTTCTTCTTTATCTTTATATTTCAAATGAATAAAATAATTATGATCATAATGTAAATTTATTTTAAAAAGCCTTATAACGCCTTCGTTAATGATTTCTTGATTCCCATTCCACCACTTGTTATATTTATCAATCCATATTTCCGTTTCGAAAATTTTCATTTTAAGAATTATAATAAAAAAATTTTAAAAGTTGTCAACTATTATGAAAAATTAATGACATAAAAATCAAATCTTTTAGTTTGATACTAATTTTTATGAAAAAGCGTCAAGAACCAAGTACAAAAAGAGAATTTTTTATACAATTATTACCTCTTTTGCGAGATATTTTATCAATTTTTCTAGAACGATTAGCAGAAATACAAGGAAAACCAACGCTTAAAAAATTACAGCAAGAAAACGAAGAACTAAAAAAAGAAATGCAAGAATTGGAAAAAAAATTTCAATGGTTTTTCTTTTTTATTATTGTTCAAACATTTTTTATAATAATAATTTTTGTATATATATTGATTAAGTTATAAAATATGCAAAACGAAAACGTATTCCAAAAAATTGATCCAGAAAATCCTTTAAGAATAGGGATTTCTACGCTTGATGAATTAGAAGAAAAAGTTAAAGCTTTTCGTGTAATTAACCTCTCTTCATTAAAAAAACGTTTTATTATTTCGCGAGAAGACGTTTTGAACCCAGAAACGGGAGAAAAAATCTTAGAAAAAGGTAAAGAAATCGATGTAAATAGAATTAAACAATTAAGAAAATATTTCGAAGGAAATCAGATTTTTAAAACATTTCAACCAGACGAAGGTATTGTGTTAATCTCTGATATGAACCGTAAAGAAAGTATACCTCTTTCAATGGAGGTATTAACTCAATTGATGAACCTAGGAAAAGGTGCATACGAAGGTTTTATTGATCGAGTAGATAATTTCGAAGAATGTTTAAATTTATTAAAGAAAACATTGTTTCCAAGGTTGATGATTATCGGTTATTTACCTTACGAAAATATTGATAACGAGCGGCTTAATTTAGTTCGAATTAGACGAGTAGATCACTATATAAGAATTGTAGAAGTTATTCACACGAAATATAAACCAATACCGCATTTTCCTAAAATCAAAACCCTTACGATAGAATCTGGTAACCCAAAAAGCTGGAATAGATTTTTATTAGAAATAATCCAAGAATACAATCGAGGCTATCTTGTCGTTTAATTATTGTGAATAGTAATCATAAGTAAATTTTAAACTTTCTGGCCAAGTCGATTTATCTCCGTATTTTTTCCAGCGGTTTTCGATTTCGATGATTTTTTTATTTCGTATGTTTTTAAAACGATTGTGAATTTCTGCATAAGCTGGTTGTTTTTGTAAATTTTCTCGAATTCCTTTAGAAAATGGAACATATCTGTACATAATGTTTCTAACTACTCGATTTAATTTAAGTATTCCTTGGGATTCGTATTTTATCCAAATTAGGTAATCATTGATAAACTTCGCACGATCATCTCTTAAATTTTTAAAATCTTGTTTAATTTTTTCTTTTTGTTCATCGGATAATTCGCGGTTTTTATGATAAAATTGTATATAATCGATGTATTCAGATGTTAGAGAAGGAATACCAATGTTATTATAATCATGTCCTAAGATAGTTTTTTGAATTTCCCATCGGAATGCACCTGTTGCTTCTGCAACTAAATTGAATAAATCCCCTGTACAAAAAATTGGAAAGGTAAATCTTGCGGGTGTATCTTTTTTTCGTGGGTCTTCTAATTCCTGCCACATCATAGAGCGATTTCCAATAGATGGTAGAAGTATCATATGAGGATAAACGTTGATCATCACAAATTCTTTAAAAATTTTTCGTTTTTCGTCGTTTAAAACAATTTCTCTATAAAAAGCCGAGTAATCAATTTCTAAAAGTCTTTCCAATCCTTTTGATAAATTTTCGCGAGTTACAAGCAAGTCCTTTAAACTTGGTGCAATAATATGATATTTTGTTAAAACTGCTAAATACGTAGTAGGAGCACCAGAAACAAGTTTTGCGTTTGTACTTATAAAGTTTTTGATCTCGTAATCTATACGTTTTTCTGGAGAATCTACATCAGGAGGGAATTGTTCTATCTTTTTTACTTTAAGTTGTGGATTTTCTAATTTAAGGATTTCGAAATAAGTTTGTCCTAGCTCATTTATAGAAGGTAATTCTTTTTTTTCGTAGATTCGATCTAACCAATCAACTGCATACATAATAGAAAATTCTTTTTTTGTTTTATCTGTGGTATCAATTAAATCATTTAATTCAATTAAATGTTCTTGTTCTAAGAATTTTTCGTCAAAAAAACCATAATTTAGAAACAAAGATATATATTTGGGGACATTACCACGCGCACGTTTGTATTTAAGATAGGCTTTTTGATAAGCTTTCCAAAAAGTTTCGTTGATGGGCTTTCGTAATCTTCTTATGTCTGGTTCGGATTCTAAGGGATTTTTTGAATTTCTTAATGCTTCTAAGGATTGTAATACTCTTTTTGCTTCGTCGGATGGAATTTCGCAATAACTTAAAATCTTTTGTGCGCTATCTTTTAAGTCGTCAAAAATAGCTTGATTATCACTTGGAATTTGAACTGATTGGGTAGCTTTTTCTTTTTTATCTTCTTCGATTTTTGCTTTTTCTCTTTCGATGCGTTCTTTTACTTTGTTAAAAAATGTTGGTATTGCTAACTTTTTATAAAAAGATTTTTGATAAGATAATGCTATTTGTTCGAAACCATCCATTAAGTAACGTAAAATATCGTAGAATTCTTTTTGAGAAACTTCGATTTCGTTAGAATCGAATAAATCCAAGATGATGTTGAATTTTTCTATAAATGAATATTCTCCTTTTGTTATTATATCCAAATTACGGTTAATTTCTGTAGTTAATATACCGATTTCTTTAAGAATTTGATTTTGTAAAATATTACTTTTTTTGGCAATATCCTCCATAATTTTAATATCTGTTTTATAAATGTTAGTTTGTAATTCTAATGGTAGTGAAATAACTCGTTTTAAAAAAGAAAATTCAAAATGATAAGATTCATAATCAAAAGAGGAGTTTAGCTCTTCGGTATAATTATTTTGTAATAACCAATTATAGTTTAGGAATTTGGGAATAGCATTATGTTCTAGAAATTTTTGTACATATTCTTTTATAACTAATAAATTTTTATCAATAACATCAT
>Ga0197142_1002566_pt1 | contig 15789 bp, 13 predicted proteins | sample GBS60_MetaG_FD_148614 | JGI IMG/M metagenome (GOLD analysis project Ga0197142, IMG submission 148614) | Sediment microbial communities from Great Boiling Springs, Gerlach, Nevada, United States - GBS 60_MetaG | ecosystem: Environmental > Aquatic > Thermal springs > Hot (42-90C) > Sediment...
GTGGCCGCGTTCGACCATGAACGGCCGCGGAGCGATCAGCGCCGCCATCTCGGCGTAGTTGAAGGTGTGGCCGAGGTTGAACTCGAGCATATCGTACTCGACGGTGAACATGTAGCTGAAGGGGTGGTCGAGATCTGTGATCTTCCAGATCCACTCGTTGAAATCAGCAGAGCAGATCGACAAGGCGTACTCGCGCAGCACCGCGGGCACCCGCATGGCCGTCTTGCCGCCGTAGGAGAGGCCGTAGAAGCCGATGCGGGAGGCGTCGACGAACGGCAGCCGGGCCAGCCATTCGAGCGTGCGCTGGTGCTGGCCAATGATGAACGCTGGTGCTGGCCAATGATGAAGGAAAACAACGAAAGCTTGAGCGGGTGCGCTTTGCGCAACAGAATCCGGAAGTTGTGCCCTCCGATGTAGGGGTTCTGCGGCGCGTAGACCACGTAGCCTCGCTCGGCCAGGCGCGCGGCGAACCGCGCGTAGACGGCTTCGGCGCGAGGGGTTTCGGGGGCGATGAGCTCCTGCGGCCGGCCCTCGAGGCCGTGCTGGCACACCACCACCGGACGCCGCTCGCCCGGGCGAAGGTTCTTGGGAACGAGCAGGATGCCGTAGGCGAACACGTCGGGCCAGACGGGCAGAACCACCTCGTAGCCGGTGAAGGCTTCCGTGTCGTAAATGCGTCGCGTCTCGGGGGCCAGCGGCTCCGACGGCGGGGGCATCCTGCCGATTACTTCCTCCCAGAAAATGCGCCTGTAGGGCTCGGTCGAGCGCTCGTAAGCTTCGAGGCTCGAAAAGTCCAGTCGGGAGAGAAACTCACGGCGGACGAACTCCGAGCGGCGGACCAGGTGCTGGGTGTAGTCGATCAGCTGGTCAAACTGGCGTTTGTGCCGAAGCGCGGGATTGAAGTTGGGACGGCGATCGCGGAGCGGGGCGGCCGGCGTGGCCAGCGCGGCGCGAGAATCGAGGGCTCGCACCAGGCGGGTGAGGGCTGCCTCCGAACCCGGACCGCCCTCGACCAGGCTGAGACGGTCCCCGGCGCCGCTCTGCTGCCAGTGCCGGCGAGCGCGCTCGAACTCCCGCCGCACCGCCTGCAAGCTCGGCGTGCGGATGGAGCCGGGCGCGGCGCCGCGGCGATCGTCGCGCTCGGGCGGCGGGCCCGACACTTCGGGATGCGCTGAGGCCTCGACGATCAGGGGGCGCGGGGCGATGAGGCCGGCGATCTCGGCATCGCCGAACTCCTCGAGCTGGGACCAGATGTTGCGGTAGATCGGCTCGCTCCAGACCTCCTCTCGCGGCGCAAAGTAGCCGGAGACCAGAGCAGCCTGGATGCGCTCGTCGAGCGCCGCCGCATGAAGGGCGAGCAAGCCCCCTTCGCCGTATCCGGCGATGCCGACGGGGAGGCTCGGAGCGCTCGCCGTGAACCAGTCCACCAGGGCGAGCACCTTTTGAACTTCGTAGCCGATGATGTGGCGGCCCATTTCGTACGCCATCCGGTAGATGAACTCCCGGTGCGGCTGGTTGGTGTAGCGCACACCCTCGCGGCCGGAATACGTATCGTTGCGATCGATGAGAGTGGGGATGACGACCAGGAAGCCGGACTCGGCCAGACGTCGGGCGAACTGAGACTCCGGGGCCAGGCCCGGCGCCAGGCCGGCGAGCATTTCCGGGCTCCAGTCGGCATCGCCCAGGGCGATGAGGCGGCCGAGGGGCGACCGGCGCGGTTCGAGCAGAAGCCCGTCTCCCTCGACGCCCGGAAAGACCGGCCAGCGGATGGCGCGCACCATGTAGAAGGGCCCGTCAGCGACGATTTCATTGCGCTCGAGGGTCGCCACCGGAACCGGCGCCTCGAAAGCCAACCGGGAGTCGACCGCGCCGATCAGCTCTCGCAGGCGTTCCCTCGTGGCCGGCCGGGCACCCCTGGCGGCGTCTCGCCGGGCGGGAGCTTCCGCGAGTCGACGCATGAGGTATCGGTCGATACCCGCCACCATCTGGGCGGCGAGGTCGCCCTGGCGCGCAAGCGGCGCCGTGTTCTCGAGAGGCTGACCGAGCAGCGACGCGCATGCCAGCATTGCGGCCGGGAGTCTACGCATGCTTCGATGGTAAAATAACGCTTTCTGGGTTACGGCCTGCAACTTCATCCCTGGGGGAAACATGGAAAGACGAGAATTTTTGCGCACAGCGAGCATTCTTGGCGCCGCCTGGGCGTTGCGCCCGTCGGGTGCGGCTCAGGCTGCCGAACCGTTCCGGCTTCCGGATCTGCCGTACCCGTACGATGCCTTGGAGCCGCACATCGACACCCTGACGATGCAGATCCATCACGGCAAGCACCACGCCGCCTACGTGAACAACCTTAACGCCGCCATCAGCAAGTATCCGGACTGGGCCGCCAAGCCGATCGAGGAGATCGTCCGCAACATCGACCAGGTGCCGGAGCCGATTCGCACCACCGTGCGCAACAACGGCGGTGGACACGTAAACCATACGTTTTTCTGGGAAATCATGTCTCCCAAGGGCGTTCGGCAGCCGCGGGGCGAATTGGCCAAAGCGATCGAGAAGCGCTTCGGGAGCTTCTCGAAGTTCCAGGAGGAGTTCACTCGCGCCGCCATGGGGCGGTTCGGCAGCGGCTGGGCGTGGCTGTCGGTAGATCGAAATCGCCAGCTCGTGGTGGAGTCGACTCCGAACCAGGACACCCCGCTGATGGAGGGGCGGACGCCGATTCTGGGCATCGACGTCTGGGAGCACGCCTACTACCTCAAGTACCAGAACCGCCGGGCCGACTACGTAGCGGCGTTCTACAACGTGATCAATTGGGACCGGGTAAGCGAGCTCTACCGCAAGCTGGCATGAGAGCGCCGCTCGTCGCCGGACCGGCGCCTGTGTCCCTTCGAGGGTATCGACGCGATCGAATCCCATGACGCCCTCCGTCGTCGTGGCCTCGATCGTCGGTCCTCCGTTTCTCGACAGTTGTCTCCGCGAGGAGCACTGCGTCGCCGCTGAAGGCTGGCTGCACGAGGCGGTCAAGGCTTTGGAAAGCGGCGCTTACGGTGCCTGCGGCGGGCCGGTGGTGGATGACAACTACGGCCGTTTGCGCGATTGGGTGGTCTATTTCTGCGAGTACAACGGCTATCTGCCGCCGTTTGAGGACGGCGAGACCGCGGATCTCAACGGCGCCAATATCGCTTACCGTCGCCAGTTGCTCCTGCGGCACGAGGCCCGACTGGCGGAGGGCTACTGGGAAGCGTCCCTGCACCCGATCTTGCTCGCCGAAGGGGTACGTTTCCGCTCGGTTCCCGCGATGCGGGTGCATCACTGCGGACCGTTCGGCTTTGGTTACTACCTCCGGCAACGGTACTGGTTCAGCCGGGCCTTTGCGGGAGCGCGCCTGCCAAGCTTGTCCACCGGACAACGATTGACCTACCTTGTGGCGGCGCCGCTCATCCCCGTGGCGCTGCTGGCGCGCATGGCAGGCCGGGTGTGGCGCAAACGCTGCCGGCGCGGGCGGTTCCTGGCCTCGGCGCCGCTGATCTCGGTAGCCCCGCTCGCCTACGTGGCCGGCGAATGGATCGGCTATCTGGCAGGGCCGGGTGACGCCTTACTCAAGGTGGAATGAAATGAACGAGTCGACGGCGGGTGCGGGCCAACCCGTCCTGAGCGTCGTCGTAGCCATTGTCTGTGATACGCTGCGCCACCGTCAGGACACGGCGTATCTTGAAGGGACGCTCGAAGCGCTGGCTGGGCAGGTCGATCCTCCGGCAATGGAGGTCTTGATTCCCTACCACTCGGGAATCTCGGGTATCGAGCGGCTTCAGAGCCGATTCCCGCACTTCCGCTGGCTCCCGATTCCCGCCTTGCGAACCTATGCCGCCAGGCGGCCGGGACGGGAACATCACGAGGAACTGCGCACCCTCGGGATCGCTGCTGCGCGCGGGCGGATCGTCGCCCTCACCGAAGACCATGGGAGGCCGGATCCCGACTGGTGCGCCAATTTGGTGAAGGCCTATGCCCGGGGCTACGACGGGGTGGGAGGAGCCATTGAAAACGGCATCGACCGCTTGCTCAATTGGGCGGTGTACTTCTGTGATTTCGGCGCTTACCAGAATCCGGTCCGAGCGGGCGAGACCGCGATGATCAGCGACGCCAACGCCTCTTACAAGCGGGAAGCGCTCGAGCAGATTCGGGAGATTTGGCGAGACGGCTTTCACCAGGTCTTGGTGAACGAGGCCATCCGCAAGGGGGGCGGCAGGCTGGGCATATTTCCGGACATCGTAGTCCGGCAGTATCGCCAGGGACTGAAGTTCGGCGAGGCGCTTGCCGAACGTTACGTTTGGGGCAGGTCCTTCGCCGCCGGCCGGTGCCGCTGGATCGGGCGCGGGGAGCGCATCCTGCGGGCCGTGCTGGCGCCTTTGCTGCCCGGGGTGCTCACGGCGCGGATGGCGGCCGCTGTGCTGCGGAAAGGCCGACTGCGGAGACAGTTTGCCGCTGCCCTCCCGCTCATCCTGTTGCTTGAGGTGAGCTGGTCGCTCGGCGAACTGGCAGGCTACGTTTCCGGCGCCTCCTCCGAGCTAAACTGATGCTATTCTGATCACATCCGCGACCCGGCGAGGCCCAATGGGCGGGGAGCAAACGGGAGGAGGAGGGTTCGGATGAGGCGGCCGCTCAACTTTCTGCACCTGACCACCTTCTACCCGCCGTACAGTTTCGGCGGGGACGCCATTTATGTGTACCGTCTCTGCCACGCCCTGGGTGACGCGGGCCACGACGTGGACGTGGTCCACTGCGTCGACTCCTACCACCTGCTGCACCCGGCCCGGCCGCGGCTGGAGTTTGCGCCTCACCCGCGCGTGAGGCGGCACGAGCTCCGCAGCCGGTTCGGAAGGTTCTCCCCGCTGTTGACGTATCAGACGGGTCGCCCGCTGCTCAAGGGACGGCCTTTGCAGGAGATTCTTTCCGCCCGCCGCTACGACGTGATTCACTTCCACAACGTCTCGTTGCTCGGCCCGAAGATTCTCACCTTGGAATCACCGGGCTCGAGACCCGTCAAGCTCTACACGGCCCACGAGCACTGGCTCATCTGTCCGACGCATGTGCTCTGGAAGTTCAACCGCGCCCCGTGCGAAAAGCCGCAGTGTTTTGCTTGCACCCTGCTCGCCAGGCGCCCGCCGCAGCTTTGGCGTTACACGCGGCTGCTCGAAGACGCCAGCCGGCACGTCGATCAGTTTCTCTCGCCCAGCCGCTTCTCGGCGGCGATGCACGCCCGGCGGGGTTTCCCGCGCCCGCTGGCCTGCCTTCCGTATTTCATCGAGGCGTGCGATGACGACTGGCGGCGCCCCGCAGCCCCGCCCCATCCGCGCCCCTATTTCCTGTTCGTGGGGCGCCTCGAGGTCATCAAGGGGCTGCACACGCTCATTCCCCTGTGGAAACGGGTGAGCGGCGCCGATCTTTTGGTGGCCGGAACGGGCACGCAACTCGGTGCGTTGCGCGAGCTTGCCGCCTCGGATCCGCGAATCCATTTCCTGGGTGAGCAGCCGCAACAGCGGCTTGGCGCCCTCTACTACCACGCGATCGCGTGCATCGTGCCCTCGGTCACATACGAGACGTTCGGAATCGTCTCGATCGAGGCATTCGCCCGCAAGACTCCGGTGATCGCTCGCGATCTCGGCGCGCTGCCGGAGGTGATTGAGGAGAGCGGCGGGGGCTTCGTCTTCCGGACTGACCAGGAACTGCTCAAAGCCATCGAGGCGTTGCTTGCCGGCCCGGGGTTACGCGCCGAGTTGGGCGAACGCGGTTATCAGGCGTTCCGACGGCACTGGAGTCGCGAAGCCCACCTGAACCGATATTTCGAGATCATTGAACAGACCGCGGTAGAGAAGTTCGGGGCTCTGCCCTGGGGAGCTGCCTCGGAGATTCATGCGGCCAAGTCTTGAGGGTTTCAACGAATGTCTACGTTTCTGATCACCGGCGGGGCGGGCTTCATCGGTTCGCATCTGGCTGAAAAGCTCCTGAGCTTGGATGAAAAGGTCCTGATCCTTGACGATCTGTCGAGCGGGAGCGTGCGCAACATTGCGCACCTGCGCTCGAACCCGAAGCTGGAGTTCCAGGCTGGCAGCATCCTCGACCGCGGTCTGTTGCCGGAGATGGTGGATGCGGCGGATATCGTCGTTCACCTGGCCGCAACCGTCGGCGTGTTCAACATCATTGACAGCCCCGTCACGACCATTCAAAACAACGTCGGCGGTACGGAGGCGGTGCTCGCAGCGGCGGCCAAGAAGCGCAAGAAGGTCATCGTCGCCTCCACTTCGGAGGTGTATGGGAAAAGCAGTGAGCCGGTGTTCCGCGAGGACGGAGACCTCGTCTTCGGGCCGACGAGCAAGGTCCCGCTGGAGTTACGCCTCAAGCAAGGTGGTCGACGAGTTTCTCACCCTGGCCTATTGGAAGGAGTACCGCGTCCCGACGGTCATTGTCCGGCTCTTCAACACCATCGGCCCGCGGCAGACGGGGCGTTACGGCATGGTCGTGCCGCGATTTCTCCGGCAGGCGCTCTCCGGGCAGAACCTGACGGTGTACGGCACCGGCGAGCAGAGCCGTTGCTTCACCTATGTCGCCGATGTCGTCGAGTGGATGCTCCTGTTGGCCGCCAATGAGAGGGCGGTGGGAGAGGTTTTCAATCTCGGCGATACGGAAGAGGTCACCATCAACGAACTGGCGCGTCGCATCATTGAGTTGACAGCCGCCCCGGTCGGCATCGAGCACATCCCGTACTCCCAGGCTTACGAAGAAGGGTTCGAGGACATGGAACGCCGGGTGCCGGACATCACCAAAGTTCGCACGCTGACCGGGTACTCCCCGCGCTATTCGCTCGATGAGGCCCTGCGGCTCACACGAGACTGGTTTGTCGCCGAGAAGATCCTCGAGGAGTCTGCGACATTCCAGTACGGGCTCGCGCAGCTTGAGGGCGTTCCGCACAGTGCCGCCTCAGTCAAGACTTCCGAGATCCGCCGCGCCTGAGATTTCTGCCGTCGAAACGGGCGGGGCCGGTGGCGGGTCGCGTCCCTCGGCGGCGGATACCCGGAAGCTCGCGCGAAACTACCTCGTGCTCATTGCGGGCGAAGTGCTCGCCAAGCTGGTGAACTTCGCCGCTTTCGCCTGGCTGGGGAGGACGTTCGGGGCGGAGCGCTACGGAAGTCTGGAATTCACGCTGGCGCTCATGGTCTTTTTCACACTCCCGGTCGACATGGGGCTCGGGGTCTTCGGGGCACGGGAGATCGCGCGGAATCGACAGGCGGGCCCACGCCTGCTGGCGGGCATCACCCTGCTGCGCGGGCTGCTCGCCCTGATCTCGCTGGCGGGCCTCGGCCTGCTTGCGGTGCTGCTTCCGGCGCCGGCGGAGGTAAAGGAGCTGTTGTTGCTGTACGGATGCAGCCTGCTGGGGATTCCGTTGCTGTTGCAGTGGTATTTCCAGGGCCACGACGAGATGCACTGGGTCGCGCTTGCCTCGCTGGTTCGCTACGCCGTGTTCGCCGGACTGGTTCTGGCCACGCTGCGTCCCCAGATGCCTTTAAGAGAGGTCGGTCTCATCGAGTGCGCAGCGGTTTCGGCGGCAGCCTTGTTCTGTCTGGCCGTGGCGGTGTGGCGGTTCCACGTCTGGCCTCTGCGGCCGACGGGTGCGTGGCGGGAGACGGCGGCCTACCTGCGGGAAGCCATGCCGATCGGGCTGAGCGAATTGGTTTGGGCCATGCTGTGGTATCTCGCGACCGTGCTAACCGGCCTGATGGTCAAAGACGCCTCGCTCGGCTGGTTCGGCGCCTCGCACCGCATCCTGATGGCCCTCCACACATTTGTGTGGCTCTATTTTTTCAACCTTTTGCCCTCGATTGCGCGCACCATCCACGGCCCGCGAACCGAGCTGGAGAGGCTGCTGGCCGCCTCGTTGCGGCTCACCGCCTGGGCGGGCACGCTGGCGGCGCTCCTGGGGACGGTGCTTTCCGGAGAGGCGCTGAGGCTGGCTTTCGGAGCCGCATTTGCCGGGGGCGGAGGCGTGCTTGCGACGCTCGTCTGGGTGATCCCGGTGGCGCTTGCCAGCGGTCACTACCGGTATGCGCTGATCGCCTACGGCCGCCAGTCGCTCTTGTTGCGCGCCACCGGCTGCGCGGCGCTGGCCGTGGTGGCCGGATGCCTGGTGCTCGTGCCCCGCATCGGCATCCAAGGTGCAGCCTCATCGCTGCTGCTCGGCTGTCTGCTCGAGCTCGGTTTGACCAAGGCGTATGTGGGGCGCGAGATCGCCCGGGTGCAGCTTCTCGCTCCGCTCGGCCGGCCGGCGGCGGCGGCCGCCGGCGGGCTGATCTTGCACCTGGGCCTGCGATCCTGGGATCCCTTCTCGGCCGGGGCCGCCATCGGGCTTGTCTTCGTCGGTCTGGGAGCGCCGGGAGTTCGGACGCCTGGTCAGGGCGTTGCGGCCGGCTCCTCAGCGGTCAGGGAAAGAAGACCGGGCTGAGACCAGGGAGAACATTTAACCAATGGGGAGGCAATCAGCGAAAGTGGCGGCGGCCGGCATGGTCACCGTCGGCTTGCTCGTGGCAGCCGCCGGAGCGCTTGTGCCGAGCGAAGGGTGGGAGAAGATCCTTCGGGGCGAGGCGAGCGGGCGGCTCGGCTGGGGCCCGACTATGTTCCGGCTCCTGCTGGTCGTCCACGGCGCGGCGCTGGCCGTTGTTGGGATCGGGCTGCGGCGGAGAGCTCCGGCGCCCGACCGGCGCCTCGAACGGCCGGCCGCGCTTTCCTTCGGCGCCGTGGAGACCCTCTTCTTGCTAACGGTGCTGGGCGCCCTGCTGCGCTTCGAGCGGCTCGATTCCCAGCTCTGGCTCGATGAAGTGCTTACCCTGGTCGACATCGTGCGGCGTCCGCTCGGGGAGATCGTCTCCAGCTTTCCGAGCCAGAACCAGCACATGCTGTATTCGATCCTCGCCCGGTTTGCCGTCGAGATCTTCGGCGAAAGTGCTTGGGCCCTGCGCCTGCCCGCCCTTGTCTTCGGCGTACTCAGCCTCTGGCCGCTCTACGCGCTCGGGCTGCGACTCGTCGGGCACGGCAAGGCGCTTGTGGCCTGCGCGCTGATGACGTTTTCCTATCACCACATCTGGTTCTCCCAGAACGCCCGCGGCTACACCGGGCTCCTGCTGTTCGCCACTCTGGCGACCTGGTTGTGGATCGAAGCGACCGAGCGCGGCCGGTGGGCCTGGTGGCTCGCCTACTCGGGGGCCGTTTTTCTCGGCGTCTGGGTCCAGATGACGATGCTGTTCGTCGTGGCGGCTCACGGGCTTCTGTACCTGGTGTCGGTTGCCCGACGGCGCCAGGCATTTCCGCGACCCTCCCGTCTGAGGCCCCTGGTCGCTTGGCTGCTAGCCGGCAGCCTCAGCTTGCAGGTCTACGCGTTCAGTCTGCCCGAGTTCCTCAGGTCGGCTGCGGGGGAAGTTTCCATGCCCTCGGCCTGGACCGACCCGCTGTGGCTGGTCGGCGAGATCCTCCGGAATTTGGCCGTCGTCCCCGGAGAGATTGCCGCCGTCGTCGCAGGAGGCGCGGTTCTGGCCCTGGGCTGGTGGTCGGTTTTCAGGCAGCACGCCGAGGCCGCGCTGGCGATGGCGCTGCCGGTGGTGCTGTGCGGCGTGACCATGCTGGCGCTTGGCCACAATCTCTGGCCGCGGTTTTTCTTCTTTGCCATGGGCTTCGCCCTCCTACTGGTGGTCGAGGGCGCCGTCCGGCTGGGAGACCTTGTCGGCGGGCTTCTTGAAAGGCGGTGGGCGCCTGCGCAGTACGCCGGTCCTGCTTTGGCGGCTTTGCTGGTGGTGGCCTTCATGGCGACCTCGGGCAAGGCTTGGGCGCTGCCGAAGCAGGATTACCTTGGGGCGAAGGCTTACGTCGAAACGCAGCGCCAAGCCGGCGACGCCGTCGTCACGGTGGGCCTGGCAGCCAAGGTTTATGGGGATTATTATGCGCCGGAATGGACGATCTGCTCGACCCCGGAGGAGCTGGATCGCCTCCGCCGGAGCCACCGCCGGGTCTGGCTCATTTATACTTTGCCGGTGCAGCTTCAAGGCTTTCTGCCCGATCTCTGGGCGGCCATCCAGCGGGATTTCGCCGTGGTCAAAACCTTTCCCGGAACGCTCGGCGGAGGAGAGGTTTACGTCTGCCGCGAGCGGAGCGGCGGCGTAGAATGAGAGAACAATCTCATGAGCCAGGCCCTGAGTGTCGTCATCCCGGCTTACAACGAACAAGGCTCCGTCGCCGGGGTGATCGCAGAGATTCGCGAGCGGCTGGTGGAAAGCGGGCTGGCGCCTGAGCTCGTGGTGGTCGACGACGGTTCCACCGACGACACCTCGACGGCCGCCTTCGCCGCCGGGGCGCGTGTGATCCGCCACCGCAGCAATCGGGGCTACGGCGCCGCGCTCAAGACGGGGATTCTGGCCGCGCGCCACGACATCATCGCCATAATCGACGCCGACGGGACGTACCCGGCGGAGGTCATCCCGGCGATGGTCGAAAAACTCCGTCATGCCGACATGGTGGTGGGCGCCAGGGTGGGCGAGCAGGTGCACATCCCGTGCATTCGACGGCCGGCCAAATGGGTCCTGAACCACCTGGCAAACTATGTTGCCTGCGCGAGGATTCCAGACTTGAACAGCGGCGTGCGGGTCTTCCGGCGTGAGGTCGTGCTCCAGTATTTTCCCATCCTGCCGGACCAGTTCAGTTGGACCACCACCGTCACGCTGGCGCTCGTCAGCGACAAGTACGCCGTCGATTATTTGCCGATCAACTACCGACCGAGGCAGGGCCGGTCAAAGATCGTTCCCTGGGACGCGGCGAGCTTCGCCGTGCTGATCCTCCGGACGGCCATGTTGTTTCGGCCGCTCCGCGTCTTCCTGCCGCTGGCGTTGATCTGCGCTGGTTACGGGGCCATCAAGACGCTCATCGATTTGCGGGAGATCGGAAACCTGTCGGCCTCGGCGACGTTGGGCTTGCTAAGCGGGCTGCTCATCCTTCTTATCGGTATGCTGGGCGACGCCATGGCAACCCGGCTGGGACGGCTCAGTCCTAATCCGGTGATCGGAGTCCGGGCGCAGAGCGTGGAGGTGGCAGCCGAAGAGGAGGCGGGCGGCTCCGCGCGGCCCCGGGGTGGAGGCTGAGCGGATCGGATGGAGCCACTTCGCCTGTACCTGCTCGGCGGGCTTCTGTTGCATAAACTCGTCTGGGAAGTGCTCAAGCGGCGCGACCGGCACCCGTCGAGCGCTCGCCAGGCGCCGGCGCCGGTGGCTCGGGTAGCGAAACTGGTCAAAGTCGCCATCCTGGCGGGAATCGTTGTGCAGACGCTGGTGCCCGATGTGCTGCCCATTCTGGCCGAGCCGGCATCCCTGCGCCGCATCGTGGCTGCGCCGCATCGGCGCCGTGCTGTTTACGCTCGGTCTCACGGTGGCCATCGTGGCCCGCATCCAGTTGGGCGACAACTGGTCGGATATCGAGGCCGGGGTGGTCAAGCCCGATCATCGCCTGGTGGCGGCCGGCATCTATCGCTGGATTCGCCATCCGATCTATGCCGGCGACCTTGTGCTGCTGGCCGGTCTCGAGCTGGCGCTGAATTCCTGGCTGGTTCTTCTCGTGCCGGCGCTGGCGGTCGCGGTCTACCGGCAGACGCTTAAGGAGGAGCGGACGCTGGCGGCGAGCCTGCCCGGTTACGCCGACTACTGTCGCCGGACTCGTCGTTTCGTGCCGTTCCTTTTCTGAGGCCGCGCCCGTGTTAGTCTGAAGGGAAATGAGCCGCGCCCGTGTTAGTCTGAAGGGAAATGAGCCCCTGGGAGCGCGTGAAACGGCACCTGCGGATTACAGCCCAAAACTACTCCCGGGCAGAGCAGGACACCCCGCCGTTTCTCATCCTGTTCATCAACTCGATCTGCAACCAGACCTGCGAGCACTGCTTCTACTGGCGGAACCTGAACCGCCGCGACGATCTCACCGTCGAGGAGCTTTGGAATCTTTCCAAGGACCTGGGGCGGATTGAGAACCTCAATCTGTCGGGCGGCGAGCCGTTCCTGCGCAAAGAGTTCGGCGAGATCTGCCGGTTTTTCATCCGAAACAATCAGGTGAGGCAGATCTACGTGCCTACGAACGGCTCCTTCGCCGAGCGGACGGTCCGTGCGATCGAGGAGGTGCTCCGGGAGCCGAAGCTGGATCTGTTCGCCGTCGAGTTGTCGCTTGACGGCATGCCGGAGTTCCACAACGCCTTCCGGGGCATGCGCGATGCGTTCGAGCGGGCCATGGCCACCTATGATGCGCTGGCGGAGTTGCAAAAGCGGGAGCCCCGCCTGCGCATCCACTCGATCTCCACGGTGACCGACACCAATGTGGAGGAGATCCGGCGGCTGACCACGTATCTTTACGAACGCTGCCCGGCGATGGATCATCACAACCTGGCCATCATTCGAGGTGACCGCAAGAACCCGTCGCTTCAGGGTCCGGCGCTCGAGCAGTACCGGCAGCTCTTTGAATATGTGCGGCGGCTCTGGGCGCCGCGCGAGAGGGTGCGCTACGGCGCCATCGTCGAGCCGATGTTACAGACGGCCAAGATGCGCACGGCGGCCGAGCGGCGCCAGGTCGTCCCCTGCCGTGCCGGCATCCTCAGCGGGGTGGTCTACTCGAATGGCGACGTCAGCGTATGCGAGAATCACCCACCGGTGGGCAACATTCGCGAGAGGCCGTTCTCGGAGATCTGGCGATCGGAGGAGGTCCGGCGGTTGCGCCGTTCGATCGCCGCGAAAGAGTGCCACTGCACCAACGAGGTGTTCTTGTGGCCCAGCATCGTCTACCAGCCCGTTCAGCTCGTAAAGATCTTCGTTGAGTCGAAGGCCTGGCGAAAGCCCGAGCCGATCGGGCCGGCGCCGTCGTCGGAGCCTCAACCGGCAGCGCCGCTCAAGGTCCTTCAGTAACGGCCTGCCTCTTCGAAGGTGCGGAGAAGCCGGCGGGCGGTTGCGTCCCAGGAGAAACCTGACGCCCGCGCCAGCGCTTTCTCCGAAAGGGTGCGCCGTCGCTGGGGGTCGGCAAGCAGCGATTCGATGGCGGCGGCCAATACCGCTTCGTTGCGCGCGTCCACCAGCACCCCGGCGTCGGCCACCACTTCGTCAAAGGCATGCCCGGCGCTGGCGATAACCGGCGCACCGCAGGCCATCGCCTCAAGCGCCGGGAGACCAAAGCCCTCTTCAAGTGAAGGCAGCACCACCAAGGTGGCGCCGTTGTAGAGCCGGCAAAGCTCCTCGTCGGGAACCCAACCGGTAAACTCGACGCGCCCGGCGAGGCCCAGATCCCGGGCTCGGGCTTCGAGCGCGCCCGCAGTGCCCCGGAAGGAGTCCGAGCGAAAGTCGCCGGCAAGCACCAGGCGCAGCTCGGGCCAGCGTGTGGCCAGCCGCCCGAAGGCGTTCAACAAAGCGCCAACGTTCTTGTGCGGATTGAAGCCGCCGACATAAAGCAGGTAGGGGTTCCCGGGCCGTGGGACCTCGAGCCGGCGAAAGACGGGGGAGGCGGCTTCCGGCACCACCCGAACTCTTGTGGGATCAACTTTCAGCTTCTCGATCAGGCAGCGGCGGGAGTAATCCGAAACGGTGAGAACGAGGCCGGCCTGCGCGACGGCCAGATAGGTCTTGATTCGCCAGGACAGCATCTCGCGCCAGGACCGGAAGTGGAATTTCGGATCGCTCTCCGGAATGGTGTCATGGAAGCAGACCAGGACGGGAACGCGGCTGAGGACCGGGAAGTAGGAGTAAGATGTCGGGAAGAAGAAGAGGTCGACCGCCTGCCGCCGCACCGCCAGGCCCATGCGGAGCATGTCCCTCATCGAGCGCCGTCCCTCCCAGGAGGCGGCCTGGGCGATGGGCGCGGACACTTCCACCCGGATGGGGCGAAACGGACCGGAGACGGCGAATGTCTCGTAAGCCGCAGGATCGAGAAAGACGAGGTATTCGTTATCGCGGTCGACACGGCCTAAAGCGGCGAGGATCTCCCGCAAGTAGCGGCCGAAGCCCCGGCGATTGCTCCAACAGCCGCCGTCGACGCCGATGCGCATGCTTACAGTATCCGACGGAGTCGGCGTAGCATTCGCCGAAAAGCCAGGCGGGCGCCGGCGCGACCCTGAATAGCCCGCTCGAAGCTCGAGAGATTCTTCAGGTAATAGGCGTCCAGCCTCGGCAGATCGAACGGGTCGTCGTTCGGCTCGACATAGCGCAATCTGGCGCCGCACGCTGCCTGGTAATACTCGGCGGCGAGGCGCCGCACGACGCCAGACGCCGAGCCGTACGGATACGCGAAGCTGGCGGGCGGGTGACCGGTCCGCTCAGCGATCTCCTCCCGGCAGTGGCGGAGCTCCGCGCGCGCCTGCTCGGGCCCAAGTCGGGTTAAATCGACGTGCGTCGCGCCGTGGCCGCCCAATTCGATGCCGGTCGCGGCCACCTCGGCAAGCTCGGACCAGTCCATCAGTGCCAGGCGCGGAATGCCCTGATAGCCCTTTTGACTCCAATCGTTGACTCCGCCCGCGCGTCCGCTTACGACAAACAGGGTCGCCGGGAAGCGGTATTCAAGTAACACTGGCAAAGCGTGTTCGAGGAAGTTGCGGTAGGCGTCATCGAAGGTGATCGCCAGGGCGCCCGGGCTCCGGCGGATGTCCTTGAGCGGCACGACGCGCACGTTGCAGTCGGCCAGCCGCGCCATCTGACGCCGGAACAGCTCCGGAGAGATCGAGATGACCGAACCGCTCGCGTCGATCGAGTGGTAGGTGAGGATGGTTGAGCGCAGCCGGCGCATCCCCTTCCTAGGGTGCGTGAAGCGGCGACGGCGGCGCAACCGGCCGGTCAGTCCGCCAGACCGATCAGGCGAATGAGGTTACCTTCTTTGGTTACCTGGACGTTAATCGGGCCGAGCATCTTCTTGCGCTTCAACTGCTCGGTTCGTTCCGGACCGAGCTGGCTCAATAGGGAGGCAAGCATGTTGCCTTGCATTGGCGCGGTATTCTGGTTTCCGCGACTTGCCGTGACAGTCTGTTGGCCGGGATTGTAACGCAGCATGGCGCCAGTCCAAATCTCGGTCTCCGTTGATGCGGGCGTTCTGGGGGCGGAGCCGGGAGCCGGCGAAGCTTCCCTGCGCATTTGCATTGCCCCGTAGCCGACAGCCGTCTTGGCCCCAAAGCCGAGCCATCGGAAAGCGTGCTCGAAGGCCGCTTCCAGAGGAGTTTTCCAGCGCTCGTTTTCGAGCAGATCCGGCGCCAGGCGCTTGAGCCGCACCAGGTCGCAGTCAACGTGAAACACGAACTCCGACCGCGGTGGTACGGTCAGGAAACAGATCGGGTTCGGCTGGCCTGAGTCGTGCGGAGTTGTGCTGCCCGCCTCCGGCTTTTGTTGGTAATAGTGGCTCTGGTGCGGGGTCATGATCTCGACCAGGAGGCTGTCGACCGAGATTATCGGGATGACGTCCCAGAAGGTGAGCACACCCCGGAAATGATCGGTTTTCCCTTCCTCAGTCTCGCGCCCGAAGAGCACCTCGGCGCAAGTAAGTTTCGGCGCCGGCTCTTCATCATCCGCGGACGGGAACTCGTAACGTGGCGTGTCGTGCCAGCCGTGGGCATTCGGCCAGGCGCCGCTTGCCAGCTCACGCGCCGCCTGGCGCACGACGCCTTTGACCCCGCTGCCGGGAAGGTAGGGCAGGCCGTAGGGATTCAGAAATGAAAAACCGTTCTCGAGCGGGTGCGCATTGCCCAGGCCGGTCGTAAAC
>Ga0197142_1002567_pt1 | contig 15785 bp, 10 predicted proteins | sample GBS60_MetaG_FD_148614 | JGI IMG/M metagenome (GOLD analysis project Ga0197142, IMG submission 148614) | Sediment microbial communities from Great Boiling Springs, Gerlach, Nevada, United States - GBS 60_MetaG | ecosystem: Environmental > Aquatic > Thermal springs > Hot (42-90C) > Sediment...
TGCGCATCGCTCCGTGTGACGAGGCGCCGTCGCGCGTCTGGTTTCGCGTTGCGGTGAAGTAGGCTACGAGTCGTTGGAAGCGCCAGCATGTACTGCGCGTGCTGGCGCTTTCTGTTGCGTACGTCCCCGACACTGCGCCACGTGGCCCCTCCAGGGTGGTAGTGGTGGGGGGTGTGCTTCTTCGTGGATGCTACTGCTGAGACGGGTGTGTGTATCTACGCTCCCGAGAATACGTAGCGATTGTGGAGCGAGCAAGTAGGTAGGTAGCCCCTTTGTAGGAGTACAAGAGGGCTATCTTTTGTTGTTACATGTATTACGGTATACGGTAGGCGCGCAGTGTAGTACGTAGTACAGACAGGCGAGAGCAAGCAGTTAGGCAGTAGCGCTAAAGAGGGGCGGCTCTATAAGGGGCATATAAGGGAGAGAGGTATTATTTTATATACTTACCATTTTAATCCGCAAATTTTTCAGTATCAATTTTTTAACCCCAAAATTCTTAATCGCCAAATTTTTCAATATCAATTTTTTAGCCCGAAAATTCTTAATCGCTAAATTTTTCAGTATCGGCTTTTTAGTCTGAAAATTCTTAATCGCTAAATTTTCAGTATCAATTTTTTAATCCGAGAATTCTTAATTCGCTGAACCTTTCAGCACTGATTTTTCAATCCTAAAATTTTCAATGATTGAATTTTCAATGCCGAATTGAATAGCAATTCAGTGACGGAAGTGCTCTTTCCTTTATATATAGCGCTGAATTGAATGGCAATTCGGTGGCAAAGTAACGGGAGCGCTCTTTCCTTTATATATAGCACCGAAGAGAAGCGCCGAGAGAGCGCTGGGGAAAACGCCAAGAGAGCGCTGGGGAAAACGCCAAGAGAGCGCTGGGGAAAACACCAAGAGAGCGCTGGGGAAAACGCCAAGAGAGCGCTGGGGAAAACGCCAAGAGAGCGCTGGGGAAAACGCCAAGAGAGCGCTGGAAGCAATTGAATTCGCCGAAAAATATCTATTTTTGCAGTCTTGACAAAGTATGTGTTTTGTGGTATAATCTTGCAAGGTTAATCACTCAACCTACTAACAAGGGAGGATAAAAATGGTAAGGGAACGCCTAAACAAAGTGACGTATCGTATCCAGAAAACAGACGTAGTACGTGCTGCACGCATTCACTACATACTTACCAAAGCGAAATTTCATAAAAACGTACTGCGTCTTATTCTGGAAGAACCAGAACAATTGCACTTGCATCCCCTTGTAGAACTCGCTTGGTATATGTTCGTCGACTCTCGGCAGCCCTGGAAAAGACATGGCCAGGGCACGATTGAGTACGCCTTGATCCTGGGGCTGGTGCTGGTTGCAGTGCTTTTCATCCTGTTGGCCCTGAGCACGCAGATCAGCACAGTGTACAGCCAGATACTATCAGCAATCCCGTAACGAAAAGGGGGAAAAATGGACAAGGCACCAGAAGTGATTAAAGAGGATGGCAAAGAATACGTCAGCATCGCGCTGGGCGCACAACTGGCTGGCTATCACCCACAGTATGTTCGTCGCATGGTGCTAAATGGTGAATTGCCAGCAATTCGGAAGACTTTTGACGGTTACGTCAAAGTCTACGTCCTCAGGGATGCCCTGCGTGCCAGAAACAAAATGCGCCGTCTGGTCATTCGTATCCCTGAAAACGCTGCAGACGAAATTGTAGAAATTGTCAAAAAGCACGGCGGCGCAGTCAAAGATACGTAAGTGGCAGCGACACCTTAACAATTGAATAGCGCCGAGCCCAGGGCGTTTGAAATACTGGGCGCAACAAAACGATTCATATCGTTTTCCCAGTACGGGCGTATTTTTGGCGAAAAAACCGATTGCTGCAAGAGGATTTACGTAATTCTCTTGTGGCAATCGGTTTTTCGTTTTTTGCGCCGAATTTTTGCTATAGCGGTGATTTTTGCGTTTTGTGATAATTTTGCTATTGGGAAGAATTTGGATATTTTGGAGATATGGCAGTTAAAGATGATATTGCGGTTAAGGGAGACAGCGCATATATACTCACATCCACTCAAGCCACAAACCACTTCTTACCTTGTCTCACTCCACAGTACAAACTCTTGCGCACACGAGTCTGTATCCCTTACACCTTTCAAGGTACGTCGCAAGCGCTCCGCCTCTGTATCACATCACCGTACCACGTCGTTGCACCGCGTCGCTGTACTGCACCATGGCATACGTTTTTCACGGTACACGTTTTGTTACCACGGTACACGTTTGCTACGAACAATGTACCTTCTCTCGAGCGGACACGCAAACGTCTAGCATCTCACCGATTGCCCTGTTCCACGTCTCATCGGATAATAGAGGTATGAAACTGACATTGTGGGACGACCCCTCGATGCCTGAACCGATTGTAGCCTACGACCTCGGCCCTATTGAATTGGCCGACGATCGTAGACCGTGGGAGCGCCAGCCCAACGAACCTACGCGCGCTTGGGTTGCATTCACTTTCTATCGCGACTCCGCCGTCCGCACGTTGACAGGTGTGGCCGCCGCCATGCAGGAGGCGGGTATCGCTCCACCCGCCCATCGCACGCTCTCGTTGTGGCGCAGGCAATACCGTTGGGACGAACGCGCAGAGGCCTACGACCGCGCAGTAGACGAAGAGACTACTGCTATACTGCAGCGTCGACGACGTGACTTGAAGCGTGAGGCTGCGGAGATCGGCGCTACGCTCTTTCAACTCGCTACGGCCAGATTGGCCGAACTGCTGCGTGCACCGAGTTCCGTGGTGAAGCCGCGTGAACTTATCGAGGCTGCCAAATTGGCACTGGATATGCAGCGATTCGCTACCGATACTGAGGCGCTGCCCGCGCTGTTGAATGTTACGAATGTGCAGATTTCGGACGACGAGTTGCTCCAGCGCGCAGCGGAACTGCTTGGGCCGCAGCTGCTAACGGCAATCCAGTTCGAATCGTCACGAGTGTTGGTACACCCAAACGCACAACCCGCACAGAATCAGACCACGCAAGGCGCGCAGGTCACGCCGACTGCGACACTCGAACGCGCAGGCGAGGACGAGGTGTGACTCGATGCAAGCGTCAACGCAAGCCGTGCAAGCCGTGCAAGCCACGCAGGCCATGCAAGCCGCGCAGACCACGCCACTGCACCCAGGGGACTGGTCTGGGGGTGTGCTTCTTACCGCAGCGCAGCGGGACGCGTTGCTGCGCGTACTTGCGTTGGATCCGGTAGCGTGGATCGAGATGAACTTCTACGTACCGGACCCACGTGATCCGACTACGGGTGCGGTGCTGCCGCCCGGTCCGCTGCGACTGCTGCCGCATCAGAAGCGAATACTGAGGGAGGCGTTACGCCGCGAGAATGGACGATTCGTTTACACGACGGTGGTGTACAGCGCTGTTAAGAAAAGCGGTAAGACCAGGATTGCCGCCGCGGTTGCTGCGTGGTTCGCTGCGACGCGCGAACCGTTCAATGAGATATACTGCATGGCGAACGACGGTAAGCAGGCGACGGATCGGGTGCTGAATGCGATCAAGCAGTGTGTGCGGCTGAATCGTACGCTCGGTTGGGCCGAGACGCATTCGCGGGTCATATTGCCGAATGGCACGTTTATCGAAGCAATACCGTGCGATCCGAAAGGCCAGGCCGGTACGAATCCCGGTCTCACGGTGTGGAGTGAGTTGTGGGGCTATGGGTACGCACACAAGAAAAGGTTGTGGACAGAAATGACGGTTCCGCCCACACGTTACGGCAACGCATTGCGATGGGTGGAATCATACGCTGGCTACTCTGGTGAAAGTCCGATACTCGAAGATCTCTACAGACAAGCCGTACACGAAGGGGAGAGGCACCCCGCATTCCCCGATTTACCGGTGTACGTCAATCCCGCGGCGGAACTGTTTTGTTATTGGGACGAAGAGCCGCGAATGCCGTGGCAAACCGATGAGTACTACGAACAGGAAGCGCAAGTACTAACACCACAGGAGTTCGAGCGTATACACAGGAATCGCTGGGTCTCAAGCGAGGAATCGTTCATACCAATCGAGTGGTGGGACGTGTTGGCGGAACCGTTGCCGCCGCCGAAGCGCGGTGAGCGCCTTATATTGGGTGTGGACGCGGCCGTATCCGGAGACTGCTTCGCGATTGTAGCGGTGAGTAAACACCCGCGTGACAAAGATCGTTACGCAGTGCGCGCGGTTCATGTTTGGAAACCCAAGCCGGGTCGCAAATTGACATTCGAGCAACCTGTTGCAGTAATCAAGGCGCTGGCGAAGCAATATCGCGTAGTAGAATTGGCGTACGACGAATATCAGTTGCATCACCTCGCAACTGAGTTGATGCGTGATCGCATCGTATACTGCAGACCATTTGGGCAAACTAACGAGCGACTGGCCGCCGACGCAATGCTGTATCAATTCATACGAGACGGTAAGATTGCGCACGGTGGCGAATCGGATCTGCGAGAACACCTACTGAACGCGGCAGCGAAGCAGTCAGGAACCGGCATGCGCATTGTGAAGAAGTCACGCGGTCAGCACATTGACGCGGCGGTAGCGTTGAGCATGGCCCTCGCTCGTGCAACGCACTACAGATTGTAGGTGGTGTATGGCTGACGTAACGACTGCGACTGTTCGCACGTTCCCGACGCTCCAACCCGATGGCGCACCGTCCCTCGCACAGGCCAGGTCGATCGTATTGCAGTTGGCCACTGTAGCCGACGAAGCACCTCGTTGGTGGTCGCCGCGCAGGGACGCGTACTTAGCGGCTGTCTGGCCAACACTTCCGTTCATAGCAGGTGCGATCTACTCAGCCGCCGCGCGACGCGCAACGCTGCCGTTTAGAATGGTGGGGCCGCGTGCCGACGTAGAGTACGCGCGCAGACTCCTCGATACTGCGACATTCGGCAAAGGGTGGGCCGATACGATCATGTTGATTGCGCAGGACTTGTTAACGCAGGACAACGGAGCCGCCTTCGAAATACTGCGCCCTGCAGTCGCGAAATGGAGGGGTCGCACAATTAACGTGAAGCGATTGTACGACCCGCGCGTCGGTCCATATTGGGTGAGTGCCGACGATCCGCTGGAGCGCATTCCTGACGACGCAGTTACGGATGATCCCACTGCACCCCCAATTGGCATCGCTCACCTCGATATCGCACGTTGTACACGCACCGGCGATCCACAATACCCGGTCCTCTATAAGGCAGTGGATGGGGGTGTGCATCCCCTTGCCGCCCACCAGGTTGTGCTGTTGGAGGACCTCCCGTCACCGCGCGAAGAGATGCACGGTGTCGGCTACTGCGCACTCACACGTGTGCTGTGGACGGCGAGGTTAGTACGCGACCTGATCGTGTACGCGGCCGAGAAGGTTTCGGGTCGCTTCGCGCGTGCGGTCCACCTGACGAATGTGGATCCCGCCACGATCTACGATGCGATTGCGCGGGCGCAGGCGGACGAAGCCTCACAAGGTTATGTGCGGTACTCGCAGCCGATCATCGCGAGCACGTTGTCGCCGGAGGGCAAACCTGAAGTCGCGACAATCGAACTCGCCAGTCTACCCGACGGATTCGACTTGGAGACGTACATTCGTTGGGCGGTGGTCGATTGGGCCTTAGGATTCGGTAGCCACTACGCCGAGTTCGCACCGCTGCCGGGCTCGCGTTTGGGCGTAGCGACTGAAGCGCAAGTCATGGAACGCGGTGCGCGTGGTCGCGGTATCGGATTGTTCATGCGTAGGATCGAACACATCATGAATACCATGGTGTTGCCACAGACGGTGCGATTCGCGTACGACGAAGTCGATCCACAGGAGGAGCGCGAGTACGCCGACGCCGCATACGTGCGTGCGCGAACACGCTACATTCGTGTACAGGCTGGCGAGATCACACCAGCGGTCGCGCGGCGGCTTGCGATCGAGGACGAGGACTTGCGGCCAGAGCACTTGCAAATGCTGGAGGAAGACGGTGTCGGACCAAGTGATTGACATCACGCCACTCGACCGCGCAGTTTTTACGCTGCAACGCAACATTCGCAGAAGCCTAACCGATCTCGAGCTCCAATACGTAGAGGCGGAGGTCGTATCCGCCGCGAAAGGCGTGTTGGAGCAAGCCCGCTCGGACCTCAAACACGCGGTTCGCACGTGGAACCACAAGCCTCGATTCTACGTGTACGCGAAGTGGGGTGCGAAGGGTGGAACGTTCGAGATCAAGGTAGGTGGCGGCCCAGACGCCGTACGGGTTTGGAATTTCGTAGATCGCGGTACGAAGCAACACATCATCACTGCCAAGCGGAAGTGGTTGCGTATTCGCCTAGGCATGACGGCGAAGACGACACCTGGCACGTTCGAATCTCGCCAACGTTCGGCTCCGACATCTGTGATTTTCCGTCCTCGAGTATCGCATCCTGGCTACGTTGGTCGCGATTATCGTGGGCAGGTTCGCACGAAGTACACGAAGGCATTACGTCGCGAGGTCACGAATGCCATACGTCGTGCGATCAGACGTGCTACGTCAGGCTTGGCGAGGGGTGTGAAGTGACTGCCGATACGGTTCTCGTCGAAGGGTTCGTGTACGTCGTAGGTTCGACGGTCGAGCGCCCCGACGAACGTGGGGTGCAGGACGTCGACGTGCTGTTTCGTGCAGAGGCCGATGCCGAAGGCAAGCACTTGCTGCTGGACTTCGAGAGTGCGCAGTTGGCTGTCCGCGACGTTCTTCGCGACGTCATCGGATCGCATGTCGGAACCGACGCCGCGCCTTTGCACTATTTAGCACACCCCCAAGGTCCTCATCAGGGACGCGCATTGCGACTTGCTGACTTGGTACTTCGGTGGCGCGAGCCGCAGGTCGTTGACGTCAAAGCGGGTGACGCGGGCGTGCCCACTTCGAGGTTGCGACGGCTGAATCTTGGTTGTGGCGAGAACATACTCGAAGGGTACGTCAACCTCGATCGGGTTCCACATCCCGGCGTCGACGTGGTTCGCGATTTTGTGGAGCAAGGCCTGCCTTTCGATGACGAGTCGTTCGACGAAATTCTGGCTGCGTACTCGCTTGAGGACGTACCCGCCGAGCGTCGCGTAGACGTATTTCGTGAACTGTGGCGGGTGCTTAAGCCTGGTGGACTGCTACGTATCGAAGTGCCGCACAAGGAGAGTGCCGGTGCTGACATGCCATTCCACGCGTCGTACTGGACAGAGACAACGTTTGCTGCATTCGCAGACCCTGAACTCAGAACGCTGTACGATCTACCGGCATTCGAGATCGAGCAGGTACGCATCGACGAACCCGAACCTGGTATCCGCAACATCATCTGTCTGATGCGGAAGCCCAGCGCTTCCGCGCTCCCTCCGCAAGGCGCAGAGAGTGGCGATTCCGAGTACGGTGGCACGAAAGCGTATGCATTCCCGAAGCCGTCGATGCGGTTCGCTACCGAAATGTTCAGCGCCGCCGAACTCTGGAGGGCATGGGCTGACAAGGTACCATTCGCGGTCGAACTCAAGTACAATGGCTACCGTGCAATCATCAAGCGATCTGGCGACGACGTCGAGGTCGTATACGAAGGCACGAAGGTGAATCACGCGCGTGCGCTATTCGATGCAGACCCGCGGTTCGAAGAGTTGGTGATGCGTTCTGATGATTACGTCCTCGACGCTTGCCTCATGGTTCGACAGGAAGGTGAGTACTGGCCTCGCGTGAAACTCGCTGCACTGAATGCGCGCGTGGTGAACCTACCGGGTGGCGCACGCATCGTTCCAGTCGTATTCGACGTGCTGCGCTGGAAGGGCGAAGACGTAACCGACCGGTCGTATCGCGAACGGCGACGGTTGCTCGAAACCGAGGTCAGGCGTTCGGGATTCGAAATCAGTGAGAAGCGCGTCGTTTCGTCTCGCCACGAACTCGAAGCAGCCCTGCGTTGGGCAAGACGCAAAGGGTCTGGTATCGAAGGCCTGGTGGCGAAAACGTTGGATGCGCCATACCCCGATAGGCCATCGACAAGCGAGTGGGCGAAGATCAAGTTTGTGGTCGAACTCAAGGTCGTAGTGCTCGGCGCACGTAGGGTCGAAAACGGTTGGATCTACCGCTGTGGGCTACTCGCCGGCCACTCACCGTTCAGATCAGTCGTCCACGGCGGCCATCGATACGTCGATCTCGGCAATACGTACAAGACGACGATTGAGGCAAAGGTTGGTGACATACTGACCGTACAGGTTGAGGAACTCATTGTGAATCCCGACGGACACACGTTGGACTGGCAAGGTCCGAAGGTCATCGATGTTGACAACGAGCGGCGCACGCCTTACTTTGCAATGCAGGCGGTGGACGTGGCAGAGAGAGGGGGTGTGCTTTACCGCAAGGAGCGGTTGCGCGAGGAAGGCGCTGCGACGACTGAGTGGTGGGAGCGACATTGGCATGAGGTGCTACCTGTCAAAGGTCGTGGGAAGTTCGTGTATCAACATCACTGGCGCGGTCTGTCTGAAGAAGAAGCGCAGTTAGGCGAACGCGAACTGCTCGAGACGAATCACAGTGTGCACGGTGACTTGAGATTCGAAGCCGCTGATGGCGACAGCCTGTGGGGCTTCACGGTCTTCCTGGGGACGACTGAGGCCGTTCGCGAAGCGGGTGGCGATCGTGTGGCGACGTTGAGTCGTGACGACGCACTCGAAGGTTCGTTTAAGCGACTCGAACCTCGCGCGTGGTTGACGGTTGCTCGCGCCAGGCCGTACATTGCCGAGCCGGGCGAGGTGGGTGCGACTTCCGCCTCGTGGGCGAAGTTTTTCGAGTACGACTCTGGTGAGTATAGGTTGGGGGTGTGCCATAGACATTTTGTGGAGTTCGAGTTACGTGGGCGGAAGATCAAAGGGCACTACGCACTCATGTATGCTCCTGTAGGTGGTGCACGACGTTGGCTGCTTCGTCGCCTTGACGGTTGGTATGCCGATGAGCACGATAAGGAGCGAACGCTTGCCGAACTGCGGAGTCGCGGTCACAGGGTTGTGTTCTGGGGTAAGGAGGGAGATATCGAGGTGATTCGATTGAAGGGTGCAAGCGTAGTGGAACGCGTATTCGAGCCGATTCGGCGGTTGTACGACCGCGTAGCGCGTGGTCGTGAGCGGCCAGTCGGATTCGTCGCATTCGTTGACAAGCAAGGTCGTCGGCGTTTCGCAACGTGGACTACGAATTGCGTGTGGGATACGGATGCCGAGGTGTTCCCGCGTGCCGTATTGGAGGAGTACGTACGGCGCAACGAAGGTGCAGAGCACAAGGGACGCTTGGAACTGTGGCACATTCCTGGTACGGACTTCGCTACGATCGATCACCAACTGCTCGTAGGTCCGTACCTAGTTGAGTTGGCTGTCGTTGACGATACGCCATACGCTGATGCAGTGTGGAGGTTCCTTACGAAGTGGCAGCGTGGGCACCCAAAGGTTGCACCTTACGGTTGGGGGTGCTCACACGGTTTTGTAGGTCGGCGCGGTGGCGAGGGTGTGTATAAGTGGCTCGATAAGCATGAGACATCGATACTGCCCTGGCATCGCGCTGCGAATCCATTCGTACCCGTGGAGGTGGTGAAGATGCTGACGAGAGAGCAAATCGAACTGCTGCGGGCTATTGGCGGCGACGAACTGGCCGCTCGTATCGCCGAGTTGAGCGAGCGTGGGGCGGAGGTCGTTGCCGAGGTGGGTGCTGAACTGAAGGCCAACGTTGCGGCCCGCCTCCGTCGCATCGCCGACAAGGTTGAGGAGAGCGATGCCAAGACCGCCAAGACGCTGCGCGAGATCGCCGACAAGATCGATGAGGGCGAACCCGGTATGAAGTTCGTTTCGCAGTTGAAGAAACTGGTCGATCGTGTCGGTGACGAGAGGGATGCGCTCGAGAAGATCATCCGAGCCCTCGAGCGCGAGGCTGGCGAGTACGCGTACGGCTACCCGGCTCCTGAGCGGAAGGAAATCGATGTCGACGATCTGCGCACCACTCTCGGTCTCGACGAGGTGACGCAGCAACTCAAGCAGATCGGCGAGTCCGTTGCCGCTCTGTCGCGCGACTTAGCGGCTTTGGGTGAGGTCGTCGCCGAAGTGAAGCAACGGCAGGAGCGCCTGGCTCCGGGTTACCCGCCCTACCGCGCTAGTCACGAGACCGAAGCGGAAGACGTTCCGGACCGCGTCAAGGAAGCCGCGCCGCGCGTACCGAGCCCGATCGATGAGATCGCTCAATATATCTTCGGGCGGAGGGTGTGAAGATGACCGACAAGCAAATTCATGGACCCACTGGAATCTTTGGTCGTGGCGAGAGCGACGAGCCCGTCGTGTCCACGATCGTGCAGCCGGTTGGGCTGCTGGAGAAACTGCCGGTTCGGGCTACGTCCGTCGCGTACCCCATATTCTACTACCTGACCGGAATCGAGGAGAGCGCGGGTACGGAGCCCGAAGGCCCTTGCGAGGACTGCATTAGCGGCTTCTCAAAAGGGTGCGCGCAGACCGCTCCGTTCGGCCTGATCTGCCGCGAAAGTCGGCAACTCGTTGTTGGCGACCTCAACGTGCGATTGAGCGCTGGCGACATCGACCTCGAACTCCTCAATCGCATGTCGACCCCCGAAACCGGTGGTGCCTTCGACCTCAACAACCTGGTTCGGTACGCGCTTGCCGAGACTGGGGTGCTCATCCACCGTAAACTCGCCCAACTCGTCTGGCAAGGCAACCCAGCGAACAACGTCGACGACGGGTACCGCGAGCCCCTTGGTCTGGACACGCTCATCGGTACCGGTAAAGTGGACGCTTTCGCGGGTACCACTTGTCCTTCCCTGGACAGTTGGGTGATCGACTTCAACTACGAGTCACTGTACGCGACGGACGCGGTTGGTGGTTTCCAGATTGTCCACGCGCTGGAGAGCCTGGAAAACGCCGTGTACACGACTGCTGTCGACACCGGTCTGTGGCCAGCGGAGTTCGTTTGGTGCATGCGGCCCGAACTGTGGGCGGAGCTGACGCGCATCTGGCCCGCTGCGTGGCTTGCGACTCGTGGCTTGACACTGCCAACGAATAACGTTATGCACATCGACGCGGCGCGGGTTCGCGAGTTGACGGCTGAGATGCAGCGTGGTATGGTGCTCGAGGTGAATGGCCGTCGTTGGCCTGTGGTGGTCGACCATGGCATCTTCGAGTACAACAGCGACAACGACCAGAACCTCGTCAGTGGCGAATTCGCCAGCAACATCTATCTCGTCCCTCTGCGTGCGCTGGGGCGTGCGGTGACGTACCTCCAGTACAAGGACTACAACGCCGACATAGGTATGCTGCGTGGGACGGAAGGTGCTCCGTACTGGGTCGTCGAGGGTGGTCGTTACCTGATTACCACGCGCCAAAAGGCATGGTGCTACGTGCTCATGGTGAAAACCGAACCGCGGATCGTACTCCAGACTCCGCAAATCGCGGGGCGCGTTGACCACGTCAAGTACGTACCGCGTCTGCACACTCGACAGCCGTTCCAGACCGATCTCTACTTTGTGGATGGCGGTCTGAGCGTGCGCCCGCAGCCGACACCCTACTGGTAAAAGTGTGGGGGTGTGCTATACCTGGGGGAGGCAGTTCGGGGGAACCAGTAGGTAGCACACCCCCTTCCTTCATGTAAGGAGGCGCGATGCTAACCGTTTGCCTCGCACCGGATCCTTCTTGGTCGGTCGAACCTGTCAGGACGTTCTGTCGTGAGATTCGTGAACGACTAGCGGATCGCGTTGAGTTCGTTGATGATCCGATTCGCGCTGAACTCATCGTGTCGGTTGCAGGGGCCCTACCTGAGAAGGCCTTGGACGCGGACGTTGCGCACGTATTCGAGCTACCACAGGGGGATGGTGCGGAGTCATTGTGGCTCCGTCAGGTGGCGCACGCTGTCGTCACTTCCTTCGTTGTGACGTGTCCTTCTACATGGATTAGGAAAGCGCTCGAACGCGATGCACGCATTCGCCCACTCGTGCTACCGTGGGGCGTACGCGAGGACGTCGTGTGTTTGAATCCAAGTGGACGCAAGTATGTGATCGTCGACGGCGAGTTTGCACCTACCGAGGTTCAGGCCCTCGCGAACCGTCTTCTGACGAAAGTCGCGTGGCTGCGTGAGTCGCCACTCGATGTTGCAATCGAGGGCGTTCAGGTTATTGCGTTCGCGGATGCATCGCGGTGGCGCGAATACGAGCGCTGGCGTAAAGTGCTAGCTGCCGCACGGTTGTACATCTGTAAGGAGAGGCCATTCGACCCCTGGGCCGTCGACATGAAAGCCGCAGGGGCCGTCGTCGTTGCGGTTGGGAATGGTTCGGGACACACGGTGGATGTGGCAGATGCCGCGGTGAGCAGCCTTTCCGAAGTTGATACTGCGGTTATTGAATCTCGCGTACCTTGCCCACCAACGTGGGAAGGGGTTGCGACGTTAGTCTACGACACATGGGTACGCGCTGCCGAAATGAAACGGTCGAGGACGTCGCGGGTTGCGATTGTCATACCCGCGCACAACCCGAAGCCGGAGTGGCTCAGTCGGTCGCTCGGTAGCGCGCTGAACCAGACGTACGAGGACACAGTGATCGTTGTGGTGGATGACGGTAGCGATCCGCCTATCGATGTTTCGGTGGTCGAAGGTGCAGATCGCGTTGTGTTGATTCGTCACGATATGACGCTGGGCGTCGCCGAGTCACGCAACGACGGCATACGCGCTGTCGAATCCGAGTACGTGTGTTGCCTCGATCACGACGACGAGATCGCGCCTACATTCGTTGAAACTTGCGTGAGACGCTTGGAGGCGTCGTCTCGACGCGTTGGTGTCGTCTACACTGGTGTGCAGTTCGTATGGCCCAATCGCACGGATCACGTATCGTGGCCTCCAGAAACTGCGAACATCGAGACACAACGCGTACGAAATCAAATACCTACGTGCAACGTATTCAGACGTACTGCTTGGGAACGCGCTGGTGGCTATCGACAACGCTATGCTCCACAAGGCGCTGGGGCCGACGACGCAGCACTGTGGCTTGACATGATGTCCTGCGGTTTCGCGGCGTTACGCGCAACGAGCGAACCTCTCTTCTCGTGGTACGGGGGAATCGGCACCTCCTCACGGCCTGATTACCGCGAATCGAACTGGCGTGCCGGTCATGCTTGGGATTCGGGACGCATGCCCTTTGTTGCTGCTGGTGCACGCGTACCGCATGTGACTCAGTATTGTCCGCCCCTAGTTACTGTGATCGTACCAGTGGGTCCGCGGCACGATCGTATAGTTGTCGACGCGATAGATAGTGTACGCGCGCAGACATTTCCGCATTGGGATCTCATCGTCGTAAACGACTCAGACAAATCGCTGAATGTCCCACCGTTTGCACGCGTCATCGATGTCGACGCTCGGCACCCGGGTAGGGCGCGCAACGCGGCACTCGATTTGGTCAATACGCCATACGTGCTATTCCTCGACGCCGACGACATGCTCTTGCCTGAGTGTCTTGCGGTGCTCATGGAGCGCGCTACCGAGAATGCTTGGGTCTATCCCGATGCGCTGCTCGAGGACGGCCGTACGGTTCTACGCCTTCCCGATTGGGATGTCGACACGCTTTATAATCGTGGTGTCGCTGCGGTTACGGCTCTATATCCATTGCGTCTACTGCGCGAAGTTGGCGGGTTTGCGACTGAGGGAGGATTCGAAGACTGGGATTTGCACATGCGACTCGCTACGGCAGGTTATTGTGGCGTTCACGTCCCACACCCACTATTCGTGTACCGCCAGCGTACCGGTACGATGCGGACAGACTCGCAGCGTGCGAGTGCTGCACTGGATGTTCGGAGGCGATTCTCGTTGGAGGAGATGCGTATGGCCTGCAAACCATGTGCGCAACAGCGCAAAACGACTCCCCCTCCTGTAGGTTGGACGTCGAAAGCCGACGACCCCAACTTCGTCGCTGTGGAGTATACCGGAACGAATGTGCAAGACTTGATATTTCGCGGCCCGTCTGGACGAGCGTACGTATTCGGCGCGAACGATGCGCATAGGCGCGGCTTCGTTCACAAGCAAGACGTCTCGCACCTACTGCGCACACGCCTGTTTCGCGTCATCGAGTGAGGTGTGCGATGTATGCGAGCGTAACGACTCTGCTCCCACTCCACGAGTACGCGAGGGTGTTAGGTCTCCGACCGCTGCACTTCGCGGGCTTCGAATGCGAGGGTTCGCAAGCACCACTGGCGTGTACGTCTGTATGGCGTCAGTATGATTGGCAGCAACCGCCCCTCGCCGGTCGAGACGCGATCGCGCGTGCGATTAGGGATGCAGAGACTAGCGCTGCAATGTTTCTTGGGTGTTTAACTCGGCCCACATGGACCACGGCACAGGTTACGATCAATCGCGTACCGATTGTGGTATTGCCGTGGGGTCGCGTCCTTGAACTTGATACTTTCGTGTGGACGTCGCTTGGCGATATCGCGCTCGAATACGACTTCGACACGTTTTCCGCTCAGGCCACAGTATCCGTACCGGAGACGATCGAACGAGTTGACGACGTAAAGGTGTTGTACACGCAGGAGGTGCGACCATTCGGGACCGAGGAGTACGACCTTCGATTCGAAGTTCGCGCGGCCTCGTGGAGAATGGATGGGGGTGTGCTTACCATTCGCGCGCCGGTGTGGGACCTCGTCGATCCGATGCTGTGCGAGTCGCAAACCGATGCCTTCGATTGCGTAGCGACCGACATCTACGTAAGTGAGGTCAACGTGTGGGTTGGGACGAAGACAGGAGTGGGTGCGTGGCTCGGTGAGATACCCCTAGTCGCAAGGATTACGGATCCGCGACGTGGTGTGGTGACGCTTTCCGGATCTCGCTTGTGTGAAGGGGACGTTGTTACGGTGTCGTTTCTCTCGGGTATCGCTACCGAGCCCACTGTGGATCGCGCGATCGCAGTGTTAGCGACGTCGAGGTTAGACATGCCGCTCTGCGGTTGTTCCAACCTCGTCGAGTTCTCGAGAGCGTGGCAGTTGGATACAGCCGAAGCTACGCGGAACCGCTCGTTCCAGCGCACGCTGAGGCAGCTTGCGTGCCCCCTTGGGACACGCGCAGGCGAGTTGTACGCGTGGCGCATACTCCAGCCGTGGGCGATAGGAGGCGTGCGCACTGCCGTACACTATTAACTGTGGAGGTGGAGAATGGCTCGAGACTTCATTCAGAGGGCTGAAGGCACAGCGTATGTCAAGACCGCACCGCTGAGCCCCTTCGAAATCCTGACGTGCACGGGAGTTGGTGACATGACACTCCCGAGGGGCGATCGAACGACTCGATTCGTACCCGATGTGCGTCGGGTTGGTCGGTTCGTTGCCGCGGGTTCGTTCGCTGCCGAACCTGGGATGGCGACGGTAACGCTGACGCGTCCTCTCAGTACCGTTTACAACTTCCTGTTGGAGACGGAGTGCCCGTTCACGTTCCGTGTCAACTGGGCTTGTCGGGGTTCGAGAACCGACGTGCTCAATTACGATATGGCTGCGGTGCTATTCGAGGCGGCCGTTACGTCCTCGACAATCACCGCGCCCGTCGCACTCCAACCTGACGAGAACGATCGCGTCGACACCACTGCAGACGTATCGGCACCGCGCTGGGCGTACGTGTACCAAGTGGCTGCGACGCGTCAGACGCTCGCGGCGGCCAGCGATGACGTCCTCGACTTCGCAGTCGTCGCTTCCGAGTGTGGCGGACCTTGCGGTTCCCGTGTCGACTCCGGTCAGATCGCATACGCGGTAGTCGATGCATCGGCTCCGTATTACGTGAGCGTCTATCGCA